>Ga0100402_1001377_pt1 | contig 27956 bp, 24 predicted proteins | sample CryGeyme20150102_FD_80419 | JGI IMG/M metagenome (GOLD analysis project Ga0100402, IMG submission 80419) | Groundwater microbial communities from Crystal Geyser aquifers in Utah, USA - Crystal Geyser metaG 2015-0102 | ecosystem: Environmental > Aquatic > Deep subsurface > Groundwater | place...
TGAAAATTATGTATTAGTAGCCTTGGAATGTTGATTGACTAGTAGTTTCAGCTTAGATCAGGCAGTAGCCAGGTTAGTGTTAAAGAAGTCTGTCTTTGCCTGGCACTCTGATCAGCATTTGAACATTGGCCAACCGTCGATTATGCTAATTCTCCTATCCTGATCCTCTTTGGTGGGTCCTTGCTCGAATAAAACCCATATTTTCATAGACCTTCCCTTCTATCAACGATTTTAGTTCCTATTCTGTCATCGCGCACTACCAATAGCAAACAAATTAGTGCTTGTATACACTCTTCTGAGTTAAAATTTCATGCTGTCCTTTGACATCTTCATAGAGGAGAGCCAAAGGTAGCATTATGTTATGTAAATATGCAGGTTTTTACAGGTTGTATCGTAGCACTCGATTTAGTAACACTCTATGGGATGGCTGCAAAAGAAATATTTTGGCAGGACTTTAAGCTGCAGATAGATACAACATATTTAGTTGAGCTTGATTTTTTTGACTTTGATTGGATAGAAGGGAGCTTCCTTGCAGATAGATGTCGTGAAATGTGAGGTATTGATAAAGATATTGTTTGTAGAGTTATGTTGATCTACTGCTTTCTATAATGGACCGACCTATTTTGACCGCCTACCTCAGCATCACTTGACTCTTCGTTCGATACCCATCCATCACAGTCATTGAAGCCAACAACTCAGGAATCGAGTCTGGACTCGCCCAATAGTTCAGCTATCCCCACAGACAAGCTTAGCTCTCATATTGCAGGTTCAACTCACCCAACTCCCTTCTTATCAATTATACAGGATAGCTGACTGCTTTTATCCTCTCGCTAGCCTATAGATTCGGCAACCTTAAATTATATTCACTATTGCTTGCTGGCTTGACTACCAAAATAAAACTCACTCTTCGCCCTTAAATGAAGTAATTGTAGAGCTAGCGAAGAATGAAGTCACTATCTACTCTCGTTGAAAAAGAATAGAGAATGATCAAAGAATGAAAATGATGGGTTTTCTATTAGCAGTACTTGAGCAAATTGTTTAGAGCTGAAAATGACTGTACTTGATAGCCATACTTTTGGAGAAATACTTCTCTTTACTGCTATTTTTATGATTTAGGGTCTTATTTCAACCATAGAAGCATAGTCTTTTTGTTGACCTCCTGTAACAATTCTTTGGCCTATGCGCCTCCTCTCTCACTGATGATCAGCTCCTTGTATAGAGCTAGGTGATTTTCGTTGTTTTATATATAAAGTTAAGATTGGGGCGTTATCGAGGATCTTTTTGTGGGCGAGGATGTATATGGTACATTTTACTATGAGGCTATAATTTGATGTATTTGTTATGATGCTTGAATTTCAATGTCTGCAGTGACTGGCATTTTTTACGGATGTTCAGAGTGGCTTGATTATGACTCTGGCTCTGATTATACAGTCAGCACTCTAATATCATACCTTTGCTCTTCTTTCTCTTCATTCTATATTTCTACCTCTTCCATGTCCTCTTTTTATTCTACCACAATCTCCTCTTCCTTATGAATTTATCTGATTTTAGGTCGCCTACCTTGATGTTCAAGATAAAACCAGTTCCCCATTTTATAATAATCTAACCAGATCAAGTGGATAGATATTAGTGAATTGATAGTATATCACATATCAGGCCTCTACACCTGAAGTTAGATAATTGTGCTCAGATTAATGCTCCCTTAGAGGTGGCTCATTGTGCTAATCTTACTCTTGAGCATCCTGGAAGGCTACTTTTTTCTTGAAGGCATTGGTGGTAGGGTTACTGCTTTCTTTTGGTGAGGTTGAGGCAGTCTGACCTGATTAGTTTGCCCCTTATTTGATGAGCTTAGTGTTTGACTATTTTATTTTACTATCCTCTTTTGCACTGTTGTCTCTGAGCTTGGATTCCTGCTGACTGCCCTTATCTTGAGCCTAAATCGCCCCTTTTTTGTGAATGACAGTCATTTGTATGTTGGACTGCGGAAAACTCTAAAAATTAGAGAAAGCATGAGAATCCCCCAAATTTGCCAAGCATTCCTTGATGCTGTTTATTGACTGCTCTGTTATTGGTTTGTCAGTTTTGTCCGTAAGGGAGGTCCTGTTAGTCTGTCGGATAGAGCCTGCCACCTGAGCTGTTTTCTTTGAGTTCACCGGAACATCTACCACTTTTTTGGTAGTCGGTTTTTCTTCAACAACTGTCGCTTTGTCTTCAAACATAGTCACAGACTCAGCTTCAAAGGCATCAAAACCTTCATCTGTTTTTTTCTGCATTTCTGCTTTCTAAGGGGTCTAATCAGGTTCAACATTAATCACGGGAACTTCAGTCATCGTAGCCCCTCTATCTTTTGATCCTAACTCTTCCTTAAGCTTTCCTTCATCATTTTGACCACCTTTACTAAACCTTTCTATTTAATTCCTCATATCAGTCTTACTACCACACTTCCCCATATTATAAAATAATTCTAACCTCCAATCCGAAGACTATTTGCTCTTATAGTTCCGTTAATCCCCTATTTTCCCTTTTATTGACCCCATCGAAACAAATATACAATTTCAAGTCATCAATCATTCAGTTCATTTTAACAACGTTCATTCTACTTACTTTGGGTAATTTGGATGGTATCTCTAAGGTGAAATTGCTCTCGTTTCTGTCAAATTGACTAATCACATTCAGATGAGATGGCAATTATAAAGAAAATTAACTGTCCTACTCAGCTCGGGTTTACTTGGTACCCATCTTCTCGACATTGGATTTTGGCGGAGCCTTTTCTGTAGGGATCACGACTAAGGTTAGCGGTTATTGAACTGGCTTAGATCGAGAATGATGTCGGTTGGGGCAGGCAATATTGTTTTTCTTCGTATGGCACTCAGTGGCACATGAACCCATCTATACTATGAATTTGGTTATAAGGCAAGCAAATAGTAAAAACTAAAGTAATAAATATCATTGGCAACGAACGTCCATCCCTTCACGACTTATCTGTTGCCTCATACCCACCATACCTAGTTTATTATCTGCAACTGAGGCATTCATGTCATTTCGAAATAGTAAATCGTTGTCCATCTTAATAGGTGTCATTCTTAGTCCTAAATCAAACTTCTGAACTTTCCAATCTTAGTATTCTTAGCTTCTTTCTGAGTATTTTTCTTCCTGGAGGATTGGAAAGTCTATCTTTTTGGTGAGAGGTGATCTGAGATCCACTATTGATTGTTTGCATTGTATTTTTTGTTTGGGAAGTGAGGAACCCTTTATGATATTGCTTTAGACTGTAGTGATTGAATCTACAATGTCTGACTTTATATCGGTAGTTTTGTTGATGGTAGGAACATCGGGGATACTTTCTGACTTGCCAATCGGCCCCCTGGTCACTCTCATTTCTTATTTACTAGCACAGAATCCCATGTTTGCTCTTTTTTATGATAAAATTATCAAGAAAATATGAACTGTGATTTTAAGCTACTTAAAGTAGCTTAATAAATCCATTTTTCGCATGCTCCTGGCCTTGATAAAGAAGATAGTCAAAAAAACACATCACAAGCTGGGCAATGCAGACTGAAGGACGTCATTTCAACTAGTTTAAACCTGAAAAACTTGTGGTTTAGGGAGTAACTTACTCAGAATATGATAGATATGGAAACCTATGCTCTTTTGGTCAATGAGCGTTCCTAATTAATGTAGCGAGATGGGTCAGATTATCAACTACTCAAAAAGTAAAAAGATAGGTTTAGCAAATGTTATATCTTGGTGTTGGGAAGAATACACTTGTAGATTCTCTTTTTGAAATTTGATCAAGTATACTTGCTCGCAATCTTTCACAAATCACTTCTCTTTTCAACATTCGCTCAGACTAACAGAGTACACAATTTTTTTGGTTCAGAACGTTGTTATTGAGCAAATTTCGCCTCACACAAAAGCATGTGTTTTTTTTTTCACAGCCAATCTTTTTCAATCTCACAGATCCGAAAAGATTTTTTTGGGCTATTCCTTTCCGAGATCTGAATGGAATGGAAGTCAATATTCAATGTTCTGTTTATATACTTAAGTTTTATTTATAATAGGAGCATAACATTTATTAAAAATGGCATACCTATCACAGCATTATATCATTCATACTCTAAAAGGTCAACTCTAACTTTAACCTTTCATTATTATCGATCTATAATTAACTCTAAGTATTTATTCAAAAGTAAACACATAAGAGGGATGGCAATCATACTGCTATTCTTTTTGACTTCCTTTTGCTGCTGACTGACAGGTTTAGGCTATCCGGCAATCTCTTCACTATACTTGAAGCCTACTAGATCTACCTCTCTGACAATGATTTTTTGGCGGATCTCATATTTAGGGATTAGGTACCCTCAAGGCTTGTGGAACTGTCTGTTTTTCTGGGTAATTGCGACTTTGTTGGCTATCTTCCTTGCTCTCTGTCATCCGTTGACGATACACAACCCATCTAAAGCTATACTTTATTCAAATATTTATATCAAACCAAATTTGATAGCCTTTAGAACTGGCACTCAAAGTAAACACAGAAAATATCAAACTTAATTTTATCGCCTAGATTGGCTCGATTTACTTGAACTGTGTTTTCCTGCCAACCGGAAACTTCTCAAATTTGATCGCTTGTTCAACTAATTTTGAAACAAAGTGTCATTGTCTATCGTTATTGTCTATATTGACACCTTCAAGTTGAATTTTGGCTCAGCCATTCGCTTAAATATTTAGGAAAGGTCTTCAGAAAGAGGACAATGACTACTTAACTCAACATCCGTTTGAGGACTATGATGTATTTGCTACTAAATAATCGGGTCATGTGATTCCACAGCTTGAAGATTAGCCTCAGGGTTGTTGTTGTTTTCACCTGCAAGTGAGGTATTATTCAAGTCGGACGTCCCCATGCTTTTGAAGTCTATTTTAGCATGTTTTCTAGTTTATGATTCATCGCGAGTTGGCAGTCCTGAATGCGACACTGTAGTTTTAGATGAGTTGACTTTGCTATTATGTGTGCTTTTGCTGGTGCAAGTTCCCATAGTGTATTGTATTATTTAACCTACTTATTTTCTGTGGTTAAGAGCATTACCAGTTAGCAACGATCTTTTTGATTACTACCCCCAGCTACAATTTTCCATCTTATACTTGTTGCACATGCTTAAAGTAACTTTAGACCATTAGTCTATCTGTGAGAGTTTACTTAATATTAGTCAGATTGTCATACTATCCATTTTTTTGATCCCTACAACTGTAGTTACTCAGAATGATGTCCTTTTTGTTATTTTATCATTGGTGCTATTTTTATTGGAGATGGGTCTATCAACTAAGTTTATAATCGATAGGTTGGTAAGAATTAATATCCAAAAATGTGTTTCCTTCCAGTCAAGTGTCTCAAGGCTATAGTCTTCATTGGCTCAGTCTGCTCCATCGCCATCTCCGTGGCCCTCCTAGCACGTATCTCATCACCCACTCAGTCACCATATACGTCCAAGTCGAGAAAAAAACAATCATAAGTAGTGCCAGTCAAGGTGCCGTCAGTGCCTCTCTTATAGGCTTATACATATCGTCTATAGTGTTCCTTCTATTGGGAGTTGCAGGATTGACAGGTTCATTGAAATCATCCTCCAAGAAAGATGGCAACAACGGTACCTGCCTCATGGGTATATTCTCAATTGGTGTCTTTGTCTTCTTTATAATCTTCTTGGCAGCCACTATCTTCTTCTTCGTGGGACCTGAAACCATCTTCGGAACTGACTGTACCAACGGTTCAAAGACAGATCTTGTCAAAGATTTATACATGACTTCTGATGAAGCCTACACCAAATTTTGTGGCCCTAACTGTGGATGTGCTGTTGAAGGTGAGCTCAAGGCTGTTTTGGAAGAAGCTGGTCTTAATGTAAAAGGTACTGCAAAGAAATTTGCTGACTGTGAAAATCAAACAGACATCACCAGCTCCGATGAGAACATCAATGTACTTGCAGCATTGGAAGATATATTGAAATGTGGAGGATGGTGCAGTATGGATAACACTGCTGAGCACAACCCTACAGGAAATCTAAATGGCACATATTATTATCGCTTTAGGGATATCAACTAATGCAACACTGCAGGTATGATTTTAGATATTTAGATTGCTTCACAAATTTGGAGAACTGCCATGATGCTTTTGAAAACTTCATGACCGGGTCTGGCAGAATTGTCGGTTTTGGATGTCTGATCGCTGTTCTGGTCTGCCTGTTGAACATCATTGCTGTTTGCTGCATTTGTTACCACCCTACTCGTGTTGGCGGCAACCGCTCAAATTTCTACTCACGCATGATCGAAATGGACTGATCCTATTACCTTTATCCATATCTCATATGCCTATTAATTATCCGTCTATTGGGCTTTGATAGAAAAGGGACTATATCTCTTTCTGCGCTATAATGATTTGAATGGGAAAAAAAGCCGCCGTTTAGGCAAGCACCAAACGCCACAAAAAGCACAAATAAATGTTCAGCTAACTGGCCACCCACCAAGAACAATTAGTTTAAACCTAACATCGCCCCCGAGCTCAACCTTCACAATCAAGAATGATCGCATAAGATTCATAAGAAGATGTCCAATTAGATATCCTCGAACATGAGAATAAAAATCTGGATGCTATTTGCGAGGCTGTTCATAAGTTGCTAGCCAAGAATGTAAGTGTTGATGTAGGTAGAAAGTTAACGCGAAGAATGCATTTTAGGTGCCATTGATAGATTTGGAGAAATTGCCAGATTTCACAGATAGTCTTGATAATTAGTATGCCTGGAAAAGACTGAGCTCGACCTTGGAAAGCGATTACAAAATATATGGCTACCGAGTCGATGCCATCCACTCAATTACCTACAACATCTTAAATATCATGGCCAGAAGACAGCAAGATGTCGATTCTCTTCAGGAACAAAGTACCCAGCAACAAAAATAAAATAAATAAAATGGAGAAATGGAGCATATCAGACTGGCGGAAGCTAACGAGGACTAGCACCTCGAAAAGAAACCTGAAAATATCAATTTTAAAGAATTGGAGCTAGTAACCCGAATGGATCCTATTTTAGAACGAACCAAACGACAATTCGATCTGTTGGGGCAACAGTCCATGATGCTCGACAATCTCCCCCTCGATAAAATGCTCAGTCTTCAACTTGTCCGCAAAACAGACCTCCTCATGAAACATCATTAATGGGGGACTTACACAGATCCCCGACATGTCTAAGACCCTCTTCTAGCCTTCTAGCAACTCGCACATTTCCGCACCGAACTCCGACAGTAATTTTAAGGCATCATGACCGACGAAAACATGCACGAGATAATGTAATAATAAATGGAGTACATGCTTGGAGATCAGAAGGAAAATTATTATACGGGCAATGAACCTGAATAAAGATTAGACAGGAAGAAAGCGATCAGAGAGGAGATCAACTTCAAATATCCATTTTTTAGGCATGAATATGATATTGCAGAAGATGCCGATCGATGGATGGGTGACATGGATCGTAAATATTTAGGACTACCCTCAAAAAAATCATCCCTTTCACAAAAAGTGGAACCCGTGTTCAAGATATAGGTTAAATAGGAAAATCCTGCAGATATGGTTGATTTCGATAAGGCAGAGGAACACCTCACCAGAGATACTGTATTCCGACCCGATCCTGACAAAGGCTAACACAAAGAAGACATATAAGATCGTTTTCTGCTGGCTATGAACATGACGGTACCATTCGATATGTATTTATTGACTTACTTCAGTAAAAAGCATCCCATTTTCCTCAGAGAATAAGCACCCCTCCCCGAATAACACTAAGACTACTAACTCCGCTAGCAAGTTGACGTCCGCCGCCAAAATATTTCAATAATGTAGGCCAAACGTCGAATCAAATAAAAAATCCATTAGAGATCAACCTTCCAAGATATATATAATAGTTATGGAGCACAACAAGACATGTCACCAGCTTTATGTTTCCTAACTGTGCTGCATCTGGCCAATGAAAATAATTTGGAATTGAAGGAGATTAGCAATTGCAACTTTAGTATCTCCTATGGTTGATTTATTTTAGGATTTTTATAGATGAGGTGAATGTGGGAAATAGAAAGATCAGCTATTGGAGCGTCCTGTTATTTCTTGGGTTTTGAGGCGGGTTCCGTATTTTTGATGGAAATAATGCCTAATTTAGTAGTAGCTCCAAGTTTAGCTCTCAATACGCAACTTGTTTTACTCCTCTTCGACAGCATGAGATACACTGTGATTCTTAAAGATACTATTCCGACCTTACCCGTTTTTATTTTCTCCATCATCGGGAAAAGGCCGAACATTCTCAGTCCTCCGACCCATCATAATTTTTCTTCTTTTTTGAACCCGATAGAAAGGATTATGGATTTGCTACTTCTCCTCAGTTCTTAATTGTTTTGCCTTTTACAACAATTTGAACAATCTAATGCCATCCTTCGGTCCTTCTTACTTTCTCTCAGTGTTTTTCTTACTTTAAGTTTTGGTTCGGACATGAGTCTTATGTGTGAGAGTGGTTGATTTGTTTATACGGGCTGTAGGCGTTGATGTTTTTGGACGAGGATGATGACCTAAAGTAACGAATTGTTTTGATAGGTAATCTTTAATCTCGTTTTTGTGAATTAGAACAGAATCTTAGAAAGGACATCGGTTGATCATATGTGTGGAGGTTGGATAGAAATAGTTTGAGCTATTCATCTCAACTTATACATTGTGAACGGTCAAGTATATTTAAGAGAAAAAATACACAAGTTAAATGATCATTCTTTTGTTGTAGTTGAGGAATATCGAGTCGGAAGGTGGGTCTCAGGACAGGCAGATTCGAGGTTTTATCTGAAAAAAGTGAGAAGGGAGTCCAAATGTTTCTTATGGAAACCTTGCTTGATTTTGTAGTTTGAGAGCTGATAGATGGTATCATTGGGACCAAAGTGTAGTCGAATGACCTTTGCCTATTCTTTCTGACGCTCTCCTTTGATTGTATGACCCGCTTTGTCTGCCATTTCCTGCCTCTAATTACTTTCCATATAGCAAAATACAAATGCTATTTATTGACTTTAGAGCCTATCTATCCATTTCATCATAGTTATTAAAAAATAAATAAATTTAATGACACAAGCACTCCACGATCAACTTCTCTAACACTATAAAACTCGCAGATCAATCCGTTAGTCTAAAAACTTAAAGATCTAGTCAGTCGTCAAGAAGACCCTCAGCAAAAAACTCAACTAAGAGGATTCACTCAGCCCCTATGAACATTTTCTCAGAAATTAAGAACATCTGGCAGCTGAATCATATCCTCTGGAATTTAGAAGTCTTCCGAGGAATCTAAAAGTATTCTTTCCAGGGCCACCAAAAGCTCCACCAACATTGTAAGAGGTCCCCTACACGTATGAAATGGTCCCACAAGTGCCATACAAAGTACCCAAACAAAAACGTGGCACAGTTGGTTAATGGGTCGTCTAATAAAGCGGATTCATCGATCGTCGGAACAAGTCAGTAATCGAGAACAAAGCCATTTAAAGAGTCCTACATTCACACAAAGATCTAACATAAAAACGTAAAGTCTTCCGAAAAGCCATCAAAAATTTAGCAGTAAAAATGAAAGAAGAAAATCTCAGTTTGAAATAGATTGAAAAAAACAAAGGTCTGGTGAAGAAACCTTTCAATTATTACAACAGCAAAGATTTTTTTGCAATGATTAAAGCTGGTTAATAAGATGCTGAAAGATTATTAGAAGCCAATCCTTATCTAGCTTTTGATGTTGATGACTTCAAAATGACGGCTTTGCATTGGTCTGCTCGGGAAGGTCATGCCTATCTGACCAAAATATTATTACAGAAGTTTCGGGCGAATACTGGTGCTAAGGATATTTATGGACGAACACCGCTTCATCTGGCAGTAGCTAAGAAGCACATTCCCTGCATTGTCCGCATTTTCATCGAAGGTGGCCAGCTCAACATTGTCGATAATTAAAAACGCAACGTTCGCGCCGTCGCCCCCGACTCATATACCCGTTACTTGCTCGAAAAGCTAGAAGAAGTAAAATTCATAATCAGAGCTCGAGCCATAAAAGATGTAGCCACCTATCGATCCTAGCTAGAAAAGCACGTCAAATTCGTTCTAGACTAAGCCTCCCTCTACTTCTGATCTGTTTGTTTTACAGTAGCTTAAACTAGCAAATCTAAAACCATTTTTATAATATTTCAGACTATAACACATTTTAGCATACCACACTATGCTACCAGATGATCAAATTCGAGCCATCTCCGCTATTTTACTGTCAGTACCATTGAGCTACCCTCTGAGGAATATGCAAGGTTACAACAAATTGTTCTACTCACTTGGATGTGGTTTGATAATTCAGAGCTATGTCTATGGATGGTAGTTACTTCTATCGTTGGGACTGCACTTGCTGATGTATATCGTCATGTTGATAAAAGGTCGCCAATGTGGCTTTTTGGTCACTGCCCTAGGACTGGTTATCTTGTCAGCTTATCATATCTACAGAATGATTGATAGCTATGGCAGTTAGGAATTAGACGTATCAAGTATTTTGATGGGCGCTGTCTGCAAATATTCTCTACTGGCATATGCCTACCAAGATGGATCAGAACAAGACAAAACATTGCGAGATGAAGATCAACGCTAATAAAAATTAAAAGATCTACCGAAATTCATAGACTATATCTCATACTGCATCTTTCTACCTTGCTGCGTAGTCAACAATCCTATCACCTACCACAAGTACCAAACATACATGGACCGCTAGAAACAATTTTATGATATCCCCATGCGGCAATGCTGGATCAAAATGGCCAAAGAAACTGGCATCATTCTTATCAGTGCAGTACTGTACTACATTTAGCTAGTTTATGTCCCTACCTAAGCTATGGCTAGTAATTCATTCCACAAAAATGGATTTTGGTATGTCATGGGTTACACCTATCTCAGTACCCAACTCATCCACTTCCGATATTTCTTAGGATTTAAATTATGTATGTTGCCTATACATATTGCTGGTGTAAGCTATAATCCGAAGTTGGTGGATCCCTTCGATCAGGTCAAATGTATCGATATTCGCACATTCTTGACCAGCATATCAATACCGGCTAGAATCAATAGCTGGAATATATTGGTTCAATAATGGCTTAGGAAATGTGTATATGAAAGGTTGAACACTTCAAAGACTATGGCTCGATTGATCACCTTTACTTGCTCAGCATTCTGGCATGGTTTCTATGGTGGCTATTATATCACATTCTTTTTGATTTTCTTGGAGATCCAACTCGCTACGAATGTGTATAAATTAACAAGAAACCCGAATAATTTTCTTGTTAAGTTGTATAATAAATTCAAACCAGTGAGTAACTTGTTACTATCGGCACTGATCACCTTTACAATATCCCAAAGTGCATGCTATTTCATCACCTTAGCGATCTCCAAATGTTGGCTCATTCTTAAAACTATCTACTTCCTACCACCACTTCTAATCATTTTTGCTATTTTCGCCAGCCACCACGCACTCAAGCTCCAGAAGAAAAAAGGCAAATAAAAAGAGAAGGAAAAGGTCAAAAATAGTTGATTTCTATAGTTCCGATCATCTGCTTTGAAATTAATAGATGTATAGCCTACCAAAGAGTTATTATAATTGTGTATACAGTATGACAGAAACAACAGATAAAGGTGATCATGAAGATCATGAAGAAAATTTGATAGAAGAGGAAAATAAAGCCACACATCGCATTGTCAAAAATCGGCTCTTTCTCACCTCCATACTCAACGCTATTGTCTTCCTGGTATTCGTCTTCTCTATGACCTACTACAATTGGGGTAGAGTGGGGGTTCCCCTTCTACAAACGGCAGAAGAGGTCCGCTCGCATACTCCTGAAAAAATGGCCTCATTCCACTTCAACCTGCTGTACGCAAAAACTGATAACGATCCACTCTATCAATCCTTCACCACAGTCTCTTCACAAATTTGCGTTACCGGAGATTATTTTTGCCTCCAGACCATGTACTCTTTGCGCTTTGTTGGTTTTCTCTGTTTTTTTGTGCTGTTTATAGGTGCAGCTTTTCAGATCTATGATATTTATCGGATGGCTCTCTATCTAACCTCCTCGATGCGTGAGGAGGATCATAAACAATTTTCGGAATCAAAACAAGATAACCTAAGACATATAATCAGCATTGGTCTATTTTTAGTGGGACTCACACTCAATATATTCGGGATGGCATAAATGTAAGTCACGTTCAATTACGGTCCATCGTTCTGGACCTTCATATCTGGAGTCGTTTGCTTCATTTTGCTTATTTTATATGAGCAATGGTCAATGAACCGTCTCGAGCAACAGAAGATGATATTGTCTCTAATTCAGTAGGAGAAAAAAGTGACTCAAAAAATGCACAAATAAAAAGATATAGAGCTCAGTTAAGGTAGCGCTTATATGTGAACTTAATTCATGATTGTATTCATGCTCATATTACTCCATTGATTTTTATAGTCATCCTATGAACAATTGTTATCACTGGGTCTGAAGCCGATTTAAGTTATTAAATTTCTAATACTGGATAGTATATAAAATGTTGGAAGAAAGAAGATTCATGAATTCGAGAACAATTTTGAAAAAAATGAAGGAAAGTTGCTGATTTTACCTTGTATGGATTTTGTAATTTATTGAGACCTCCCTTTTTACAAATCATATGTCAAAAAGTAAAGAGAACATCACGGGTCTAGAATAGAGCGAGGTTCTTCGCCTTCTCAATCAGCAACCCCTCCTTCATAAGCACTTCACTCGCAATAGTCCTGAAAAGCAAGCTTAATTTGTCAACAAATTCAAGCTAAAACCATCAGAATCAGATGAACCCGGCTTCATATACGGTTTCAGAGAAATCGAAGGTTACAACTCTTCTGACCCTAGCTATTGGATTAAGATGGGTAGAACAAATCGCCATCAACCTCAGAAGCGAATATTCTAATGGTAAAAAGATGACCATCATCACTACAATGAAATTTTCACAGTGAGATCTGAACATAACAAAAAGATCTAATCTTTATTGCATTTACTTTTCGCATATGCCAGAAAAGAAAGAGTGATAAATGATCATCGAAGAATATAGTGGTTTTATTTTGAAGAGAAAGTGCCGACAGCAGCCATCACCAATTTGCTCAACGAAATCATGGAAGAAGCTCACTAAAGATATTTATTTGGAACATATGTTGGCAAATAAACATAAAATGATGAAATTGTGACAATTGACCATCTCGATAAGGAGGAGACACCAGTTTTTACACAATACTCACAATTGTGCCAGCAGTTGAAGTAACAATATTAGTCAATAAAAGAGGAAAAGTTCAGTGTTATGGTGGTAGGTTTGCCTCAGACAGGAAAAACAATATTTAGCAATCTATTAATGGGAAATTAAGTTGTTGTGGACGATCAAGATGGTTAATTTAAAGTTAGTAGTTCTAGACAAAAAATATTTTCTCAAATCATCGAAATATCAGATCCCAATCTTGAAAATAAACCTGCAAAAATGATGTTAAATTAATTACTTATCCGTAGAAGAATGTCTCTTTGTCTAAGTATCATACCTGTTCTGACTATAAAACAAAGTGATATAGAGTCATCAAAGTTAGCAGGATTCAGGTAAGGCTTAGAATTGCTTTCGAATTATGTTCAAGTGGAAAAAATTGTGTTGGTCATCACCCATGCAAGCAAAAGGTTCACAGCTGCAAAGGCTAGATACATAATCAGAAAAAATAAACAATGGCTAAATTTTGAATAACTTGAAATGATTAGAAACAGTTAAATTGTAATCATCAAGAATTTTGAAAGACCTGGATCTTTGAACATGGAAACATAAAATGGCAAACCTCAACCTACATTTGAAACATGGTCTTCTACATGTAATTAAATTTGGGCAAATATGAGCTTTGAACTATCTTAAAATCTTCAATCTCAATACCAAAAATTAAACCAAAGTTCATTTTTGGATATCATGCCTCTGCTCAGTAAGAGACTGTCCGGTAAATTGGCCAAATTACCTGACACAAAACAAAAAGTAGTGATGCTTATGGCTGTTTAGCAAATCGTTAACAACCTTTCAGATCCGAAACTGAAAAATCATCAAACTGTAAACATATTTCTCAAATTACTCAGCAATTGGTTCTAGTTGACCCACTAAGAAGAGATGAAACTGTTCATTTGGGAAATGTCCTTTTTGACCTCCTCTAAACCACAAAAAGATCCTCTTCTACTAACTCTGAAAACATAGTTAAAAGATGTGCTCTCAACAATCAAACAACAATATCAAACTCGTGTACAAAAACAACTGTCAACTGTCAAAGAAGTCATCCTCAAACTTCAGTCAAAAGGAAATTGTGATATTATAGAAGAGTTGACTAACAAAATGATTGATGATTTGCCAACAATGATAGATCTACTGGTTGCTACTGCTGAAAAAGGAAAGAAAAGTATGGATGAAGATAGTAGAGATTTAGTGAAAGCTATTGAAAAACTAGTAGAGGTATTGTAATAGGTTAGTCAGATTATCAAATTAGGACTAGAGCTAAACAATGTCTTAAAAAACATCAAATAAAATATCAATCCTCAATAGAAGAAAACCACAAAATCATCAAAAATAATCAAAATTTCCGAATAAAATTAAAAAAGCAAAACACTACCAACTGATCACCCTCTGCAGGGAACTCTTTCCTAAAATATATAGACCTTAGTCAAAAATAGCAAGTAGGTATCAATAAAAACAATATCTTAACTCATACACAGAATCAAGAATAGCTGCTAAAAAGGCAGCTCAGTCCTAAACATCGTCGATCACTTCATAATTGATGATTACCCAAAAACCCACAAAATACAATACAATTTCTTTATCTTGGCCAAAACTATCGAAGTGAAAGGAAAATGTGATCTGTCCTTCTAAGGAGTTCAAAATAACGAATTTGGAAAGCTGCAATTTGTCACAATTGCCTAATAGTACAAAAACATTGACTAGTTGAATCCAAAGTACAAATCCCGAAATGGCTAACCCAAATTAATGCTTTACAAAAGATAGCAAAATGCCACCAAAGGCAACTCTTTGCACGAAGGACTGTGGGAGCTGTACGAGAGGAAAATGAAACAAGAGCCAAGCAACGAATGATTCATCCTGTTATATCTTTTAAAACTATATTTTAATATCAGAGATGTAGTCGATCATAGCATTATGCTTCTGTTACTGTTGATGATCTGATCCAACAGCTTGCACCCCGGAAAATCCATAAACATCACCCCTAATCGAGCATTCATACGCTCAGGTCTTTTCAATATCTCGTGCATGTAGGCGTTAGGACCTTGCTTATCTTTGGCAATCACTATAGGTCTCTGAGAAATGAATCGAGTTATATCTCCAGCGCAACATAGAGAGTTGTATTTCATGTGGTTTTTGCTGGGATGAATGTCGAAAGCTGTCACGTGGACGTCGTTTACTTTATTTGCCACTGTATAGGTGCTGTTGATGTCCCCTAAACTTTGAAGATAGTATTTGCTGGGGCTTTCAGCAAAACCATTGAAATTAGGGTACCCTTAAAGCATGGTAGTTCGATTAGCAAAAGGTATCCAAAAGCCACCAATCACCCAAATTTTCCCTCTAGACTAACCAACAGTCGGTATTTATTTGCTTATTAATATTTTATCTTCTCCAAGATATTTTTTCAAAGTTTTGAGTATATCTTCCGAAGGATCCATAATTTATTTTTGTTTATTTCTTTGCTCCATTCCTTGGAAAATCATCGTGATACTTTATTTTGAAGATTAGGTCATAAATTATTTAACCTCTTCTACTACTTCAGCAAAAGTTATCTTCATGTCAACCGGCCCGTGAAAAATTATAAGCTCGCCTGAAGAGTTGTATTTGATTCGCATATCGAAATATCTTATTCCTGCTTTGAGCTGATCCAACATTGATATACTTTGAGTGCGTGTTGAAAATTTGCTCCAACATGGGCTTTTGTATGATGCTGCGTTGTGGGTGCCAGGGATGTTGACAAGAGAAAGAGGTATTTATGGGTTTAATCTGCTCATCCATGTTTTTGCAAGTAGAGGGTCTTCAGGATTGATAGTCGAGGATGTATTAGTATAACCATAATCCCGGCCTTACCCTGTAAAGATATCGGAGCATCTTTGTGCAAAATTTTACTAACTCGAATCGTAGATCATGACCTTTATTTGAAATAACTTTATTGAAGTAACTTAATTTAATTATCATATCAATTTATGTAAAAGGGGAAGATAAACTCACAAAAATAACAATATCAAACAATATCACAAGGAGATATCTTTCAACATCAATTCTCTGATGACCGGAATCAAAAAGAAATCTTTCACTAACTTAGTCAAAAGGACAGGATTGACATACTCTCTAAATTTAGCCTGAAGTCGTTCTAGGCTAAGCAATTAGGCATCTGTGACCTCTCCTCTGAACGTGAGCCAACGACTCTTGTCTAAAGTGACGATTGCTCGGACTCCTGCCATGAGACCATCAAGAGTCCTTTCTGACATAGCTGTCCCAAGTTGATAGTACATTTCGTTGGCTCGGTCGATCACCATTGTTTCAAATTATTGTCCTAAATTTCTAGGCTCCTACATTTACTCCCGTTCTCTGAAAGTCTACTCATCTACTGGATCAAGTCCAATGTCAACGCTGACTTCCCTTTCCCTGTCTTTCTTTCTCTGACTTTTGCCACCCTCCTGAGAAATGTCATAACTAATCAACTCTGAAATACTTTCCTCATCGTTAGCGATCTCTGTCTTGCTCAAAGACATCTAGCAACTACTGACCTCCGTATCCAGAAATTCCACAACTAGGTATTATAGAAGTTCATAAAAATTGATATAATTTTTCTTACGGCTCTAGTCAAAGTACATGAGATTAGTCAATTGTTCGAAGATGTGCTCAAAAGTTTTAGACTTGTTCTTGGAACAAAATAGCCCCTCTCCTTGCAATACATTCAGAAATGATAGCACGTCCTCTTATGTTATGGATTTTTAGTGAGGATTCGACCTCAATTTATAACCGAGTATAGCCTGTATCCCTTGAGCATTGCTGGCTTTGTCAAGAATACGTTCACCAGTTATCTGCTCAAGCATTCCTCTAAGCACCAAAAAGTAAAAAAGAGCATCAACCGGCCATTTTTCAGCTATGAAGTTATTGAAAATCTTCACACCTTCCATCTTGTGCTGATAGTGGTACACCGAATCGATCAGATTCACCAAAAACTGCTATATTTTTAACTTTTCTCTTAACTTTGTTATCTGGTTGTAGACCCATTATGCAAAACATAGCTGTCTAATGTTGTTTGATTTTCGCTTGTGCTCCTGCCAAAATTTGTCATAGAATCCTTCAATCATCTCCTGGAGGGTCCAGGCCGTCATTTTTTTGGGATAGATGTACACCTCTACATTCGGGTGCATGGTCTAAAACTTGCCAAGATCACCTATCTTGACCACTCTGCTTAGTTTCTTCCTATTCATTATCTTTTGAGGCTCTCTCTTGTCATTTTTGCTGTGATTGCTCTTAGAGCTAACTTGTGACTTGCCATCAGAAAGAAGGTGCTGATGCATAGATGATCCAACCTGACTGGAATCTACTTTAAACTGAGCGACGAATTGATTATTTTTCTTTGTGAATTGCAGATTTGATTGTGCCAGTAGTTCCACATAGAATTTCTTTTGGTTTTCCGAAAGGGAGGAAAGGTCAATCTCCATATGTTCGTTATAATATTTTATATCAATTCTATTATTTATCGAAACGATGAATTAAATTCTTTTGGCTTTGCTGAAAATAATCATTGCTATCAATCTTTCATTTTTGATATTGAAACAATCTTCTTTTCCATTTATTGACGTTTTGGGAATTTCTCAAAACATGGCGATGATATGTCAATTTGAAGTACAAAGTAAAATTATAAAAACCATGGATCGAAATGACCCCAGCCTCTTTCTTGAGATCCTCGACCTCAACACAAACAGTAAAATAACTTAAGAAATCCACGAACCCACAGTAACCTACCCCCTGGTCCTCGACATCATATAAGCTTACTCTCCATAAATCGATACAGAAGTCATGACCCTCTATTACGACTCCAGTGGTCGAGGACATTGGCAACTTTTCCTCTAAGATGACAAACTAGACCTAAAAGATAAGTACTATTAATACGACCCCTAAACAAACCGCAACACACTGCATCTCAAATACCATTGCTACTACTTCATCGAAGATGACGAGGAAGACATGTAGGAAAATTTAAGCGAAATGAGGAACAAGATCTAAAATGTTCAAGAATTGTACAAAAACATCAAAGAGCAGTATATTCAAGAAGCAATAGATATCAACATTTTTTGGGGATGCCCCAGTTGGACAGAAGATATGCTCCGACGATCTACTAAAAAACCTATGCAGATCATGAAAAATATCAAAGGGCAAGAGGTGCAGTTGTTAAATAATCAGGTCAAATATTGGCCATATGTCAGTGCTGTCAATAGCGTGCTTGAAAATTGCTAAAAAAAAGTGTTGCTCTATCTCAAACCGTTCAATGCTGATAGTTTCAAAAAAAAATCGATATTCACAGTGACCTATATCATCGCTCATGTTGAGATGGAGGAAGTCAAGGGAGGGAAAGATGGCAAAAAAGAAGGGGCTAATTTTCATCTACAACAGAAGAAAAGTGCCATGGCTTAGATGACCAATGTTCGGGAAGGGCTATTCACAACTATCCAAAGATTGAACTCCGAGCTAGTTTAGCCTATTCCTGCTTTCTAGCGAAACTTTTCATAAATCTCACCTTCTTTCTCTAGTTCTACACTTTAGCCCTCCAGGCCATATCTCTCAACACCATCTTCTATCTTTGGCAAGAGCTCAGCAGCAGTAAGTGAAGGCTACAATCCTCCAGTTATTGACTAATCCGATGAGATCGATATAGTTCCTTTATCTCCAGTTAAAAGCTAATAAAAATCTATCGAATAAGACTCCACTCTAAAAGTTGAGTTCTCTCGTTCCATATAATCCAACTAGCTTCATTTAGATATTCCAGAAGAATCGAATGTGGACTATCCTGAAGTGATAGAGTAGGAACTGGCATAAGAACAGGTTAGTCAAACTTTCAGCAAGAATAAAAGTTCAGATAAACGCTCCGATAAACGATCAAAACATTCGAGGCATTCTAGACCTTCCCATCCTGCAAAAAAGCCCAAGCATCATGTATACAACCTTTGGGGCTAATGGAACAATGGTTAGCTATGCAAAATTTCTCCCGATAGATTGGATAAAATGATGACAGGCCATAGATAGATCTAACTGCTTATTCTGCAGACGAGCTATCCCGACTAACATCTCAAAATTTTCAAGAAAAAAGCAAAAAATATCATTCTAATCAACTCAAATCCCCTCTACCCAGAACCAAGTGCCATTTTTTTCGTCAAGCAACTGTTCACCTTCCTCGTCAGAAACGGCAACATCCAGTAAGCCTTCAATTAGGCCCGCTTCCTAACCTAAAGATTAAAATCCCAAGACTCAATCAACATGGTTCCCTCTAGCTAACGCTAATTCCTCAGAAGAATAACATAAAAATATGTCCACGGCAGTCACTCCACTTGTTGCTGTTATCACTCGCACCTAAAAGAATGTACTTTCTACAACAACCACAAACCTTCAAAATATGCCGAACACCACTACCGATGCCACTACGTCATCAACTGTGAATGCAACCCTGAACAATTGATGTGGCATCACTGCGACAAGAAAACCATCATGAAAAAATAATACAACGTTTTGGATCAAAATTACAAAGAAAAAGACTTCTATTACTGTTGTTGTTTGGGCTACTAATTGGGCTATTACAAAAAAATAAAAGGCAACAAAACCTACAAAGACGACAAATTACTAAATGAAGCAGATGACCCACATAGTTGGTTCAATAAATTTGTATTGCTTAAAGGCGAAAACAGCTATGAAAGCAACAAATTGTAAATATATGATGGACGGTTGAAAGGGGACTGTCATCAAGATTTATTTGATGCTTTTCGGTTCAGAGAAGAAAATAGTTTGATTGGTAATGTGGAGGTGACTATCAAATTGTTGGAAATATTCACTAGTAGTTGCAAAGATATCACCATTTGTAACATCCATGGTAAGAGGAGGTCAGGCCGGAAGACTATTGCTGTCCATTGGAGCAAAATGGCAATTATAAAACAATTTTATCACAGGGTAGTCCACGTCCGAGTGACCATGGATAACATCAGCTAGGTCATTAAAAAATAGTTAGAAAAAAGCAAATAATAAGGTCCACCTTTATTTGTCTTCATCTTCGCAGATCAAGTTTATGGACAATACATCGAACTACATGAAGATATATTCAATATAAAAGCTAACCAGAAAATTCATGCTATCGTGATAACTGAAGATAAGGTGAGAATAAGTGGTGATCATGTTGAACTGCATTATCTTCAACCTCAACCCTTCAAGGTGGAGGACTGTTTGGCATATATCAAGATGTATAAACATCTGACAAGAGCTGGCAAAAAAAATTTGGAAGTTGCATTCGAATTTGTCAGACATCAAGCAGGATTGAGACCAATTTAATCTCCCGATCTCTATCCATGCTCACTCAACGAATTTTAAATTTTAAACATAATTCACAAAACAAACTTCGAACATGATCGCAACTTTGAACATAAACCTGATTACAAAAAATATGCGCTAGCTTTGACTCGAATAAAACATCAATACATCCCTTACTATATGTTCATCATGTCTATTATCAAATTTACTACTAGTCATGATGAAGAGGATGTTTTGAGAAATTTGAAGAATGAACTCGTCAGCATGAGAGAAAGGAAAGTGCTGTTTTACAAGGGATATAAAGCTACAATATGTGAATAAAAATAATAAGATCCTACGGATGATCACACCGATAAAAAACATCAAAAACATGATGAATCCTATCTTTTCTAAGCACTCATAAATTTCAACCATCTTAAGAATCATTACTACCTCATGTACCTCTTCCTGGCCTAACATCTCAAACCTAAAGCTATTGCCACCCTTAAGCTCTTCCTCAACTACTCCACCACCCAACCCATCCGAAAACATTCCTATTTTCATAAAGAACCTCACACCTTAAGAACAAAATTAGGGGAGTACGAGCAACAAGTATATGAGGCTACCACTATAAATAACGTATCTTATATCTCGAGATATTTCAAAAGGGATTTAGACTAAGTGTTAAGGTAATTTCAAAAAGATAAAAAATGGGAGCTGAAATAAATCTAAGACTTTTTGAAAGAACATGCAGCTCTTCTAGAAAACAAACGATTACTCAATAAAAAAGCCCTATCGGATAGCTACCCGAAATCACATAAAAAAGGTAGCGACGGATATCACTCAGTTTCCCTCAAATAGTCCCATGAGTATTCATTCCACTAACAGGAACCAAAGGAAGAAGAAGCTACTGATATTCCACATATCCATCATCTAGCAGCAGTTATGTAAGCAGGTCTCCAATATGTGAGGATGATTGTCAGCACCCACTTTATCTATAATCGCTTCGATGATGCTTAAAAAATAGAAATGCTCAAATATAGCTTATTACTCATCAACAATTCCATAATTTTGATGAAGAATAAAACTTTTGCTAAAATGACAGGAAATTTCGATCTGGATTAAGAAAGTTCCAATGATCTTCACCACTCCAGAAGATTATTTGAGCATAGTGGTAGTCTAGTGCCATAGTTCATCCCAACCATGAGAAGTGAAGCTCAGTAAAGAGAAATGCCTCAACTATCAAGAAATTTCAGCAGCGGCCGATAGCTTTACTAATCAAGATAAATCAGAGACACTAGATCAGACAGAGATGACAAGGTATTCAAATCTGATAAAAACGATAATGAACTACTTATCAAGTAGCTCTATCGTTTATCGACCAACAAAGGTCTACTGTATCTGCTATCCTAACTATAAAAAAGATGCGATTAAGTGTCCAATGAAAATATTCTCGATTCAAGTTTTGAAACTGCAGTCAAGCTAAAAATATCAATCCAGCTTCTTGGCATTCAGGTCCGCCTTGAACAATCGCATCTCACCAACAGCTAGACCAAAATTAATTGTTCCATAAAAGATAGGCATCTGTCTAGATTAAATGAGGTCTTCAATGAGAAAAATTACAATATTTTAACCTTAAAAAGAATAGTTCGCGAGTAAGTCAGCAGAAATAGATATAATGCTGATAGTGAAGAGATAGCTTTGATCAAAGCTCATATTATTGTAGCTTTATCTCTCATGAGCTCAGGCTATGGTCGGTACAAATTAGTGAGGGACAACTTCATGATCGAAGACATAGAAAACTTCCTCAACGACTGGAATTACTAAGTTCCTACTGACCTCCGAAAAGGTGAATCACAAATGGAGGTCAGTCAATCCGAAAATGAGGAAATCACTCAACCATCATCCAATAATACCATTTTCGAATTCATGAGGTTCATATGCCAAAATTAATCTACTTACTTGCATATTGTCACCTCATTCAATTCTTAAGCTTTCTGGCAGACACCAAACCATAATTCAGAGGTCTAATTGTATCAGAATATGCTCAGATTGTATCACTTATTTTCTCTGAGGAATACCCAAAGTAAAGGTGATTTTTATCAAAAATTGCAAGTACTGTAATGCAAGCTCAACAACTTCAAACGAGAAAGAGAGTTCAGTAATAACTCCACATATTTGCATAACTTTATTGACAGTTTTATGAACTAGGTCAAAAGTTAAATGCATAAATTGGAATAACATCTAGTGCTCACCCTGACAGCCGAATCTGAAACTGTCTAAAATGATGTGCGAATGTCTATCGGCCAAAGAATCGATAATTTGCTTGAAAATACAACTGGTTTGTTCTCTATTCGGAAAAAGCTCAGCAGACATAACCTTCAAAGTTTGGTCAATCATCACAAATGCAACTATCTAATTATTTATGCATCGACCAACAAAAATAATGAAAAGGAGCTATGGATCTAAACCGAAAATGGTCGAAAGAGCTACTCACGTGAATCCATCTGCTAGGACCTCAGTCGCTCCAAATTCAAATTAGCATTCATCTGCCTTCCCAAAAAGACCAACCTAGCTGAACTGCTCATCTAAAAAAATCCACGCAAACGGATCATCTACTTTGACTTCTCTTATGACTCTTTCATCTTCACAAATTAAAAATATCGCAAAGATCAACCCCTATTCGAAAAAATGATAATGATGAAGACTGTCTCAGATATAATGAGAAATATCATCACTCTTTAACGGGAGGGTAGTAAAACTTTCATTACTGACTCTTTTGCCCGAGCCAGAAAAAGCCTATCGTTTTAATTGAGGGAAGACAATAATAGTGAGATGATTGCACTCAGAAACGACAAATTCAAAAAATGTGTCTTCATGCATGGAATATAATCAACCGTGGCCATTTCAGGTATAGATGTGCCTTCGAAAGAGATCAAAACTGTTATTTTGAAATACAACGAAAGAATTACTAAGAATCACTTAGAAATCATTAATAAATTCTTGAAAGTTCTCTATCGATCATTGAGCAGCAGAATTGACATATCTGAAGAAAAGAAATAATTTTTGAAAGTTTTTGCATTCTATTTCAAATAAAGACTCAACTATTAATTTGTCATTACAATCAGCATGGATTAATTGAAGGGTGGCAACCGTCGAGACGATAAAATTATCCTCAAAAATTTCTATAAAAAGTTGATTGAATTGAAATTGTTCGATTATATTTTCAGCAATAGGAAGGTCATCCTGATCCTTTAACTACGTGAATAAGATAACAAACTCAAAGATCTTCTAGACAACACCATCCATGATGCCCTCCAAGGCTACTCCGACAAAGATCGCTAAGGACGACGTCATACTTTCGAATGTGTCCACAGAAACCACCTACAAGCTTTGATCTATTTCTTCGAATATGGAAACCGTGAGATCCTGAAAGAATACTAAGGTCTCAGCTGATATGGTTATTACTCTATTTGACTGTATGATTTTTGGGGATATATGAGTTGGGCGGAAAATCAGAGGGGATAAATTTCATCTATATAGTTATAAAGAATAATTCATAGACGGATTAGAATAAATACTAAAATGGAATGTCCCTTCCTCAAAAAAATCAACTTCAAAAAGATCAAACAAGTCATATACGATGACCTAGACTGTTAAGAAGTTGAAGAAACTGTCGACAATGAGCTTGTGAGTGGGTAGTAAAACTTCGATTTTGAATAGGAATCACTTGAACAAATTAACTCCTCTATGGTCAACCCCCATCAACTCTACTATCTCAATAGCAAAATTTCACCACCTTAGAGCTCCCAACAACAATTGGCTATTCGGTTCCCAAAGCAACTGCATGCCAAAAAAATGATAAAAGCATACCCTCTCCCTTAAATATAAGAATAAGCAGACAATGAAGATGCAGTCACTAGTTAACAGAGCCTAGATCACAAAAATATACCACAAGTGTTGACAAGTAAAACTAGCTTACTCATTGCCAAGTGCTAGGATATTTTTCAAGGAGAGGTGGTGATTGAAGGTTAGAGTGGATTGTGCAAATTGCAGCTAAAGGACCATCAGCTTAGAATATAAAAATAAGGTAAAGTCAGGTACTACATCGATATGTAAAAATCTGCCTGCTGCCTCAATTCTATCAAAGGTTCTAAAGGTACATTATCCGCTAACCGAAAAAGCCAGTAGTTGAAACTACCTCTCTTATTCACTAGCTAAGACAAACTAAAATCTTTCTTCAAGGCACTCTAACTCAACTACTAAGAGATCATCGAGTAACGCTAACTTTATGAGGATAAAATGAGTATGTCATGTTCTTTGGATTCTTTAGGGTTTTCGGTTTAACGCATGGAGATGAGAGAATTAATCCATAAGGCTGATACTTTTGATATTTTGGTCTTCAAGAACAGGAATCTAATGTCTAAAATGCAGAGAATTTTGACCAACTCAGATTATGATCATGTTGGAATGCTGCTCAAAACCACCAATCAGGATGTCTTCATTCTTGAAGCCACGAGTAATTCAGGTGTAGCCGTATATACTCTCGATACTTTGCTCTCCTGTTCCATCCATAAATATTACATCAGGTAAGCCTTCCATATATTTAGAGTAGGCTATCGGCAATATAGAGGAGAAAGGACATTGGCACAGATAACAAAATTACAAGTATTTTTACGAGAGTCCCTCGGAAAAAGATACAAATTCGATCCGATGTACCTGATAGGAGATAGCAAGAAAGATGACACCTATTTTTGTTCCGAACTTGTAGCCGCAGCCCTTCAGAAATCTGGCATAATGAAGGACACAAAAAAGCCCTTCAAATACCTTCCAAGTAAATATAATTTCAATTTTTAGAACATTTTTCGACCGACCTCCTCAATAACGAGCTCCAAGATGGTTCATTCAGCGATATCATCGTTATGGAATGATCTATATTATGCTTATACATATATTTCTTGTTTTATGGATAAATTTTCGATAGAATTTCAGAATGACTGTATGGACAAATCTGACTCTTTTTTATGATCAGATATATAGCAAATTAAATAAAGGTGATGAAGAATAGTAATGATTATGTTCTTGTATCAAGGTTGGAATGGATGACGATTTGGGTTCATCAGATGAATTTGCGGTGAAAAATTAACATTTTTATCTTGTCACTTTCCTCGTACAAAAAAGAAAGTATATTGTTGGCTGATGGTGAAGAATCAGTTGGCTTATCAAATAAGAAAAACAGTCCAGGATGTAGATGTCCATCAAATCAAGCTTGAATGGTGGATCAAATACTTACGAGGTTTATTAATGAGGCTGTATGTGGCTTTTTTCTTCGATATTTTCCATGACTTTATTAAAATTATCAGACAGTTATTTGGACCGAGACAAATGAAATGATAAAGATTTCAATCAAACCTTCATAATAAATTTATGACTTCTCCTTGCATTTTTGGAAGCATCAACAACGCCAAAGAGTGCTAGCATGCTTAGTGCAAGATCATTCAAACAATCAAGAAAATTAACAGACCTATCTTCAAAAAGATCAAGACCAAACACCCAGCCAAAAGACACAAAGGTGAGGTGAGTTGGAGTGATTCATCATCTGAAGAAAATGAGTGTAATATGGAGTAGAATTTTGCCACTCGTCCCAGAGGATGCTGGATGGGCGGATCCTAGAAGACCATCGCCAGTAGCCGAACCATTGAACGAGTGAGCTAACTTTAAAATGAAGTCAAATTATTGAAGTCTGAAGTCATGTGGCTTCGGACCAGGTTATAGAGCTCGGGAATTATATGATCATGTATCAGGGTTTATTCATCATTGATTTTTAGTATTCTTATCAGCATGACTTAGTTATATCGTCAGAACGAGTGGACAATTCATTAGCTTTTTTAATCAGCCAAAAAAATAATAGATCACTCACTATATTGGAATCAACTTTGACATCATCTGGATTGTTCAAATATTATTTTTAAAAAATAACAGATGATAAAAGGAAAAAAGATCACCGACGTTCATGTTAAGATAGTTGGAGCTTAGAAGGATAAAAATAAAGGGTCAGTCGTAACCCTCGGTCATGTTTTTCTGCCAGTAAAGACAAAAATAGCAAAAAGTCAACCCATCAATCAAAATAACAATGATGAAGATGTGGAATACGAGAAGGCCAAAGAAGTCTGTTTGGAGGAAAAAAGCAAAAACAAGGTTCATTCAACTGATACTCAGTCGAATAGATAAAAATAAGAAAATAAAGGTTGCCGAATAGATGAAAAGATGCCAAACAAAGTGGCGTAAAAAACAAAGAAGACAAGTCACAATACAAGAAAACAAATTGAACAAAAAAAAGAAAACAAAAATATCAACATCAAGACGACAAAATCTTTCTCAAAATAAAGCCAAGAGAAAGTGACTAATCGATCTCAAGAGACCACTAATAAAAAAATCAAAAAGGAAGCAAAGAAAGATACTCCTGAAGAGCTTGCAATTTAAAGTCCACAAAATATATATAATAAACAAGCAACTTCTAAAGAGAGTCAGATAGAAGGGAATGAAGTAAGCTAAATGAATGACTCTGAAGAAGATATCGAAAATTGTGAAGAGTAGCGAGGGCAACAACCTACTCCTATTTTACAAGAATCATAAGCTATTGATGAAACTCTACTGCTCGAGGAGGATTTTTCTTTCCAAAATAACAAGCTTGATTTCGAGTCAAATGAAATTTCAAGAATTCCATAAGAAAAATTGTAGAGAAACTTTCAAAGTAATGGAAAAAGTTCGGATTATCAAACATATACAAATCAATAGACAATTGAGGATGCTCCATTGACGAGATAGCTTGAGAAAGAACTATCGTCAGACCTATTTTCGCTGTCAGTCTAAGAACTTCTTCAAAAAACATAATTCAATGTATGATTGTCACCATAGTTTGAACATATTTATCTCATATATTTGAGTAGAATTATGTCATAAAAATTGACAGATCCTGATGACATCAATGGACAAGGCTAGCATGTTTGACGCAGAAAATAAAGACGAAGTCAAGACAGCCGGCCAGCTATCTGTTCCCTTGAGCTAACGAAAGATGGGTAGGTAACCGAGGTAGTACGAACTAAGAGTTGATTGACTCTTATACTATTTGACTTTATTGGTCAACTGGCCAAGGATTGATATATATCAAATGTATTGCCACATTGCCATTTTTGATAATAATCTCTCCAAAATTTCAATGTATAAGTCAAAACACAACAATGCTAATCAATCTTTCATTTTTACTCCAAGGAGAATCATTCATGAAGCTTTCTGATACTTATAGCCCTCTTAGAGTTCTTTTATGATACAGATATAAGAA
>Ga0100402_1001386_pt1 | contig 27912 bp, 24 predicted proteins | sample CryGeyme20150102_FD_80419 | JGI IMG/M metagenome (GOLD analysis project Ga0100402, IMG submission 80419) | Groundwater microbial communities from Crystal Geyser aquifers in Utah, USA - Crystal Geyser metaG 2015-0102 | ecosystem: Environmental > Aquatic > Deep subsurface > Groundwater | place...
TATTCACTAAAAAAAAAAAAAAATTTATATTAAATAAAAAAAATGATATTTTGTTTCTTGTTTTTTTTCCCCCTTTTATATTAACAAGCTAGAGAGGCCCTTTTTTTTTTTTTTTTTCGTCAAAGTTCCTCTCGTGGCTCGATAAAGGTGATTATTTCGAGTGTAAGCAGTGCTATTGTCAGCAGAATGACAAACTGTAAACACCCACCTGGTTGGTTGAACGCTTTTCGCATGAATCGAGTGGTCGGCGCCACAACCAGAGAAAAGATAGATCATTCAGGATTCATTCAGGCTTCATCAGTCAGCAATCAGCATTGGCCAACAAGCACAAGATAATACTCTGGTACTCTACTCAGCTAGTCTACTCATACTGTACTTGAGAACAAGCAGCCAATCCTTATAATTACAGTAATTATTATTTGATAGTTTTACCACTCACTCACTACCAACAGTAATACACAGTACGTTACCAAAATAATGTCATCTACAATGAGATTACAGGAGCTCTCTCCCAATGCAGAGATTGTGTCCAAATCGCAAGCCCGTATTGTCAATGTAGCAGCTGCCGTGGGTTTACAAAATGTGCTGAAAAGCAATTTGGGACCCAAGGGTACCCTGAAGCTCCTTGTGGGAGGTGCTGGGCAGTTAAAGCTGACCAAAGATGGTCTCGTCTTGCTCAAGGAAATGCAAATTCAGCATCCTACTGCTTCCATGATTGCGCGCACGGCAACGGCACAAGACGATGTCACCGGCGATGGAACTACCTCCACGGTGCTCATGTGTGGCAGTATCCTGCAGCAGGCGGATCGGTACTGCCGCGAGGGCTTACATCCTCGCATCGTCGTGGATGGACTAGAGGTAGCACGCGACAAGGTATTGGAATTTCTAAAGAATGAATTCGCCATCGTACCAGAGGGTACGGGCAAAGCTGGACTCATTGGAAATCGTGAACTGCTCCATCATGTGGCACTCACCTCTCTGCGCACGAAACTGGATGCCTCGCTGGCAGGTTCGGTACGTTTGAAAGGTTTTGCAAATGAGATACTGCTGTGCATTAAGTCTGTTCTTTTTGTGCTTTATATATTTTTTGCTCTTCATTCGTCTCACTCATTTTGGATAATATCATATGATGTATAATATATATTATATTATATGAATAACACAAAACGAATTCATTTGTCCAAACAATCTACTTTTCACGCGATATCAGATGGCTACATCTGTTGTGGATTCCATTCAAACCATTGGCGAGATGAAAGAAGATGCGGAGCAAAATGCTCCTTTGGATTTGAATCGAGTTGAAATCATGAATATGCCCCATTCGACGTATTCTGTGCCCACCGAGCAAGACAACAACGAACTGACTCCTACCGCTTGTATCTTTGTGAAAGGATTGGTCCTGGACCACGGTGCTCGTCATCCAGGTATGCCTACGTTGGCCAAAAATTGTCACATCATGACGGCCAATGTGTCTCTGGAATACGAAAAGACAGAAGTACAATCAGGATTCTTCTATTCGAATGCCGAGGAAAGAGAAAAACTGGTAGAATCCGAGCGAAAATGGCTCGACGAAAGATGTCGATTGATCGTGGAATTCAAACGCAAGGTCTGCAAGGAAGGAGAGGTACGACATATGTTATGCGTGACGAAGGATTGAACATGTTTTGACTACTTTCCTTTATATTCGCGCACTCTAAAACTGATCTTTCTTTCCCAAAACATCGCTGATATCAGTCCTTTGTCATGATTAACCAAAAGGGTATCGATCCCCTCAGTTTGGATATGTTTGCCAAAGAAGGTATTCTTTGCTTGCGTCGTGCCAAGCGTCGAAACATGGAGCGATTGACGCTCGCTTGTGGAGGATCTCCGATTCATAGCTTGGAAGATTTAGACGAAACTATGCTTGGATATGCTGGTAAGGTGTCGGAAGTTACCTTTGGCGACGACAAATTCACCTTCGTTGAGGACTGCAAGCATCCCAAATCCTGCACCTTGTTGTTGCAGGGTCCTAATCAATTGGTCATGGACCAAATGAAGGATGCCATTCGTGATGGATTGCGTGCTGTCAAGAACGCGATCGAAGATGGTGCTGTCGTCCCAGGTGGCGGGGCTTTTGAGATTGCCGCATCATTGTACTTGCGCAACAAAGTCCTCGCCGAGACCAAGGGTAAAACGAAGCTTGGTGTTTCCGCTTTTGCCGAATCTCTCTTGATCATTCCTAAAACACTTGCTGAGAATTCTGGATTCGATGTTCAAGAAACCATCCTGAAGTTGGAAGAAGAACGGGCGTCGTCAGGACTACCAGTAGGCATCAATTGCACCACCGGTGAGCCAATGCTGCCAGCGGAAGAGGGTGTATGGGACAATGTTCGTGTCAAGCGACAATCGTTATACCTCGCCACAGTTTTAGCCAGTCAGCTTTTACTGGTGGACGAAGTCATGCGAGCCGGAAAACAGATGGGCAAACCTGACAATCCAGAAGGAATGATGGGTATGTAGGAAAAAGTGAATAGCAAAACAGAGAAAAGAATGGTTATTGTTTATCTGAACTGTTATAGATATGTATGCATGTGGACACCTCGAGTCGAATTGAAGATTTCGATGAAAGTGCAAGAGAATGCTAGTTGCACGCATAATCTAGTTGGGCTGGAAGACGACAATACAATTATTATCCTTCTTTTGAACGAGCTTTCTCTACATTTACTACTAACTGTGACTCATCGCCTAGAAACTCCCAGCCAATGCTTGTAGAAGGATTTCAAGACAACACCCCGACATCCACTTCTTGTCAGGTCAAAGGTTCCTGGATCCGCAGCAAATAAGGAGAAAAGGGAAGATATGGGAAGAAAAGCGAAACTTCAAGTGAATGAGTTTGTGTATTAATTTAGCAATCACAAAAAGTTCGCGGGCGAAGCGAATTAAATTGTGAAGTCGGATTAGTAAATTGCAGATTGTTTATTCTTTTTTCTGCGTCGTGGATAAAGGATCAAATACGGATGAGAATGAAACCAAGCCAATTTTCATGAAAAGAAATTTAATCCCGAGGAGGCCTGGTGACGTCTCCTTTAAGTCTGTACTGCTCAACCACATCCTTGTTCATGTATTTCAACATAAAATCGAGAGCCTCCTCAAAGTTGGGAATATTTCTCATTTCAAATTTGGCTCCATCGCGCAAGAAAGCTACCATATCTCCATCTCCGAACAATCTCTTTACAGTACGGATTTCAACAATGTCAGGATAGACAATTTCGGCCATATCCTTTCCTCCAATCCCAGAGGTAACGCGAATACGACGAGAGGTAATTCGGTACCGGACCCATGCTTGGCGTGCCCAGGCAGCAGCAGCAGGAATAATTCCAATGACTGTCAAAATGGAAATTGTGGGTGCGAATGTTTCAGTAATGGCCGGTGGCCCCTCGTAAAAGGTTTCCTCGGGAGCTAGAGATGCCGCTGACTTTCTGGCTGTACTGGGAGCTCCTCCGCTCTTGCGCTTGCCTCGTTTTACCTGAAAATTATGAAAAAAGAAATAATTTGTGTGTGAGATACGGGACGTGGCTTTCCATGATACTAATGTATAGAGCATAATTGCTCAATTTTTGTGCATTCCTTGCAATCAATATTCGTATTCGTACCTTGGCAGCGCCCTTTCCAAATTTTTCTACAGTGTCCAGGATATCATCATCGTCATCCTCTCCTTCTTCATCGTCAGCGGCATCATTTTCATCTGGTGGTAAGAAAACGGCTTCCTGCGCAATTTCTTCCTTGGTCTTTTCCGCCAGGAATGTTGGTGTCAATGGCGATAGCTTCTGCTGGAATGCCACTGATCGTGTCACGGGAGCTGTAAAGGCTGTACAGGTGCTCGAAGTCACCACAACGAGGAAAGCAGTCAAGGCAGAGGTGGTCTTCATGTTTTTTCCTTTGTTCTTAATCTGTTGGTTCGAATAAAATTTAAGACGCCGGAGTGTAAAAGTACCAGTACACCAAGTTCGTAAGACGAGGCTAAAAAAAATTAAAATAAAAAAGACAATATGGTGAGTGGTGAGTGGTACAGTATCTTCTGAATCATCGAACACATGCTGATTGACAAAACAACGTATGCAGCTGATGTGTCGCGTTTTTGTTTGCTTGATTGCTCGAGTTGCTATCATCTGATTCATTGATTTTGTGTCTGCCGAGAGGCGAGTAACACGTCATCATTATTATTTGAATGGTGGCGTATTTGGGACTCACACCTTAAAAGCTTCAACCGAGACTTCTTATTTATACGGTAACGTTTCTACCTGCTATCTACGCTTTCTGTTTGTTAATCCGAGTATTTGTAGCAGGTATGAGGAGCTATTGCGACTACTCGAGTAGCTACAAAGCTGCGAGACGAAGTTATTCTTTTAGATACCAACGAGTTAGTTCCTGGAGAAGAGCACCTCTTTTAGAAAAAAAGTATCTACACAAGGGATACTCATAGTAGCTCATTTTTCTGCGGTGTTCCGTTTCAAAGCAAGGCTAGTAGTAGTCTAGCTTTGTGTTTTTATTTCTCAAATCCAGTCTTGTAGCTTTCTTGGCAACTCAAGCATTATACAGTAACTAGCTCAGCATTCTTTTGGAAGGAAAATCAGGTGGTGTAAAAAAAAAAAACAATCTTGAATTTCTTGTCAGCGAGAATCCCAGTCGATCTAGCAAAAGCCTCAGCTAGTCGTCTTGAAAATCCGTGGCTCTCCAGAGAGTTATGAGTGAAGTACAAAAAAGAATGAAATGACTACTGCAAACGTTCTATCTGAATGATTGCTAATTGCGTTATTTATTCACCGAAAACAAACATGAACATCATTCATTCTCTTTTTTTTTGTGGTCGCAATTTCAGTTGGTGATAAAAAACATTTTTTGAAGCCCTGATTTTCCTACTCTCATCTCCACGTTCGTCGAATCAAATTTTGTCTATCAAAGGGGTAAGGGATTCTTCGTGATGCGGGATAAAAATATTGAACGCTTGTGTCCTCCTTCAATATTCACAGCGAAGCGGCGTGTGCCCAATCTCGTTTCACGTCATCAAATTCACCACCCCGGGGAGCAGTAGTAGTAGCCACCTTGGCCTCCCTTCGTCGTCCTTGCTGGTCATGTTTCTCGATGGGATTCTCACTGTTGCGAATGGACTTGAACGATGCCAGTCTGATAGCATTCTCGTCCATCTGTTGCTTGATGATTCGGCGACGCTTTTTCAAAAAGTTGAAGCAATTGCTACCTCCCAAAGCCGAAACCGATGAGACCGAGATCAAGGTGAGGAGGGCTAACATCAGTACGGGAAGAATTGTCTTGGTCATCATGTTGTTGAGCATGCAAATTTTGTTCTCTTGTGTTTTAATCTAACAACTATTGCTGTCTACTATTAATAGTTATTGGTAATTGTTCTGTCAGAACAAAAAATCATAATGATAGTGCACAGCTGGGGGGCTTCTCGTTCTCGCACTATTGATTGCTCTTCGATCATCGTCTGTCCGTGACTTCGATCACACTTTGCATCCCTTTCCACGCCTGAAATTAACCTCTAACCCGAAAACTGTTATTATTTCACGGCTCGTTGGTGTTATTGTTTCTACTCTGCAACTACTGTACAACATACTGCAAACAAACTGCAAACACTCTTCATCTTAAGAGTGTAACTAGAAACAACGAAGCAAGAAGAAGATGTTCAACGCTGAGCAAATGTAAGTGCAGATAGGTTGAAGGTGATGCGCGAAATCACATTGTCGACAGCATATGCAGGTACCCCCCTCCGTCCTTCGTCCTTCCCTCCCTCCTAGCATAATATCTTCAAACATCTCACGCGTTGCCTGCGCACTATCATCAGATACGTTCGCGTCAAGCGACACAATCAAACTTTCTTTATTCCCTGCGAACCAGATGATAAGGTTCGCAAGATTAAGTCCAATATTTCCTTGGCGCTGAAAAATTCCGAAAACGACAGTGGTGTGACGGAAGATCAGATGCGATTGTTGCTACCGGCCCCAGCCCACACAATTCTGGAGGACGATAACAAAGTATCATCATACAAGGAAATCAAGAACGATGTTTTATTGCATGTGATTTTTCAATTATCCGAAAATGAATGGGAAGCCGTGGCAGTCGACGCGGATGCGTCGGCGACTCCGTCCTAAAATATCAAGACCACCAGAGAGATTGAATTCGCAAAATCATCACACATGCCAACAATCTATGCCTGTATAGCGCAGCGAACATATTTATTCCGGCGCTTGCTTCAAATTTTGGGCAGATGTGTCCTTGGATAGTTGATGGCTTGATGGTACCGGAGAAGAATTTAAATTTAGAGTAGGTTGGCTGATGGGAGGCTGGCCTAGTGAAAATTTAAAATAACATAAATACTTGCGTATGCTGCAATTCGATCATTCTACGCCGCGCACTGTAGTTGAATATACCAGAGGTGCAGTATGCAGGACTACATCCGGTAGGTTCAACACTGTAGCTAAAGAATGGGTTAAATCCCACCCATTACTTTTCAAAACGTTATGCGCGACCTTTCTTAGTTGGTGCCTGCTGGGCGTTGCGTCTCTCACCATTAGAGTATTAAAATCCGCTTGAAATTGAAAATTGGCGCCCAACAAGAGAGCTGCAGTAGAAACATCCTTCGTAAAAGGCAAGAGAGAGAAAGCAGCTAGAGGGCGAGAAGCGACCAAGTAGTACCCGCAACCTACCAACTTCTTTGAAATGGGGGATATTCATACCTGCTTCCAAGTTTCATAACGTTGGTTGATGTAACTGGTACTATCGTATACAAATAATAAGGATCTTTAGGTTGAGGCAACGACCTCTTCTTTAGATAATGGTTTCATGCTTCCTTAAAATGATACAAAAACAGTGCACTCGTAAGCGTTCTCGTCAACAGGGTCGCCTAGCCATCATACAAGGGTAGACCCATTTAAATGACGCTTCTCTATTCTGGACAAAATTCTTGTGTACTGTGGTCGTGAGCAAAGCTTGTACTTCTATCAAATACAGTTGAGTTCTCACTCTAAATTTCGCGTTCTTCGGGTTTGACATGTGCACGTCGGCCGCTGCTGTTGCTACTGCTGCCACTACTTGATACCTTCATGGACATCGGAGCCGCTTCCTCAGGAATTGGTGGTTGAGCCGGTGGATATCGGATTCGGGCACGACCCCGATGTTCACCTCCATCATCCGATGAACCGCTGGAACCGGACGACGAAGGGACGATGACTCCTCCGTTGATTGGAGACTCCGTCTGTTGCCTTGATTGACGCCAGAGCTGTATGAGTTTCGCAGAAGAGTGAGTTTCTTCGTTGACGATCCGACGCAAACCTTCTGGTTCTTGGTTCACCTTGAAATCGTGAAAGAGAGGCATGGGCGGTTGGTTTTTCGACATGGCCGCTAGCTTTCGGTCCAACATAAGCATCGAGTCTTCGCACGTGTTCAGCGTATTGGCATCACTGGCCAAACTGTTGTTGTCATGCCGGTCTTCGTTCACATCGTCTTCTTCGTAATCTTCTTCACTGTCGCGAACAGGCGTTGCAAAACACAACGCGTTGGCAAATTCCTTGTGATTAGACAGAAACTTGGAAATGGGATTCATACAATTACCATCTCCTACAAAGCCAGCAGCACGCCTTGATGTGGAATCAAATTTGCGAGATCGAAAGATGTCATCGCGGGAATTGCGTTTGCGTTTGTGAGTTTTCTTTCGTTTTAAAACAGTTTGCTCTGCCGTATCAGGTGGTGTGTCCCGAGGAGAGACTACGACCATGTTGTAGCGAGAAGGATTAGCAGCTTGTTTGGCTTGTGCCAGAGCATGGGCCATTTCCAAATTAGACTTTGATCCTTTATCAGCTGATGCTCTCCCTCGACTAGCATTGGGACTCGACTGAGGGGATCGAGAAGGTGATTCTCCTCCTGTTTTGTGAGTATTCTCGGTTGGGTTGTTCATTTTGGGTGCAACTGAATCAAAGAGGGCATCCCATTGCTTATCCTTCAGCTCGAGGCGACTCGTTCGTCTGGAGTTTGGAGATACGCTGTTTGTTGTGGTAATATGTGCAGCACCACTTTGATGAGGGCTAGGTGTGACAGGGCTGAGAATACTATCAGAGTCATCGTGTCCACATATCGGCGATCCTCCCATACATTGACACAGAGAGTCAAACAAAGTTTGCATCGAGGCGTATTGCATGTTGGCCAGAGGTATAAGTAGGAGCAGTAGGAGTAATGGGAGCTGGAAATTGTTTAGCAGGTCACTATGCTCTATGTCCAACGATAGAGTGTAGTTATTCCAGGTATATTGCTTTGATCCAACTGAGAATGATTTATATCTAAACCTGGGTGAAATTCAAATCAAATTAAGTGAGGTCTTCGTGCAAACACGCTGGCAGTCAGGGCGACGATGATCGATGCACTCCCTTTCAACTTCAGGAGAGTATGTGGCCCGGTGACTGAATGGAAACGAGCTCCTCTCCTCAAATGCCCAATTGTGTGTGCAATAAGAAGATAGACGGAAAAGTCGTCCCTCTCTCTTTCTTCGGCTATCAGATGAATGATGATGTAGGCCTACTATGTTGTGTAATGGGGCTGCGAAAGAAAGCTATGCTGAACAAACTAACGATCGAAGCTAAACTAGTCGGCAATTTTGTATGTGGGAATCTTGTAGAAAAAAACTGAGCTGTACACAATTCGGCACTCAAAGACCAAAAAAGGCGCATGCAGGCATCAAATTTTCTGGCGCCGGCCTCATGAAACAAGGAATACCCAGTAGTTTCTGATGCCGAGAAAAATCTGAGAATGTTTATTAATTCACCTGAAGGTGCCTTCTCTAGTAGTCTACTAGCTAGTAGTAGTACTAGACTATAGCATTAGCCAGCGCCAGCGTAAGACTTCACTAATATGTAGTACTAGATGAAGATAGGAGGAGGGACACCAAAAAATAAATAGAGTCTACTTCTTTTTCATTACAAGATTCAATTTTCATTTAACCCCCGAAAATTCAAAAGTCTCTAAGTATGCTGTTGAACGGACAAAGAAGCGCGCCACAATTTGGAATTTGTCCAGCCGACCATATCAAAATGAAGCTTCTCACAATTTGATTTCACAACAAGATCAAGGCCAAAATAATTTACACGCTGCACGCTTTCGAATTCTCAAAAAAGGCAATCTTGGCGAATGGTACTACTGTAGACTAGTACCAGGTAGTAAGTAGCTACGGTACAGCCGTTGGCCAACGACTCTCGCAGTCGTAAAAACTTTTTCATCAACGAAGACCGGAACGGCTTTCCATCTTGCAACAGACGTAAGCTCCAATTCTTTGTCGAAGGGTCTTGAGGAATGATAGTATAATTTTTTTAGCAGTACCAGTACCAGTACTGGTAAATAGCGAGACCCGGAGCTATTCAAGAAGCTGGAAATTACTATGTACCGCGGTGTTTGTTAAATGAATGGAAGAGAAGAAGCAGGTGTACTGGTAGCATCATGAAGAGGTCGGGCGCTTGTGGGAAAAGTAAAAAGGTGTGGCTGGATCGGGATTGCAGCTTGTTTGCATTGAATATTGGAATAGTACTGACGTGTTCAGTGAGAGAAAAGCAGCGATAGCTCCAAACAGCATGGCGGCGTTGTTTCGTTGCACACGTGAAACTGTAATTTGTAGTTAGAAACCTATACATAGCTAGGCAAAGGGTAGGTGGCACAGAGGGTGGTCGACGCTGGAAGCAGCGGGTCGATTCCTCTATCTTCTGCTTCGTTTCTCCCGAAGCATTAGCTCAGATCTGTAGAAAGAAGAATCGTGTACATTATCAAGACACATAAAGTAAAGAGTGATGAAGAGTTGAAAAAAAGATCAGCTTCAGCGCTGGAGGCAACAACAGAGCCAGAGAGTAAATCCGCTGCAAGCTCAGCATCAGCACAGAGTCCATCGCGGGCGCCTTCTTCTTGGTGCTCTCCTCGTTACCAGTGTACAGTAAGAAGCAATTATTGACACCCGTTACTCTCCACTGCAGTACTTTACAGGCGGGTACAACCAATGGAATTTTCCCCATTCTATTTTGCTATGGCTGCATCTTGTTCTGCATGAGCGCGAATGAATGGACGAATGTGCAGGAGGTAAATAAAACAACAGACGTACAGAGAAGTAAGTTTGAAAGGATAAATAAATATGATTTGTTTCATTTCAAGCCAGAAGTTTTCTTTGAAAAAAGTTGCCATGCCCAATGTCTTGCCACTTCTGTTATTGAGAAGATATCATGATCATGAAAAATATGATCGTCACCTCCGGCTGCAAGGCCAATCAGGCACTCATGATCTTTGCTTTTATATCAGTCTCTGGTAGATTGCAAAGAGACTACAATGGAACTTTTGATGAGCATGCCAATGCAATCAAGGTGGTGGTGTTTTGACAGCGAATGAAGCGCGCGTAGAAGCTGTGGCCCTGAGGGCTTACTATCATCGCTCCCTTCTTCATAGGTCAACGCAAAATGAGCGTGGTTAAAAATTATGCATCAGATTGGAAGAGACCCTCGTAGAAACGTCAAAAACAGCACACTTAGTCGCGAAAATAGACAGGTATATGTAGAGCCTGACTAGTGTCCCGTTCAGCTATTTTCTTAAAATCAATCAGCATCAGCATCGCCATCGTCGTCCTCTGTAATAGCTGATAACGGGTCAACCTTTTTTGGCATTCGTTTACTCTGTTTACTGTAGGTTCGCCGTGGTGCTGCTTTTCGAGGGCTGACCCCTGCACCAAGCGGACTTTTGGCATCGGGAGGGGCTTCATCGTCAAGTGCAGTAAATTGTGAGGCTGGAAAATCTGATTCATCCTCGACCCAACTATTTTGTGAGCTGGTAAAGCTTGCCCCAGCAAAACTATCACCCATGAATGAATCGCTATCACCCGAATCATCACATCGCATGTGCACGGTTTCCAAAGTCTTCCAATTGTTTTCGCCAATCACCAGAGAACTCTCAAGCTCGGCACTCAAGCTTCTCCGTGGCGGGGCCTTTTCAATCATATCATCGTACTCGGATGCGTCAAGATCATCCTTATCCTCAGAGTTTCTTCTCCTAGGAAGCTTTGGAGGCGCATTCATTCGCTGTTTTCTTGTTGGTACATGGGTTCCGCTTTCCAAAGGGTCGTCCATCGGGTCTTTCTTTTTTGGCTGCGGTCTCCTCCTGATTGGAGATCCTTCTAATGAATCGTCCATTGTACCGCGTGGTATTAACTTGCGTGATATCTGGTTATGCGGGAACTATTTCACAATTCTATTTTAGGTGTAACCATCAAAGTAAATTGTGTTGATAAAGAACACAGATGCAAGGTTGAAGGCTCTTGTTGGAGTGGTTCCTTCTCGCACAACCAGATCTTTATCGGCGCGCAAGGGATGGAGTTGATTCTAGTATTGAGGCAGGGAACAGGTCTAAAAGACTTGGCTATTGCCGTCGTGAATGAAGTAGATGGAAGGTACAATATGTTGTAAGTTGTAACGTTGTAACTGGTGATGACGGTATGGTATGTTCGCTGTGCTGTACGAGTACTCGTACTCGATTATGATGTGTTGTTAAGACTTCTTGGTCATCTCGATTTTATGTTGGTGAACCTACAGTATTCCTCAGCAGGATCTATGTACCGTTTACAATAATTTATCAGTGCATTTCAGGTATTCGGCGCTAAGGAAAGGGTCATTTTACAGGTAATCCTGTGGCAGCATTGAAAGAACAACGTTAACTCTATTTTACTCCGGAAATTTAGGAACAATTTGAAAAATGAAGCCATCGGTACGGTGTACGGTAACTTGACGACTCGACCAACCTTGACCGACAAGCCAGCACTGTATTCTTATTTGGGTGCTCTACCGATTATCACACGGTCTCGGTCTACTGAACATAGCCCCGACGACTAGATTTTCAATTTTAATTAGCTGATGACAATGTAGTCCGACAAGGGCAGTACTCCGCCAGTACTATCCGGTCGCTGCGTTGCATCCCAGTCGTCTCGATCAACGCCATCCTTCAAATATCTAAGTTGTAGGGTAATCTTATCAGGGTACGCCGATGAAGATGCACCCATAAGGCTGGAGACGGATCCGGTGGGTCGAGTATCAATCAGAGTTGGATTCAGCAATACAGATGTGCACGAAAGCGAATCGCCTCCCATCCGGGCAAAGCGCCCAGGGATGCCATCAAGAAACTTGACATGGTCTGCGCCGACAAGTCCAACAAGGAGACCGGCGGGATTCTTCTCTACCCAAGAATGTGCATTCGATGCCATGGATTCATCCCACAATATTCGGCCACTGAAAAAGTTTCGAAACGTCATGGGCTCTTCCAATTTCACACCAGTTATTGTTCTCTGCAACAGACCCATTTCGTCGTGAAGTTTGTAGGAAGGTGCAATGACATACTCAACGTATTCCGTATAGGCTCGCCCCTTGGCAAAGGAGGCGAATCCTTGACTGAAGCGTTCGTATTTTGGTCAGTTCCGCGACGATAGTAAAGAGTGAGAAAAGAAATGGTCAGAGAGTGCCATCAGAATGTTATTGCTAGCTTAACAGAAGTACCAACTTACGGATCTTTAATGTACTGTTTCATTCGGCTTTGCGACAGTCCAGCAAACCCTGCCCTCTCTACTTCGGCTAAGTCTTCCGAATTCACATTCAAGGCAATCAGTGGTATGTGGAGTTCTTTCGCTCGTTCAAATATTGGAGCATAGCCATCAAAGGACCAAAACCATCTCTTTTCCCATTCCACTTGTTTCTTCATTTCTTGTAATGAAATCTTTCCGTTGATATAATCATCAAGTGAAGACTGAAATTGAAGCTGAACCTGTTCTAGACCAATGGCTATGGGTGCTTGAGATTTCAATGATTGACGCTCCTTGTATATGGCTTCTATTAAGTCAGCTTGCAGTGTATGGTCTTTGATCGAATTGTGGTGTTCACCAAGCCAAAGAGCCCCTCCCTTGGCACTATTCATAGCGGCCAACTGTTTTAAAAAGATACTGTTCTGTTCGGATCACGGTGGTAACGTGGTAACGCAATACGAAATGGATCACGAAGGCGAAAGGCGGAGGCAGGATTAAAAATTAAAATGTGCATTTTGTTTGTGTAAGTCCAACAACCGAATAGCTTCACAAAACGTTATCTACCAAAATCATACCTCCAGAGAAATTAAGTTCGGACTAAGCGAGGCAGAAGCATCTGGGATGATACTGTAAGCTTGAAATCCAGAATTTGCGGTTGCCTTGGAAGCTAGTACGGAAGTTTCTGTATCAGCCTTTGCTACCAACGGGGAAGATATCCATGCAGAGAGTAGCGATGCGCCCGTTGTCAGTGCCTCTCGTCGGTCCAAGTAGCTTCCCGGCTGAAACTCGAATCCACGACCCCATCGAGAACACAGCATAATAGTACAGAAAGCCGTGAGACTTGGTTTCCTGCTCAGTTTCCATTTACTCGACATTTTTTGATATTGTTTTTCGTTTTTGATTTAGGATATGCTTCGAATGTGCATTCTCTGTTCTAATTTTAGCAGTGTGCCAAAGTGTCAATAGTAAAAGAATAATGATCATCACTCATCACAAAAAAGTGATGCTGCGCATGTTCTTGTTTACGACGTTTCGTGGCGTAGCAACTAGAGATAGAGTAGTCTACTAGTAGTAGTCTCTACTTAGTCTCTAGTAGTAGAGGTCTAGACAACAAGCAAAGAGTCAGAATAGAAGTCTGTGTTTTGATGACGACAGATCCCAGTGCTCAGATCCGTGACATTGGTTCATGCATTCCTTCAAAAAAAGCATGTGTGCGTCTTTCCAAAGCTGGTCAGTTGGATTAAAAAAACCGTGCTCATCTACTTTTCTTAATTCTGAAGTACAAGCAAGACCGAACGAAGACCACCACCAACAAAGGAGCAATTGCATAAAAACGAACTCAAGGTTGCTAACACCGAACCCCATCCAACCAGTGTAACGCCAGCTAGTGTTAGGTAAAGCTGCGACCAAAGACAGCAGCAACCAAGTTAAGTAACGGCACAAAAAAGCGCGCCGAGAGAAGACATAGGGCGACTTTAGACACTTGCCATCGTCATCAGGTCACACACTTTTTTCTTCTTTTTCCAACATTTTTAATTCGAACCCGAGGTCGACTTTTACGCCACTAAAACAATGGCCAAATCAGCACCTCGAAGCAATGGAAGTAATGCAATTACCATGGCTCGAACGACAGCTTATTTTTCTGGCTTGGATGCGAATTTGCAGCTCGGGCTAGCCCTGGTATTTTGTCTTTATCTGCTGGTCACGATCGGAACGTTCAGCAAGCTGCCTGCTCCAGATGGCGCTGTTGGTCTATCGGGAGGCATGCTGAGCAATCTACACTCAACCAATAACTTGGTAAGACGAGCGAAGGTGTTGCTGCACGGAAAGTTAGTGGATGCAGCCACCACCAGTGATGCTCTGAAACAATTAATTCGACAAAAGGAAGGTGGAGAGATCCAAGCTCCCAATGATGGAGAAAGCCACGGTTCAGCTGAGCAGCAGCCAGCAGCAGCTACAAGTAATCCGCTCGGAAACTCCGTCGAAATTTCCAAAGTTCAAAAAATCTTTCCTATCCGAGCCAATGATGATTTGGAAGAAATTGATCATCCAGGTCTTAAATATGCCGATATGACCAAATTTACGGGTCCACCTCCTCCTGTCAAAATGAAAGTTCCCAAGTTCTGGAATCCCAAAGAAGCCTACGGAGGAGATGTCCGCAAATACTTGGGAGACTATGGAAAACGATTGATAACACCCGAAGAGGCTGCCAGTATTGGGAGCAAAACTCCCGATGGACAAGAAACCATTTCCATCACCATTGCATCCTACCGAGACCCAGAGTGCCCCATTACCATTGACTCCATGTTTAGCCGTGCCAAGTATCCACACCGACTCAAGATTTCCGTCATTGATCAGCGATTGGACGAGGATTCCAGATGTATCGTGCCAGAAATTCCCTGCGAGCAAGACTCAACGCAGACCTTGTGCAAATATGCCAACCAAATTGAAGCACTGGAAATGGATGCTCGGTTGGGCATTGGGCCCGTGTTTGCCAGACATTTGGGATCTCGTCATTATCGCGGAGAATACTTTGCCATGGTACGTTCATAGTTTTCATTGAAATTGTTTGCTTTTAGTGAACTGTTGATATTTTTGCAACTGACACACACGTGTGCGGCACCAACATAAATACTAACTATTTATCATTGTAGCAAGTTGATGCGCACGTTCGATTTGTACAAGATTGGGACGAAAGCCTGGTAGACCAGTGGCGGTCGGCACACAATGAAATGGCTGTCCTGACAACCTATCTTTCCGATTTGAACAATAGTATTGATCCCGTCACGCACAAGGCCATTCGACCGGGACGACCCATCATGTGTGCGACAGATTATGAAGGCCAGGGAAGATATAAACATTTACGGCACGGCCAACAACCAGAGGGACCTGCCATGATTCACGGTGAGCCGACACTCCACCCATTCTGGGCGGCAGGTTTTTCCTTTGCGCGAGGACATTTTGTTGTTCAGGTTCCATATGATCAATACCTACCAATGATTTTCCAGGGAGAGGAAATTTCTATCGGTCTACGTGGGTTTTCATTCGGATATGATTATTATACTCCCGAAAAATCAGTTTGCTTTCACATGTACGCAATGTTGGAAAACAAGGACAAACGTGACAAGGTTCCCCATTTTTGGGAAAATACGAATGCCTACAAACAGGCAGGTGTCAAAGCTATGCAGCGGTTAAATGGGATCATTGGCATGGGCGATCCTAATGATGAATACGATCACGCAGAGGAGTACATGTATACTTTAGGGAAAATTCGTGCCAAAGAGAAATTCTTTCGAACTTTTGGTATTCATACAGAGACCCAGACAGTAGAACATCACCTGTGTCAATTTGTGGGTCAGCCCATGCAAAGGTTGTTTTTGAGAGCCATGCGAGATGACTTGATGGGTTTGGACTATGACAAAATCAATTATGAATGGAAAGATCCAAATCCCACACCGAAGAAGAACTAAAAGGCAAAGAAATCAGGTCAAATTTAGATTTTAAAACTCATTTGTATAAAGCTGTTCAATTTCGGACGGACTACTGGCTATTGTCGGCTTAGACAACTAGTAGGATTCGTACCATATTGCCCTGTCTGAAGTGAGCAGAACAAAGAGAGAAGAGAAAACACAGAAAAATGGGTACGAAAGACTGATCTTAATGGCCAGCACTGACGAGCCACTTCATCAAATAATATTCCTCCTCTATTTGAATATTTTTGAACAGCAACTTACAAAAGACAAAGCCACACAGGATAAGAAAAACAAAGCCGACACTGTTTTCAAATAATGAATCGGCTGTGTCCACGGCAATGTTGATTGCTCTAGTTTCCACTTCCACGTTGCAACCAAGTAAGTGCTCTCGCGGCAACTCCACTGTGCCGCCGACCGCAAAAGCGCCAAAAGTGCCCCTTCCTATGAACATGCCCACTCTATTCTCTTCCTTTCCGCCCAACACTAAATAAGCATTCACACTCAGGCTACCTTTCTCTAAAGGCCAAGGGCTTGCTAGATTGTTAGAAGTGGCGCAGGCGACTGCCACTGTCGTCACATGTCGTCACACGCCAAAGCAGGTTTTATCGGTTACTAGTACCAGGTAGTAGTCTAGTATCCGGGTCTGAGTATCTATTTGTCTTCTTGTTTCTTTAATTATTGCGTGACGTCATCAAGATTTGATTTTTATTCTTGTAGTACTCTTTCGATTTCGCAAATCAGATACAAAACCTTTCCGCCTTCCTCCTGAATCTTTTCTTTTTTTACCATGGCGTCCAAGCAGGGTCTTTCCGCCGCTGCTGGTGCAGCAGCCGTCACAGCGCTTACTGCGGCGGCATTTGTTTCCATAGACTATTATCTGAACAGGAACAAACTGCAAAAAGATAACGAGAATTTGTTCATCCCCAAGGAATTATTACAATCGCCTTACGCTGACGAGTTAAGACTGGCCGTTCGACTGGCCAAACGTGCCGGTGCCAACATGGCGGGATATCTAGACGCGCGGGGGACTGTAGAAGAATCCAAATTTGATATCGGTATCGTGAATTCCAAATCAAGCGATATTGATTTGGTAACTTCAATCGATGTCGAAAATGAACGTTTAGTAACGCAAGGTATCCGTGCGGCGTTTCCAACACACGATGTGATTGGTGAAGAAGCCGTGGGTACGGGGTCGATTCCGGATCTTCGTCGACACGTCCCTACTTGGATTATTGATCCGATTGATGGGACGACCAACTTTTCCCAAGGATTGCACGTCACGTGTGTGAGTATCGGATTCTGTGTTGATGGGGAACCCGTCATGGGTGTCATTTATGCACCTGCGGCGTCGGAATGGTACCTGGCCGTGCGTAGTCATGGCGCATTCCGCAACGGAGTTCGCATCAGTGTTCCCAAGAAAGAGAAAAAACTAAATTCATCCATTGTTGGTTGTGCCTATGGTCATGCACGTGAAGAGAAGGAAATATATGCCATGACAAGTGCGATTGCTAACCTCTTACGCCATGGATGTGGCGCTATTCGTCAAATGGGAAGTACATGTTTGGAATTATGTTATGTGGCGACGGGAAAACTTGATGTGTTCTACGGTGGTGTGGCCTCGGAAGGAGGGAAACCCTGGGATTATTGCGCCGCCCTCGTTGTTTGCCGAGAAGCTGGGTGCATCATGGAAACTTTACGTCAAGAATCATTAGACCTTCCTTTTGATCTTTACAACCAATCAGTCATCTGCGGTATAAGTCGAGAGCTAGTGGATGAAACCCGAAGCGTTATTGCGAAGTATATTTTGTAAGAATTCAAATACAATTTAGTCCTATTATGAAGTATGCTACAGTAGTTTGGAGCTGGGAAATTGAGTCGAAAGGTAGATAATCATAAAGTTGAGAATGCACCCATATCCCTGCAAGGTTTGATATAATTTTTTCGAAGATAGGTTTGAACATTGTCAGTCATCTACTCGAGTAGTGTGATAATAGACGATTTCTGTCGTCGGCGTAGCCGTGAAAGGAGGTGCAACAGGAAGTTCATCGTTATAATTTGTGAGCAATCATGGTCCAAGTCTGATACTTTTTTGGTTGGGAAACGTCCCCAAAAATATATAGGTGAATTTGGCGTGATACGAAACCCTACTGACTGCAAATAAACGCAATGGCCCAGGTAATAAGTTCTATGATCCAAAGAAGAAAAACGAACCAGAATTGATAGTGGAGTTATTGCAACTGGGCGCCCACAGCGACTACAAACTTCTTCTTACATGGTATGCACAATAGCGACGACTAGTAACTAAGTAAATACTCGGTAACGTAGTAGCAAAATGAATCGCTTCAAAGTTACAGGTGGAAGAAACTATAGGAATTACAACAATGAGCACAAGGAGTTTATCAGTGTCACTTCGATTCTTGTTGTGGAAGTCTTCCATGTTTGTCGTGCAGTAGCCTGCTTATTAGGTATAACATGCTCGCCATGAGCAAATGCGATGGATGGTATACCCATGTGCCAATTGTTATCGCAAACCTGCAAAATGCACCATCAGGCTATGTCCGGAAAGCCTATTTTTTAGTTATGCCTTGTGTATGCGTATAAGTTGCTCCAACATGCTTCCGCTTGAACGATTTTGTGTGAATACATGTGCTCAAGTGTCTCGCTATCACATCCCTTTGCGTTCTTCTTTTACTCCATGTCCATGGGTACAGATCCCCCGGTGGTAGCAGCAGCTGCTGCTGCCATCAAATTCATCCCGTGTGCTGCCGAACTAGGCGGTAAGGACATTGGAGTATTCTCATTTCTTTCACCATCATCATTGTCGTCGTCATCGCCACCGCTATCTACCATGGGTGCATCTTGAACCCCGGTGGGACTTCCCTCGGCAGCCGCCTTGGCTTTGGCTTCAGCCTCCTTAATGGCTTCCTGTTCGGTCCAAGGAATGGCAAATTTAGTGACGCGCGGTTTATCTGCAAGAATTTGTCGATGAACATGATTGAGATCCAATTGAGGATACTTGGGTGGAGCAGGAGCGGGTGGTGCTGGTGGTGGCGGCAGGGGTTGTCCATCTTCGCCCATTTGAACGGGTTGTGGTGGAGGCGGCGGCGGTGGTGGTGGATTGGGATCGACATACTCGTTATTCACATAATATCCCACCCGAATGAATTCACGTTCCCGATAACTGCACGTGACCAGTACGACCGTGACGCCCAATATTTCGTCCGGTGGCAATTGGTTCGGGTCTGGTGCATCCGCCTGCAGAACAAACTTGTTCACCCCCACTGGTATGGGTCCCACAAGAATTTCATCGAGGGTCTGATCCTTGGAGGCGTCGTGTGCCGAACCAACGTACAGGACCTTCCATTCGAGATCGTCTTCCAATTCTTGAAGACATTCAAATGTAATTTCGAATTGAAAGGGATTATTAAAGGTTGTGGGATTGTCCAAGACAACCTGATAAAAGTGTATGGGAAGATAAATAATGTGTAAATGAGATGATGGATTCATGGATTCTAGTGTACATTAAAGGGACACAATGCTTGTAATACAGAATCGCTTCCCCAAGCAGTCGTAGAATTGTCGACCAATGCAATGAACTTACCATATTGACGACATTGACGAGCGCCATGGTGATATAGAAAGCTAGTAGTTCTGTAGGGAGTTGGGATATGTGTGTGGAATAAAGAATATTCTGACTCGGATAAATGAGAATGATTCAAACGATCGTATGTATGATGAAAAATTAGTTTAAACTGTTTGCAGCGCTGTTGGTGAAGTTGTTTGTGTATATAGAGTATTCGTCAACGGCTGCAACTGGTAATCACGTTTGATTTGAATAATTGTTGTGCAGAGAGAAGAAAATAAAAGTTGTGTGAACATGAAGCATCGATGATCGATGCATTCTTATTATTACCATGGAAGGGCCAACAATGATCTTGCCGCCAAAAAGCAATTGTTTTTTGCAGTTGTCGCCTGTCGACCTGATAGTAGTAGCATTAAAATGTGCTCAGTGAACATTTTTTTTTAAGTTTCGAAATAATGTGTTCAGTGATCAAACAGCATTGACGTCTGTCTGTCTGTCTACCCATGTCTGTCTGTCTGTCTACCTAACAGATGATGAGCTCAAAACCGCTCATCTTATCACTTGTCTCGTCGTTTTCTGTTGTACTAAAAAGTGCATCCACCTTTAATAACAACCATCATTATTATAATCGTTTTCTTGATATTATCTGATTTATAAAAAAGTATCACCATGCCTGAGGTAAGATTATAGACGGATTTTGCTGGGCGTTGTATAGAGATGTCTCTTAGAGAGGCTTTGCTAGGGTTTTGGAGGTAATTCTACAGATATTAAAGTGTTCGAACATTCATGTCTGTTTATTACTTCAGGTCATGAGTCCGCAATGCAACACCGACAACGAAATAATAATAATGAATACAGATAGAGGAGCGGTTGTGTCTCTTGAACTCAATGATCGCTAACTGATGCCTCTTCCTTTTTTCCTTCTTCAATCAAACTTTGCACAATCTACCATCGACACATACAAATCCTTCCGACAAATTCTTGCTATCACAAATACTACTACTTCTACTACCACCACCATCATTGCATGATTAGATTGAAGAAGTCGACGACGACGTTCCCGAGCTAGAAACTCAAGCTCCTGTCGAAGGAGGAGATGATTCCGCCGCCGCTGCTGCTGCCATGGCGGCTGGTTTGTCCGGTATGATGCCCGGTATGGAACAAGAATCTCGACAAAACCGTAACGAGAAGAAATCTCGCAAGGCAATGCAAAAATTGGGAATGCGTCCCGTTCCTGGTGTTCTTCGAGTCACGGTCAAGAAATCCAAAAATGTCTTGTTTGTCATTAACAAACCCGATGTCTTCAAGTCTCCTACCGCCGATACCTACGTCGTCTTTGGAGAAGCGAAATCGGAAGACTTGTCCAGTGCTTCCCAGGCGGCGGCTGCCAAGCAATTTCGTCAACCCGAAGCAATGGCCGCGGCTGGTGCCGCTGCGCCAGCTGAGGGCGCAGACGATGATGTGCCTGCCTTGGCTACTCCAGCAGAAGAGGAAGAATTGGACGAGACTGGTGTCGAGGCCAAGGATATTGAACTTGTCATGAGCCAAGCTGGTTGTTCGAGAGCAAGTGCCGTCAAAGCCCTACGAGACAACAGTGGGGATTTGGTCAATGCTATCATGTCCCTCACAAACTAAGGCATGTCTTCAATATTAGCTTGATTTCAAGTATTGGCTTATTACTGCTCATCTACAGTGCATTGTAGTTTTTTTTTTTTTGAATGCTCAAGTAGCTTTTATTCCTTCGTGTCTGCCGTAGAGTTCACTCAATCTTTAACGCAATGTTAGGAGACGAGTTCACTCAAATCTGTTATGTTATGTTTGGACACGACGACGGCCTCAACCTGCAGGGCCACCAAATCCAATGCAACCCAAATCTTGCAGGATTTTCAAGCGATCCTCTTTCAACTGGGCCTTTTTGTACAACGACTTCTGTGCCGCCAACCATGATCCAAGATTCATCCACGGATTGTTTGTTTTGGAGGTTGAAATCTGCATGTGACCATATTGCTTTTTGAACTCTCGGAGCTGATTCAAACGTTCTGGCCAGGCTGTGATTTCAGGTTTGGAAGGGAAAACAGATTGATCACTGTCCATATCAAGCACGAGTAGTTTGACTCCTCTTGACTTGATAGCAGCCAGCGTGGATACGATGTCATCGTAAGAATCATGCAGCACACTGATACCATTGATGCCAACAATGCGATCATGAACATTGCGAAAGAGATTTTGCTTCTCTGCCTCGCACTTGGAGCCATCTTGGTTGTCAATATAACCGAGCCACACAGCATATTTGTGAAGTTCGCCAATCCTGAAGTCACAATATGCAGCGATGAGGCGAGCAAGCAAAAGCGTGAGAGTCGACGATCCCCGATAAAAATAATAATATAACAGCAAAGAACCATAATAGCAACTTCAATGATGCGTACTTTATGTGAAATCCCTCGGATGACACCGGTAGTTTCACTTTGTAAACGGTAGGGGATGACCGGCTGGGTTTCTTTTCTGGCGTAGCTGTCAAATCGACGGGTGAGCTTGTACTACCGCTGGCCAACGATGAGGTCGCAGCAGCTGAACTAGGCATATTCCTATCTACACTTGTTCGTCGCCGCTTCGTGTTCACAATGAGAGAGTCCCGCGGGTTATCAACGCAATCATCAACTTGACCACCAAAGCAGGAAGAGACGTCGAGAGGTGGGGGGCACTCTGGCTTTTCTAAATGCTCGGGGGGGACCCAACCAAAGTCCTGGATCGCAACATTTTCACACACAGATGAACAGTGAACGTAAGCACCATGCTTGATGTAATAGCCAAGCTGTTCCATACGTTCACACCGATCCAAAATTCTCGAGCCCGGGGGAAGATGATCTTCGCAATAAGCTGAAGTACAACAACTGCAACGAAACATCCAACCACCAACCTCACTCGTTGCCTTCCCGCAAACACTGCAGTTGTGCTGCGAGCAACACGAAAACTCCTTTTTGCTCAAACCGACGCATGCCAAATGCAATACGATTGGACAGCGAGGACATAGAAGAACGTTACCACCATGTTCACCGCAGACCTGGCACATTTCCTGCCATTGAAAATCAATGCCACCTTTCATGCGCTTCACTCCTGTATTTTTGTAATTACCAGTATGACCTCCAAGCTCTTGCTGAAACACAGAACGCTCTCCTGATTCCAAAGTATAATTGTTGCTGTTGAGCACGGGTACTGCTCCTCCGTACCCAGTTCCCTTGCCTTCGACCATCGTGATTCGATTCTTGCGCTCTCGCTTTCTCATCATGTCACCGATGGTGCTTAGATCTCTTGGGCGACGTACTTTCTTGTACTCTTCTCGTATCTTCTTGAAGTCAATGCCGCCGAAATCCGTCGTAGACGTGAACTCCTTGGTCACATCAAAATCGTCCGTGTTGGTCTCCAGGCCACCTTTGATAGCGCCACCACTAAAGTCCCCCGTTCGAGAACGGTCCGTTAGTATTTCAATATCTTCGTCGCTAGGAAGCTTCATCTCAGTCTGGGACTTGTTGCCAAATACAGCACTACACCCAAATTTCAACGCATCCATCAGTCGACCAGTTGCGCACGCAGGATCTTCCTCATCCTCTTCCAGTGGTTTAGCTGTTGATCCTTGGCGCATGACCAGACGATCGAGATAAAGCTTTTTTGCGGCTCTTTCAGCAATGCGTTCTTCGACTGTATTCGCTGTGACCATTCGATAGACAAAAACAGTCTTCTTCTGGCCAATTCTGTGGACACGAGCTTCCGCCTGAATATCTGCTTGAGGATTCCAATCGCTGTCAAACAAAATCACCGTGTCTGCAGTCTGAAGATTCAATCCCATACCTCCAGCGCGAGTGCTCATAAGAAACAAGAATTTGTCTGAATTATGAGCATTAAAACCATTTACCACAAAATTGCGTTCAGCTCGGGCAGTGGAACCGTCGCTTGCATTTTCAAAAGAGAAGCACAGTGGACGAAGGGGGTTAGATAAAACTCAATTAGAAAAATATGAATTACAAAGACAGCGATGTGACTTACAAGCGGCAGTATGACCAACCCCTCATTCTACAGTAGTCATCGATGACGTCGAGGGTGCGGGTGAATTGGGAAAAGAGACAGACACGATGGCCTTTCTTGTACAAACTACGAAGCAGCATATCCAGAACCGAAAGCTTGCCGCTGTCGCCGACCAAGTGCTCCAGTGAACAGTTGTCATAGTTTCGTTCGGCAAATGAGAAGATACACGGATGATTGACACATTTTCGCAATTGCATAATCAAATTGTTGAGTGCGCCGGCTTTCTTAGCACCCGTACTCTCTCCGGATAAGAGCGAAAGGTCCTTGAGCAAGAAGGCCTTGTACAGAAAAATTTGCGCATTGGACAAGGGACAAATGACTTTGGTTTCAATTTTCTTGGGCATGTCCTTTTCGACCAACGCCTTGAGACGGCGAATCATGAACAAATCCAGAACTTTGCTTGCCTCCTCCAATTTTGCACGATCCACAACGTTGCTGCTGAGATCGTAGGCAGCAGCGAATGGTGCCACATCCGTAAAAATATCGGGGGCAAGAAAATTAAGCAAGGCATACAACTCGACCAAATCATTGGCAAGAGGGGTACCTGTCAAAATGACACGCGTCTCGGCATGAACTCGACGAACTGCCTCCGAAATTTGACTGTTGGAATTTTTGATTTTGTGGCCTTCGTCCAAAACAATCAAATTGAAATGCTGCCGAGACCACACACGAGACAAGGCCGAAACTTTGCACATTTCGTACGTAGTGACCACCATGTCATAATCTCCAAGGTTTTCGGGCAGACCTTGCCGGTCAAAATTCGATATGTGCAAACGCAAATATTTGAGACTAGGAGCCCATTTCTCTATTTCGTTACACCAGCTGTAAAGAACCGAGAGAGGACACACAATGAGACTTGGGCCCGTCACAGCGTGTTCTTCCTTCAAATGGCAAACGAGGGAGATGGTCTGGAGAGTCTTTCCTAGACCTGTGAACAGAGCGAGCCAGCGTGAGAAAAATTGGAACGCAATGGATGTTAAGGCTGTGACAAAACCAAATCTAAGAAAATCGACCAACCAAAAAAGCGGGCCTTACCCATTTCATCACCAAGAATAAATCCGACACCCCTGGAATACATGGACTCCATCCAATTTAAACCATCCAATTGATAGGCTCTCATATCGGCTTTGATAGCATCCGGTTGAAGATAGACAGGGCGCTCTTGCACAATCGAATGTGGGTCATGAGGCTTTGCGTACGATTTGACGCGCTCAGTGACTTTCGGATCCAAGAACGGCTTCAGCGTAGTGATGTGTTCGAGAAGAAATTTTTCTCGATTCGCTTGCTTGGACTGGATCCGGGCCTTTATGGTATCCTTTAGATCGATTCGCTGTTTTTCAGAAGCTGTGACTTCGCGAGGCTTGCGAGGACTCTTTGGGGTAGCTGTTTTCGAGCTAGCAGCTCGCTTCTTTTGAGGTGGCTTCTTTTGGGCGTCGCCTGTGCCGTAACTGTACGAGCCGCCCTTGAGAACATAATTGTTTTCTCGCTTAATAGCATAGCCATCCACGTAGACCAAAGTGTTCTCACGTTCTCGACCAGATCGGCGAGGGTTTACGGACTCAACGTTAGAATCAATCGGCAAGCTGGTAACTTCAGCATCGGGCTTCAAGGCCGCAGCATTGGTCATTTCGGGGGTGATTCTGGCAGCGTTATCTTGACCTTCAATTTCTACTGAGACAGGCACTGGATTGTTGCTGCCAATAGACTCGGCAGCAACTGGTTTAGTCTCCGGGAGACCATCAACGACATCCATAATTACTCCCTGATCACTTTCAAGTGTCTTAGATTCAATTAATCTCAAGTTAATTGAATTGATTCCTCAATTTCTTTCCTTATTAATTGATCAAGTGGACAGCGTGGCCGCAAACGCAACAGCAACTAGACCTAGCTAGCTAGTCTACTACTAGCTACTAGTAGCTAGTACTCCGAACGTAGCACTACTAGTTGGAAGATTTCAAGAAAAGAAAAACGCGCAAAAAAGTTGAAATTTGCTTCCACCCAGGCGGCCGAGAGTACCAACCATTGAACAGTAGTAGCAGTGTTATTAGTAGCTAGCTACTAGTAGAGTAGCTAGTAGCAGCTACAGAAGCTACTCTACTAGCTAGTAGTAGTAGTAGCGTCTAGTACTAGTCTACTACAGTAGCTACTAGTAGTACTACTACTGATCAAGAATAGTAGCCTGCAAGGTAGGAGTAGTGTTAACAACAACAAAAGGTTTTAATAATTTTTGTAGTTGTTTAGGTCTCATGGGAACGCATTCAATGTTGCTTCTTGGACATGGCTCCATTAATGACAGTCACAGATTTATCTGTAGCATTCGGTGCTGCCAGTATTATCACCAGGGTAGCTGGTGCCGTATGTTCTCGACTGAAGAAATGTCGTTCGCTCCTACTATTGTGACTGACAGGTTAAATATTTCAACGCTGTTGCCTGCTCTGCTGGAATTGAACACTCTTGAACATCATGCACATCGTGAATCAGCTCTACAGTTGACTCTCTGTCATCATCGTTGGCTCCTGTCCAACAGGATTCATGGATCCATTCTCTCCAAGTTCATTTTATTATTTAGGTGAGTTTAGACTTGTCGAATTCGTTTAGTGTTAGTGTTAAAATGTCGGATGGAACTTCTGTACTCTCGCTCCAACGACACCAGGCAGAGTAATCCATACTAAAAATCGAGGGGCAGTCTCAGGCCTCGCATTCCTGCAAATTCTGTCATAACACGGACGACATCAACACAACCAGCAACACCAACAATAAGGAGAAGCAATCCAACATCTATAGGGCACTAACATGAATACAATTGCAGAAGATAATAATGTTACCGTGAACTCCAATAACAAGGAAAAAGAGTATGTGGAACCACGGCACAATTCTTCTCCAAAACAACAACAACAACAACATCTCTTGTTTAAACTTAATGCCGTCTTCAACGAGACGTGCGGATCTGCTGTCACTCCCACTGGTGTAGAAGATGTATCATCATCCATGGCCGTCTCTTGTACATCAGTGGTAGCTACTCCAACAACCGTCCTTACAGGCAATCAACCGAATTTTAACAACAACAACGACGACGACGACGACGACGACACTATGGAGCATCAAATACCAATGCCATCTCCAGCTCGCTTTCTTACAGAAAAGTTCAGTACAACATTTGTCAGTCCATCTCGGGATGAATTTGATTGGGTGGACGACAGTGTCGCTGTCATGTCGGACGGTACCACCGGGCAACTATTTACCCGTACGCACCCTAATACAGGTAAGAACATATCTTTTGAGGCGGCTCAATCGATTCCTGCAGTTCACATCGGGCAAAGCTTGGCGTCCCCGTCAGCAGCGAGCCCAAAGTCTGAGAATACATTCCCTGCATCTTCCATTGCTTCCCGCACCCGACGGTACCATGATTGGTGCTCATCGGTCCAGGAAAATAATCTTCCAAACCATCCAGTCGTAGGAACCAAAATGCGTTGCTTGGTCGGCGCAACCACTACAACAATACCTCCTTGCAAGCAGGCTCGCCGTCATTCGCCCCAAACCACTGTTACGTCGAAAACCCCGACCTGCCGTGTCACCTTTGTCGCACACAAAAGACTCTACCAGCAGATGGGTCCCGTACCTCTGCCTATCCTTGCCCAGGAAAAGAAAGCGGCTTGGTACGGTGCAAGGGAAATGCGTCTCATGCGAATAAAGGCTCACAGGTACAAATGCAAACGTGAACCAGATTTTTGGAAGCGCAAGGCAGAAAACGTAAACTATCGTCGCATCATCTTACAAAAGTGGTACGAACAGCAGCGGAAGGATCGTCAATTGCGAGACAAACTTGTGTGAAGAAATTGAACTAGGCACTGCCTTTGGGCAGTGGTGCAGGTACCATACTCAGTCGTTGGAATGGATTCGAGCTGGGCTTTTGCTACTCAGTATTGTGCATGGTTGACCAGGGATACTCAACGCAAGGGCAGTGTAGTTTAATATAGTAAAATACTGTATTTGTCAAAACATATTTTTCTTTTCTTCGGGATGCTGTAATTGCCTCTCGATGCGCGGGAAGAACAGGTAGTAAGAACCTTTAATTGAAAATCTCCTAATTAGGAGACTTTTAAAAGTCTCCTATTTTTTTCTCCTAAATCTCCTAAAACTCTCCTAAATATGGGGAAACGCTCCTAGTACTGTTGACTAAACTCTCCTAATAAGAA
>Ga0100402_1001388_pt1 | contig 27907 bp, 22 predicted proteins | sample CryGeyme20150102_FD_80419 | JGI IMG/M metagenome (GOLD analysis project Ga0100402, IMG submission 80419) | Groundwater microbial communities from Crystal Geyser aquifers in Utah, USA - Crystal Geyser metaG 2015-0102 | ecosystem: Environmental > Aquatic > Deep subsurface > Groundwater | place...
AATACTATTTTTTTATAATGTATTGTTTTTGCTCGACCTAAGCCAACCACACACTTTGCCCTCGCTTAGCTTAGCTCGTACGGTTATAGCTTAGGATGTACGGGACTTGCATAGTAATCATATAATATGTTAATTGCTGGTTTAATATCCAAAAAGTTCTTCTAGGGTTAATTCTTTGTATTCTCCTAAAGTGGTGAGTGCTTTTTTGTTGACTAATTTTTTGTTGCCAATTACCAAAAAGTGGTAGTTTCGATTTTTCACATTTTCGTCAAAGAAGGTTTTTAGGTCGGTTAGTTCCATGGTTTGAACGGTTGCATACACATCTTTGTTGATATCATAATCAATGCCTAATTCTTTTGCATTGAGGTATTTCCAGAAAATGCTTGCTTGTTTGGTTCTGCTGGTTTCTATTTTTTTGAGTGCTGCTAGTTTTGAACCGTTAAACTGGTCGGTTACTTCAGGCATATTGTTCATCAATTCTAACATGGCTTGTGTGGCATCGTTCAATTTATCTACTTGTGTGCCTACATAAGCTTGCAGGTAGTGCGAACGATCTAATTTCCTGGGGCTTGTATAAGAAGCATACGCAGAATATGCCAATGCTTTAGATTCTCTAATTTCTTGAAAAACTATGGAAGATAGTCCAGAACCAAAATATTCATTAAACAACGTGAGGGCAGGAACTTCTTTTTTGGTGTAAGGTTTTATTTTAGACACCATGAGCATTTCGGATTGTACCATATCATAATTTGCAAAATAAACCTTGTTGGTGGTAGTTTCTAATTCAGGGAATTTTTTTGCAGGAATTAATGGTTTTAGTTCTGTTGGTACTTTATGGTGTAGGCTAATAAGTGCATTGGCTTCTTTTTGCTCTTTTGTACCATAATAATATACATAATGTTGATAAGAAGTCAGTTCTTTTATTTTTGTAATGAGGTTGTTAACGTCTAAACTTTTGAGTGCTTCTTTGCTTACTATGTTTTTTATAGGAGCATCAGCACCATATTTTCCGTAGTTTAATAATCCTCCGTATAGAATGGCTCCTTTGCTTAGTTTGGTATCCATTCTATCTTTCAGGATGCCATCTACCATATTGTTGTAAGCTTCTTGGTTGGGTTGCACATTGGCTAAAATATGCTCAAAAAGTTGGATGCCTTCTTCTAAGGATTCTTCTAACCCAGAGAGGGTAACATATACTCTTTCGTCAGCAGCATACACACTGTAGCTCAATCCTTTTTTAAAAAGTTCAATTTGAAGTTCGTTGGCGGTATATTTTTCTGTGCCTAAATACTCTAAATAATTTACTGCCAATGCCATTTCTTTGTCGCTAAAGGCACCCATGTCTAAAATATAGTTTAGACTAAAAACTTGGTTGGTGGTATTTTGAACGTAATAAAAAGGCACTCCAGAGGCTAATTTATCTTCTTTTACTATTGCTTTAAAATCATCAAAAACAGGAGTTAGTCTGGTGGCTTCCATTTTTTCGAATGCTTGAGCAAAAACAGAAGCTGTATCTCTGTTTAATTGTACTTTGGTGATGGCAGGTTTTTCTACTTTAGGATTATTTCGTTCGCCTGTTTCTTTATAAACTACTACATAATTATCTTTTAAATATTTATTAGCGAAGTCAACAATTTGTTGTTTGGTAACGGTTTCTAATTTTTTATTTTCATTTACCACATCGTCCCATTTTTGACCTAAAATAAAAGCGGTAGTCATTTTACTGGCTCTATACCAGTTGTAGAGGTTAGATTGTTGGTCGTTTAATTTAAAATTTTTAATAGCTGCAGGGAGCATCCACTCTTCAAATTCGCCTTTTTTAAGTTTTTCAACTTCGGCAATTAATAAATTTTTTACATCTTCTAATTTTTGTCCATCTCTTGGGTTAGCACCAAATTGAAGTGTAGCATAATCTTTATTAATTTCGTGATAAGCATAGGCAGAAAGGACTTTTTGGTCTTTCACTAAATCCAAATCAATTAAGCCCGCTTGTCCGTTAGCTAAAAGAGAGCTTAAAAGTGGTAGAATGTATGTTTCTTTATCGTCAACTCCAGGCAAACGAAAACCAACATTTACAAAGGCAGCATCGCTACCTGTAACGGTGATGTATTCTGGTTCATTTTTTTCAACTTCGGGTTCAAAAGTAAATTTAGGAACTTCTTTTGATTTATAATCACCAAAATATTTTTGGATTAAATCTACTGTTTCATCTGGATTGATATCTCCAGCAAGGATGATAGCCATGTTGTTAGGAACATATCTTTCATTGAAATATTGGTGAATTTTTTCCATGGAAGGATTTTTTAAATGTTCACTTGTTCCAATGGTGGTTTGTGTTCCGTAAGGGTGATTTTTGTATAAATTTTTGGACATGGCTTCATAAGCCAACCAATAATCATTGTCTCTGCTTCGGTTATATTCTTCATAAACAGCTTCTAATTCAGTATGAAATAAACGCAATACTAATTCACTAAATCTTTCAGATTCAACAGATAACCATTTTTCAAATTCGTTGGAAGGAATATCATTGATATAAACCGTTTGTTCTACAGAGGTGTAGGCATTTGTTCCTTTTGCTCCAATAGAGCTAATCATTTTATCGTATTCATTGGGTACGGCATATTGAGCAGCAACACCAGAAAGGCTATCAATTTGATGGTAAATGGCTTTTCGTTCGGCTTCATCGGTTACACTTCTTCTTTTTTCGTATAAATCGGAAATTTGTTGAAGGATTACTTTTTCGGCTTCCCAGTTGATGGTAGCAATTTTTGAAGTGCCTTTAAACACCATGTGTTCTAGGTAATGAGCTAAACCAGTTGCATCAGCAGGGTCTTGTTTGCTACCTGTGTTTACGGCAATGTTGGTTTGAATACGGGGTTCATCTTTGTTGATGGACATATAAATTTTCAGTCCATTTTCTAAGGTGTAGATAAATGTATTAAGGTCATCACCTTCAACGGTTTCGTAGTTGTATTTGTATTTTTGTTGAACAGGTTTTTCTTTACAAGAGAATTGAAAAAGAGTGATAGCTGCAACGGCAATTAGAATGATTTTTTTCATGAATTTGTTTTTATTAAAAAATTAATTATCAGTTATTAAGATGTCAAATATAAAATTAAAAAAGAAATTAATACCCAATTTCTAAATCTAATTTTTGTTTTAATGTAATTAATGTTGGATTTTTCTCACTCATTTTGGCGAATTTTTCATCAGGAGTGTATGCTTTTTTAGTTGTTTTATCGGTGTTAATGGTGGTAATAAAATCTATTTCGTAGTTGTTGAGTTCTTTCCTCAAAAAGTTTAGAAAATCAGATTTTTGGGCTAAAAAATCATCTTCTAAAGCTTTGTTTTCTATTGATATAGTGATGGTTGTGTTTTCTAATAAAGGAGTTGTTTCAAATATAGAAGCTAAATTGAATTTACCTTTGTCAAGTAATTGATTTTTATAGGCTATCCATTTTCCTATAAATTGTTCCTCGGTAAATGGGTCTTTTGGCATATCTTCGAGGTTTATTTTTGGGGTATCTTCTTCTTTTTTTGGAACTTGTGGTTTAATAGAAATGTTGTCAGCAAATAAAAAATCGTTGGTAATAGGTTGAGTTGAGTCCGCTTTTGGTTGTTCTGAAGCAACTATGGAAATTGAAGTAGGCGTGTCTTTAGTTGCTGTTTTTTCAATTGGAGTTTGAAGTGGCTGTGCGGGTTCTTCTTGTAGGGTTTCAACTTTTTGAATTGGTGTGGAAAATTGAACAGGAGTTGATTTTTCTTTATCGTTAAAAGGTAGTTTAATTAAGGGCTTTTTTTTTTCGTTCTGTTCGTTTTCGATAGAACATAGTTGCATTAGCATAACTTCAACAAGTAAGCGTTGGTTTTTACTGCTTTTATAAAGTGTATCTGTTTTTGAAGTAAGGATTAAAAACTGAATTAAATCGGCAAGATTAATTTTTTTTGCTTGAGCAAGGTATTTTTCTTTGATGGCAGCCCCCACTTCGAGTAAGTTGATGGTTTTTGCATCTTGGCAAACGAGTAGGTTTCTAAAATGTTCGGACAAACCATTGGTAAAATTATGTCCATCAAAACCATTGTTTAAAATCTCATTAAAAACGAGTAAAGAGGTAGAGATGTCTTTTTGGATGATTGCGTCAGTAATTTTAAAGTAATAATCGTAATCTAAAATATTAAGGTTGTCAATAACATTTTGATAGGTAACATTATTTCCAGAGAAACTAACTATTTGATCGAACATAGAAAGGGCATCACGCAAAGCACCATCGGCTTTTTGAGCAATAATATGCAATCCTTCGGGAGCAGCAGTGATGTTTTCTTTTTCAGCAATTTTGCTTAAATGACTGGCAATGTCATCAATTTGAATTCTATTGAAATCAAAAATTTGACAACGAGAAAGTATGGTTGGGATAATTTTGTGTTTTTCGGTTGTGGCTAAAATAAAAATAGCGTGTTTTGGAGGTTCTTCCAATGTTTTCAAAAATGCATTAAATGCTTGGTTGGAGAGCATGTGTACCTCATCAATAATATATACTTTGTGCGTTCCTAATTGTGGTGCAAAACGAACTTGGTCAATAAGTGTTCGGATGTCTTCCACAGAATTGTTAGAAGCGGCATCTAATTCATATACATTTAAAGATTGTCCTTCATCAAACGATTTGCACGAATCACATTCGTTGCAGGCTTCAATATTTTCTGTGATGTTGAAGCAATTAATGGTTTTAGCTAAAATTCTTGCACAGGTAGTTTTTCCAACACCTCTAGGTCCGCAAAATAGAAATGCTTGAGCTAAATGGGCAGTTTTTATGGCGTTTTTTAAAGTAGAAGTAATGGCATCTTGCCCAACAACAGTATCAAATGTTGCGGGTCTGTATTTTCTAGCTGAAACAATAAAATTTTCCATATTTGGGTATTAAAAATTAAACAAACAAATATACGGTTTAAAGCGCATTTGTTTTTAACATAGTTGCAATTTATTTTAAACAATTTATTTCGTCTGATTTTTTTTCTAATCAACTCTTATTAATTCTTTCTCTATAAATAATTACTTTCGCAAATTATACTAAATTTACTTTTTTAAAGTTTATACATCACAAAAAAATCCTTGTTAAAAATCAAAAACATAGTAGCTTTTATATTAATTGCCTTTTTACTATTGGCGATTTATTCGTGTTCTCGTAAAAAGAATACATTTACTAGGAGAGCTTATCATAACACAACCGCTCATTATAATGGTTATTTTAATGCTCGTGAGATTTTGAAAGCAGATGTTAAAGAGCTTTATTATAACCACAAAGATGATTTTTCTGAATTAATACCTTTGTTTGTTTACCCAGATGAAGCGAAGTCGAAAAGTATGTATCCAAACATGGAAAGGGTAATTGACAAAACTACCAATGTAATTGACAGACATTCCATTTACCTCAAAAATGAAGAACATATCCGTTGGATAGATGATAGTTATATGTTAATGGGTAAAGCTAGGTTTTATAAACAAGAGTATTATATTGCTGTTGAGGTATTTGAATATATAGCAAAAGCGTATAAAAAGAAACCTGCTGGATATGAAGGGATGATTTGGTTGGCAAGAACCTACATTGAACTAAATGAGCTGAACAAAGCCGAAGCTGTTTTAAAAAAGTTAGAAGAAAGTGGGGCTGTTCCCAAACAACTTAGTAGTGAATTTAATGCTGTTTTTGCTACTTATTATATCAAAAAGAACAACAGAGAAGAAGCGATAACAAAATTGAGTAAAGCATTAGAAACAACAAGGGGCAAAAGAGATAAGGTTCGATTTAACTATGTGTTGGCTCAGCTTTGGTTAAAGCAAAAAGAGTATGAACAAGCATCAATTTATTTTGGGAAAGTAATAAAATTAAAACCAAATTACGAAACGCTTTTCAATGCTAAAATTAGCAAGGCTTTAGCTTATGATACGAAATCGGAAGGCAAAGATGGTGTTAAAAAAATGCTTAAAAAGATGTTGAAAGACATTAAAAATGAAGATTATAAAGATCAAATTTATTTTGCATTGGCAGATATTGAATTTAAAGAAGAAAATGATTCGTTAGGGATAGCTTATTTACAAAAATCGGTTGCATCAAGTACTACAAACAGCAAACAAAAAGCATTGTCTTATTTGCGTTTAGGAAATTATTTTTATGAGATTCCAAAATACGTTAAATCATATACTTATTATGATAGTTCATTGGTTTTTTTACCAAAAGAGCATGTTGATTTTGATAAAATTAATGAGAGAACCAAGGCATTAAAAAAATTAGTGGACAATATCTACATCGTTCAAGAAGAGGATAGTTTGCAACGACTGGCAAATGATGAAGGGTATAGGAATAAAATAATAAATGAGTTGGCACAAAAAGCCAAAGACGATGAATTGGCTTCTAAGCAACAAGCCAGCATGGGTAGTGATGACGATTTTTTTGCAAACAACAAGAACAGTTCTAATTCAACAAACAAAGGTGCATGGTATTTTTACAATCAAAATACATTAGGATTTGGATTCACTGACTTTAGGAAAAAATGGGGCGAAAGAAAACTTGAGGATAATTGGAGAAGAAGTAACAAAGAAACCATAATGCCAGAAGAAACAACTTATGAAGAAGAATTATCAGATTCAGCCAAATCTGACACAACTAAAACAAAGATTGATGCCAAAACAACTCCTGAATATTATTTACAATTTATACCCCTCACTGATGAAAAAATGGTGGCTTCTCACAATAAAATAATAGAGGCATTATATGCATTAGGGAATATTTATAAAGAAGATTTTCAGGATTACCCAAATTCAATAGCATCGTTTGAAGAATTAATTTCCAGGTATGATACATCTGGTTATGTGTTGCCTTCATGGTTCAATCTTTATAGAGTTGGTTTGCTTATTAAAGATGATGCCATGGAGTTGAAATATAAAAATTTAGTACTCAATAATTATCCTGAAAGCGAATATGCTAAAATTATTTTGAACCCAAACTATAATAAGGTTACTCGTGAAACCCGAAGAAGAGTTGATAATTATTATACCATCGTGTACGATTTATTTAGAGAACGCTATTATGATAAAGTTATATTGAGATGTGCAACAGCTAAAACAATATTTGCTGAGAATCATTTACAAGATAAATTTGATTTTTTAGCAGCATTAGCAGTTGGACATACAAGTCCTGTTGATACGTTTAAATTGGCATTAGAAACCTTTATAATGAATCATCCTCAATCGGAATCAAAACCAGAGGCGGAAAAAATGCTTGGACTTATAAAAACAGGAATAAAAGTTGAAGTAGAAGAACAAGCGAGTAATGTTCCTTATAATCACGTTTTTAGTGATAAATTTATGGTAGTTATAGTTGTTCCAAATGCAGACAAAGAATTGAATAATTATAAAAGCGCGATAGCCGACTTTAACAAGCAAAATTATGGATCATTTAATTTTGAACCCATTAAAACAATTTTTTTAGATGCAAATAACCAACTAATTATGATAAAAGAATTAGACGGAGATCAAATAGCAATAGATTATTATAAAGCAATATTGCTTAATAAGGATTTATTACAAAATTTAAACACAAAAGAATATGCTTCTTTTATTATTTCTAATGATAATTTTAATATGTTTTATAAAGATAAAAATGTGGAGAATTATCTTAAGTTTTTCAATAAAAACTTTAACATAGAAATAAAAAAATAACAATTTTTAACTCAAAAGTTAGGTTGAAGTTTAAAAATAAAATTATATTTGTTTTTCTTTAAAAAACTTTTGTAAGTAAAAACCAACAATGTTCAGTAAAACCTCAATAAAAATGGCAAAAACACAAGAATCAACATCACCAGAAATCAACATCATTCAAAAAGGAACAGAAATTACAGGGAAAATTATTTGTGCAGGAGATATTAGAATAGATGGCGTTTTAAATGGCTCTCTTTCATCGCAAGGAAAGTTGGTTGTTGGCATTTCAGGAGTTATTGAAGGAGATATTACATGCAAAAATGCTGATGTTTCAGGAAATATTAATGCAAAAATAAATGTTGAAGAATTGTTGCAACTGAAGTCAACAGCAAACATAGTTGGCGAAATAAATGCGAGTAAACTTTCCATCGAGCCAGGTGCTAACTTTTCAGGAACTTGTAATATGGGTAATGACAACAAAAAATCGCTAAATGGAATCAAAAGAGAAACCCTCCAAGAAGTCCAACTCGTTTAATAAATTTGCTAAGCTATCAGGTATAGCAGTTCAGATGGGGGTAATTATTTTTTTGGGAGCATACTCAGGAAAGTTGTTAGATGAAAAATACCCTTCCGATAAAAAATGGTTTACTATAGGGCTAACTATTCTAAGCGTTGCCGTGGCACTTTATACAGTGCTAAAACAAGTAAATAAAATTAATCAAGAAGAGGATGAGGAAAAACAATGAGACGAGTTACAGTTAATTTTTTCCTTCTATTATTAATATCTCTAGGTGCAATTTTTTGTGGACACCTTTTTCTTTTACATTTCTTAGACCTACCGTTGTTTGGCAACAAAATAATTTTAGCTTATTTCGTTAACTTTAGTATCACCTTTGGTGGTTTCGTTTTTCTATTCAATTTCAGAAATAAATTTGCTGAAAGCTTGGGCTATTTTTTTATGGCAGTAAGTATGTTAAAGTTTGTGGTGTTTTTTATCTTTTTTTATCCTGATTATCATGAAAATGGAAAGGTAGAAAAATTAGAATTTTCAGCCTTTTTTATACCGTATGCAGTGAGCCTTTTTTTAGAAACAATTGTGTTGATTAGGTTGCTAAATAAAGGGGGTTCAGGAGGTTGAAAGTAAGTGGTAAATATTTATTTGAATATACTTTGAAAATAGATATTAATAATTACTTTTGCAGCGTTTTTAAACAACCTTTTTTTGAAGACTGATATGCAAGGGAAAAAAATATTCAAATTACTTTTATTTTTATTGTTAATAACACCATCATTAACTATTGCTTCTGAGGAAGTTGCGAAAGAAGAAAACAGTGTAAAATCAGAAATTAAACAAGACATTATGCATCACTTGCAAGATGCGTATGATTTTCATCTTTTTACAGATAAAACTACCAATACACATTACGGATTTCCATTGCCTATAATATTATGGGATGGCGGATTGCATGTTTTTATGTCATCAAAATTTCACCATGGTGAAGCTGTTGCTGAGTCAAAAGAAAATTATTATAAAATTTATCATAATAAAATATATAAAACAGATGCGGAAGGAACTTTGTCTATGGATAAAGATCATCATGTAACGAATGCCAAGCCGTTAGATTTTTCTATTACCAAAAGTGTTTTTAGTGTAATGCTGATTTCCTTATTCATATTCTTATTGTTTAGAGGATTTGCTAAATCATATAAAAAATCTCATATACCTAATGCAGTTGGTAAATTTATGGAACCATTAGTGTTGTTTGTGAGAGATGAAATTGCTATCCCAAACATTGGCGAGAAACATTATAAAAAATACATGAGTTATTTATTAACAGTATTCTTTTTTATATGGTTCATAAATTTAACAGGACTTACTCCACTTGGAATTAACGTAACAGGAAATATTGCGGTTACATTCTGTTTAGCATTAATTACTTTTTTAATTACTCAATTTACATCTAAAAAAGACTATTGGAAACATATTTTTTGGATGCCAGGAGTACCTGTGCCAATGAAGTTTGTGTTAGCTCCAATAGAATTATTAGGAGTTTTTATTAAGCCATTTGCATTAATGATTCGTTTGTATGCAAATATATCAGCAGGACATATTGTATTGATGAGTTTAGTAGGATTGTTATTTGTTTTCCAAAATTGGTTTGCAAGAGGAGCATTTTTAGGATTGACATTGTTTTTGTCTATTATAGAATTGCTAGTAGCTTTTTTACAAGCATATATTTTTACCATGCTAACAGCTCTTTATTTTGGAGGAGCAGTAGCAGAACATGATGACCACCATTAAGGTGAACCATCATTTAATTTGTAATTATTAACTTAAATTTTATATATTATGGAAATTCCAGCGATTGTAGGTGCAGGTTTAGTAGTAATCGGAGCCGGTATTGGTATCGGACGTATTGGTGGTTCAGCAATGGATGCTATTGCGAGACAACCTGAGGCTACTAACAAAATTCAAACAGCTATGCTTATTGCAGCAGCGCTTATTGAAGGTATTGGATTTGCTGCATTATTTGCAGTTTAACTAATTAAAAACAACCGTAACGATTGGTTACGGTTGTTTTTTTAAAATTTAAATTTTAATAAAATAATATGGAAAAATTAATAAATGAATTTTCGGTAGGTTTGTTTTTTTGGCAAACACTCTTGTTTTTAGCGTTACTTTTTTTACTTAAAAAGTATGCTTGGAAACCCATTTTAAATGCAGTAAATGAGCGTGAAAAATCTATTGAAGAAGCGTTAAATAAAGCCGAAGAAGCTAAGATTCAAATGGCTGAATTAGTTTCTGCTAATGAAGACTTATTAAAACAAGCTAGAATTGAAAGAGACGAAATGCTTAAAGAAGCTCGTGTGATGAAAGATAAATTAATATCGGAAGCAAAAAACAAAGCCAATGAAGATGCTGACCGAATAATTGCTTCTGCAAGAGAAAGCATTCAGCACGAAAAAATGGCTGCCGTTACTGAATTAAAAAATCAAGTAGCAATTCTTTCTGTTGAAATTGCTGAAAAAATATTGAAAGAAGAGCTATCTTCTTCTACAAAACAAGAAGCATTAATCAATAGTGTTGTTGATGATATTCATTTAAACTAATTAAAGTAATGTTAGATATTAAGGTAGCTCCACGATATGCAAAGTCATTACTAGACTTAGGAATAGAACAAAACACATTAGAAGAATTATTTAGTGATATGAATTTAATTTCTTTAGTGTGTAAAGAAAACCCTGAACTCATTTTGCTTTTAAAAAGTCCTATTGTTCGATCTGATAAAAAAGAAAGCATTTTAAAAGAAGTGTTTTTTAATTCTTTATCTTTAACATCCACTACTTTTATAACGCTTATTTTAAAGAAAAAAAGAGAAGCAATTCTTTATTCAATTGCAGAATCTTTTATTGGGTTATATAAAAATTACCACAACATTAAAACAGCAAAGGTAACTACAGCAATTGCACTTACCGAAGTTCAAAAAGAAAAATTAGTTTCGTTATTAGAAAAATCTGAAAACGCAACAATTGAATTGAATGAAATAGTAAATCCAGAAATAATTGGAGGAATGATTTTGAGAGTGGACGACAGGCAAATTGATGAGAGTATTAGAAGAAAATTAAACAATTTGGAAATGGAGTTTGACGACAATCCTTATGTCAGAGAATATTAAGGGGTTAGGAGTACTTAAGAGTTAAGAGTTAGGGATTAGTGATGAAGTAAAACAAGAAATAAATAAAACGTGAATTAATAAAATAATAAAAACATAAAGCTATGGCAGAAGTGAAACCAGCTGAAGTATCAGCAATTTTAAGACAACAATTAGCCGGATTTAAAACCGAAGCTCAATTAGAAGAAGTTGGCACCGTGTTGCAAGTGGGAGATGGTATCGTGCGAATTTACGGATTATCAAGTGTGCAAGCTGGAGAGTTAATTGAATTTGATAATGGATTAAATGGTATTGTTCTAAACTTAGAAGAAGATAACGTAGGAGCAGTACTTTTGGGGTCTTCTGATGGATTAAAAGAAGGAGATAATGTAAAAAGAACTAACAGAATTGCTTCGCTTAATGTAGGTGAAGGATTGTTAGGTAGAGTTGTTGATACATTAGGAACTCCTATTGATGGTAAAGGACCAATTCAAGGACAGCTTTACGAAATGCCTATTGAAAGAAAAGCTCCAGGAGTTATATACAGAGAGCCAGTTGCTGAACCAATGCAAACAGGAATTAAAGCAATTGATGCAATGATTCCAATTGGAAGAGGACAACGAGAGTTAATTATTGGTGACCGTCAAACAGGAAAAACTTCAGTGGCTATTGATGCCATTATCAACCAAAAAGAATTTTTTGATAGAGGAGAACCCGTTTTTTGTATTTATGTAGCAATTGCTCAAAAAGGATCAACTGTTGCAAACATTGTACAAACATTAGAAAATGCTGGAGCAATGGCTTATACAGTTGTTGTAGCAGCTAATGCATCAGATCCATCTCCAATGCAATTTTACGCTCCATTTGCTGGAGCCGCAATAGGAGAATTTTTTAGAGACACAGGAAGACCAGCACTTATTGTTTATGATGATTTATCAAAACAAGCGGTAGCTTATCGTGAGGTTTCATTATTATTAAGAAGACCACCAGGACGAGAAGCTTATCCTGGAGATGTTTTCTATCTTCACTCTCGATTATTAGAAAGAGCTGCAAAAATTATTAATGTAGATAGCATTGCTCAAGAAATGAACGATTTACCAGAATCTATTCGTCATTTAGTAAAAGGAGGAGGCTCATTAACAGCTCTTCCAATTATTGAAACGCAAGCAGGAGACGTTTCAGCGTATATTCCAACCAACGTAATTTCTATTACTGATGGTCAAATTTTCTTAGAATCTGATTTATTTAACCAAGGTGTTCGTCCAGCAATTAACGTAGGTATTTCTGTATCTCGTGTAGGAGGAAATGCTCAAATTAAATCAATGAAAAAAGTGGCTGGGACATTGAAATTAGATCAAGCACAATACAGAGAATTAGAAGCATTTTCGAAATTTGGTTCCGACCTTGATGCTGCAACTATGGCAGTTTTGAATAAAGGAAAAAGAAATGTGGAAATCTTAAAACAAGCAGAACATACTCCTTTCACTGTAGAAAATCAAATTGCAATTATTTACATTGGAACAAAAGGATTAATAAATAGTGTGCCTGTAAATAAAGTAAGAGAATTTGAAGAAGAATACATCAGTTATTTGAATAACAAACACAGAGATACTTTAGATTTATTGAAAGCTGGTAAATTTGATGATGCAATTACTTCTGTGTTAGAAAAAGTAGCGGCTGAATTGTCTGCAAAATATAAAAATTAATGCACCAATAAAACAATGTAGCAATGACTAATTGCTACATTATTAAATTGATTAATTGGTAAATTATAAAAAATGGCAAACTTAAAAGAAATTAGAAATAGAATCGTATCTGTAAACTCTACGAAACAGATTACATCTGCTATGAAAATGGTTTCTGCGGCTAAATTAAGAAGAGCTCAAGATGCAGTAGTGCAAATGCGACCATATTCTAATAAAATGCAAGAAATAATTTCTAATATTAGCGTTGGGTTAGATAGTATTGATGGAGAATATTCAGAGCAACGAGAACTAAAAAATGTGTTGTTAGTCGGTATTACATCAAATAGAGGATTGTGTGGTGGTTTTAATAATAACGTAATTAAAAAAGTTATCCTTTTAGCTGCTAATGAATACAAAAATGCTAATGTTGTAGTTTTACCTATAGGTAAAAAAATTAGAGATGCAATAAAAAAAACAACATTAACTCAAAGCCCTAATTTAAATGCTAATACCGAAAAAATTTGGGATGAACTAACTTTTGCAAATGCTTCAGATATTGCAAATAAAATTATGCAAGCCTTTGTGAACAAAGAAATTGATAAAGTAGTGTTGGTTTATAATCAATTTAAAAATGCTGCTGTACAAGAATTACAAGCTGAGCAATTTTTACCCGTTTTACCACCAACAGAAAATAAAGGAAATACTTCATCATCATCAATAGATTATATTTTTGAACCAGAGAAAACCTCAATATTACAAGAATTAATTCCAAAATCATTAAAAACACAATTGTTTAAAGCATTGTTAGATTCAGTCGCCTCAGAACATGGAGCAAGAATGACAGCTATGCACAAGGCTACTGACAATGCAAATGATTTAATTAATGCACTTAAATTAAGCTATAACAAAGCCAGACAAGCATCCATTACTAATGAAATTTTAGAAATTGTTGCTGGAGCTGAATCGTTGAAATGAAAATAAAATTGTGATTAATTTAAAACCCATTATCCTAAAAGATAATGGGTTTTTTATGAGAATAATGCTTTATTTAACCACAAATAAGACTTGTATATATTAGATATATTGTTACATTTGCGAACTTATTTTTAAACCATTTAGTATTTAAAAACCCCAAAATGAAATTATCAAAATTCAAATTTAATTTACCTCCAGAACTATTAGCAGAAAGACCTTCTCCAGAAAGAGATGAATCAAGATTGCTCGTATTACATAAAAACACAGGAGAAATTGAACACCGTCTTTTTAAAGATATTATAGAGTATTTTGATGAGGGTGATTTAATGATAATGAATGACACCAAAGTTTTTCCTGCTCGCTTGTATGGAAACAAGGAAAAAACAGGAGCAAAAATAGAAGTGTTTTTGCTGAGAGAATTAAATAGAGAAAGTTTTTTATGGGATGTGTTAGTTGACCCAGCTCGAAAAATACGAATTGGAAATAAATTATATTTTGGCGATGATGATTTAGTTGCTGAAGTTATAGATAACACAACATCAAGAGGTCGTACACTCCGATTTTTGTTTGACGGTTCTTACGAAGAATTTAAAGCCATCACGCAACGATTAGGAGAAACACCAATACCAAAATACATAAACAGACCTGTTGAACCAGAAGACGCAGAAAGATATCAAACAGTTTATGCTGAAAATGAAGGAGCCGTGGCTGCACCAACAGCAGGCTTACATTTCAGTAAACACTTAATGAAACGCCTCGAAATTAAAGGAATTAATTTTGCATTCGTTACCCTTCATGTGGGACTTGGTTCTTTCCGAACCGTTGAAGTAGAAGATTTAACAAAACATAAAATGGACTCTGAAGAAGCTCATGTTGGAGAAAAAGCCTGTGAAATTGTTAATGCTACTAAGAGAAATAGAAAACGCATCTGTGCTGTAGGAACAACATCGATGAGAGCAATTGAAACATCTGTTTCTACTGATGGATTTCTTAAACCTTATGATGGTTGGACAAATAAATTTATCTTCCCTCCTTATGACTTTAGTATTGCCAACTGCATGATAACTAACTTTCATACGCCTGAATCAACTTTATTGATGATGACTGCTGCATTTGGAGGTTATGATAACGTGATGAAAGCATACAAAGAAGCCATGAAAGAAAAATATCGCTTTTTTACCTATGGTGACGCAATGCTAATTATATAAATAATAAAATATAAATAACAACTAACAAATAACGAATAACTATTTACATCATGAAACTAGAAGACCTTAAATTATACCAAGAATGCCTTAACCTTGAAGCTGACATTTGGAAAATTGTAAATAACTGGGAAGGCTTTAATAAAGATACAATAGGAAAATCATTTGTAATTGCTGCTGACGCTATCTCCTCTAACATTGCTGGAGGTTATGGAAGATATAACTTTAAAGATAAAAAACATTATTGTTATATTTCTAGAGGGTTTTTACTAGAAACAAAAGGTTGGGTAATTAAATCTTTAGAAAGAGGATTAATTGAGGAATCAACTAATAATGAATTAATTGAAAATATTGAAAAAATTCATCGAATGTTGAATGCCTACATTCGATCTATTGGCAGGAAAAAAGAAGATTCAACGTATTCAGAATCAAATCATACGGATGATGGTGATGATAACCATGGAAATTCATATACCGCAAATGCAGATGAATTTTTTAGTGAAGAAGAATTAAGCAATGCGTAAATATGCTATAATAGTTGCTGGAGGAAAGGGAGAACGAATGGGAGAAAACATTCCCAAACAATTTCTTGAACTCAATGGCAAAGCTATTTTGATGCATACCATAGAAAAATTTCATTCTACTTTTTCTGACTTAAAAATTATACTGGCTCTTCCCGAAAATCAATTTGACTTTTGGAAGGAGCTTTGTTATAAATATGGGTTTACTAACATTCCACACGAAATAGTTGCAGGAGGAACAACTCGTTTTCATTCTGTTCAAAATGCCTTAGCTTTAGTTGATGAAGATGGTATTGTGGCGGTGCATGATGGTGTTCGCCCGTTAGTAAGTCAAGATATTATTATTAATTGCTTTAAAACAGCTCAACAATACGGAAATGCTATTCCTGTTGTTGATGTAGTGGATTCCTTACGTCATGTAACTAAAACAGAAAACAAAGCAGTAAAACGGTCGTGTTATAAAATAGTACAAACCCCACAGTGTTTTCAAACTTCTCTCATAAAAAAAGCCTACCAACAAGAGTTTGTAGATGCTTTTACGGACGATGCAAGTGTTGTTGAAGCAACAGGTGGAAAAATTCACCTTGTAGCGGGTAATAAAGAAAACATTAAAATTACCTCTCCTGAGGATTTAGTGGTTGCAGAAGCATTAAACAAACAATTCCTCTAATACTTCTTTGGTTTTTAGCGTGTCGAAATTTACAGCATGAATTTTATAGTAATCCAATAAACCTTGTAGCAATGTAGTCCTTAATTTTCCTCCAATACTAATGGTTTCAATTTCTTGGTAATGGGTTTGAATAATAGTTAATAACACTAAGGATGCTTCCGTTTCTAAATAGGCCTGATGAAATGGTTTAATGAGGCAAAACATACCTTCTTGCAAATCGAAATATACTGTTTTGGTGGTTTCAACAACAGTGCTTTGTGGCGGAAATCCTAAGTATTTTGCAAACAGCGTTAAAAAATAAACATGAAAATTAGCATGATTTTTTTTCGTTACATCCAACACCTGAACACTGTTGTACAAAAAATCAAATAATTCACTATTAGCTTCTTCTTCCTTAATTGTTTTATAAATTACCTCGGCAACAAAAAAAGCGATGCTACCTTTATAAACATCAAAAGGAATGTATTGAAAAGGAATATCAAGTTTTATGCTTTTTAAATGCTGCAATCCTTTATTCTCTTTGTGGTAGGCATTGATTTCAACTAACGATAAAGGTTGTAAATAGGCAAATTTATTCGTTGATTTTTTACTTCTTACCCCATTAATAATATAGGATTGTAATCCAAATTTTTCGGTATAAATTTTAGCAATAACACTTTTCTCTCCATATTTAAACTGATGAATAACAATTCCTTTTGTAGTGTGGAGCATTTCGTTGACAGTTATTTGGTTATATGGTCATTGGTTACTAAAATTTCTAATGACTAATTTCTAATGACTAATTTAAGAACAGAATTTTTCCTGCTTTCTTTTGACTACCATCCTCACTATTTACAAAAACCATGTAAACACCAGAGGTAACCTTTTCTCCTTCAATAGTTTTTCCATCCCAAATGGCTTGTCCGCCTAATGATGTGGTTTCATAAACAATATTACCATTAATATCAGCGATTTTTACATTTGATTTTTCCACCAATCCTCTTATGGCAATTGTTCCATTAAAATCTGGTTTTACAGGGTTGGGATAAATAAAAAGAGAATAATCATCTAGTGGATTCGTGGCAGTTCCTTTGTAGGAAACCAATCCTTTGTCGGTAGCAAAAAAAACTTCTCCAGTAATATCGTTTATTGCAATATCTAAAATGTTGTTTGAAAAAAGTGGGCTGTTTTCTTTGGTAAAGTGTGAAATTTCTTTTGTTCCATTTTCATCCATCAAAAAAACACCTGAGTTTTGCGTTCCAAACCATTTACGGTTGGCTCCATCAATTTTTATAGCTGTAACTACTTCTGTTCCTAACAATATTTCCACATTTCCATCTTGTTCAACAAAAATTTGATTGGCAGTTATTTCATTATTAAAAACTCCTCCAGTGGAAAAGAAAACAACAATACCTTCGTCTGTTCCTAACCAAATTTCGCCATCGTGGTCCTCTGCAATGCTCAAGATATTTGAGCCAGGAATTTCAACGATTAAATCTGAAGGGCCGCCCAACTTCACAATCCTATCATCAGAAGTATTGCTTATCGTTTTATTGTCATCAAAAACAAAAATAACACCTTCAGAAGGATCAAGAAACCATTTGTAACCATTTTTATCAATAATGGCATCAGTAAAAAAATTATTAGAGCCTGTAATACCTGTAAATTCGTAACTAAACCATGTGTTATCAGTTTTTTTTACATGCAATGCTTTGTTGTTGTTGGGAAAAGAGGTTGTAACCCAAAGATTTCCTTGCTCATCAAAATTTACTGTACCTACTTGTGTTGGTCCAAAAAACACGCTATCTAATGGTGAGTTTTGAGCATTATATACCTGAACTAGGTTGTCGTTATTGTATTCTATTAACCCTGCCGACCACGAACCTACAAACACTTGAGAAGTATTTTTTGGATTTATAGCAACTTCAACCAAACCAGCCAAAACACCACTTAAAGGGTTGTTTATGAATGTAGGAAACTTACTCCACGAACCATTTTTTCTATGGTTGAGGTTATTTTGATTGATTTGCTGAGCATACCCACCCGAAACCATCCATAAATCATCTCCAATCATATCAAGGGCAAAGGAGCTAGACGTTGAAGGTCCATCAGGTGCAATAAATGAAGGGCTGTTGTTTGTCGAAAACTTTACCAATCCTTTAAAATTGTCAGCAAACCAAAGTATATTTTCATTGTCTAAAACAACCTCATTACTAACGATTGGAATTGACCCATTATACGTATATAATTGTTGTAATAAAACAAGGTTTTCATCAAAAATTTCAGTACCATATAACTTGTTTACAACCAACCTGTTTCCAGATAAAACCTCTATATTTTCTATGTCATCACCAACAGAAGTTACGAGTTGCCACACGCCATTTAAATTAAAATAAATGGAATCACCCAATGAGGTAGTACTGTTTGAAGAAGCGATAAGCAGGTTAGAGAAAAATACAATGCTGCTATAATTTACAGAGCCTAAATCAGTAAGTAATGACCAATTGTTAAAATCAGCCAAATTATTACTGGTTAAACTTGCAAAATAAACACCTTGAGTAGAAGCAGCATAAATATTTTGCGAGTCCATGGTTACACTGTTTGTAATCATATCCGACCCCAATGCTCCATAAAAGTAAGTATCAGTAATTTCTAATTTGTCTGTATTCAAAACAACAATCCCAAAATCTGTTGAAAGATAAGCAAATTGATTTTTAATGAAAATGTGGTTGATTTTTTTACTTCCAACAACACTACTAGTTAATATAAAAGGAATGTTGGTAATTTTTTTATTGATATCGAGTACATCAATATTTCCATTTTTATAAGCAATAATTACTTTGCCATTATAAGGGTTGAATTTAATTTTATTTGGATTAATATCAGACAATCCGTTTACTAAGTTAAGTCTTTCAATGCTGTTGTCAGTTTTGTTAAAAGTAAAAACGGCTGAGTTGGTGGCACAATAAATAATATTGTTTCCTTGACTTACCGAAATGGCATCGGCATAAGGTAAATGATCACGCCAAGTTCCTATAGGTATGTCTTGAGCAAATCCATTTCCTAAATGAAGAAAAATACTTAATATAATTAATAATGATTTACTCACTTTAGAAAACATAAATTGCTAAACTAAACGATTTAATTTTTATTGTGTAAAATTACTATTAAAGTTTTTGTTTTTTTTGCTCTTAAAATATTCATATTAAAGCTATGTGTATTGAGTATATAAACCAAAAACCCTCTAAAGTCTTTTTGATTTTAGAGGGAATTTGATAAGAAAAAGGTAACATGAAAACTACGTTTAGTCGTTCATATACAAATGACGTAAAAAAAACATTTAGGTTGCTTTGTGAATAAAATTAGAACAAACTTTATAATTCTTCTTAATTTGGCAACTTTGAATTTCTGTGAAAAATTATTTTATTTTTATACTGTCAATTGGACTAATAGAATCCTTATTCTCTTGTTTTCCTGCTCGAGTTTTTCGTTATGGCGTTGCCGACATAAAAGATGGAGAAAAATTTGATGCAATTACCATTAATAATGATAGTACGCAACAATTTCATTTTTTTGAAACAACAAATACAAATCGATTTCACCCACCATCTTACTTAAAAAACAATTCCGTTGAAGCATTTGATAAGTTTACCTCCAAAGGTAAAACAGTTGCTTTTTTAGTAATCAAAAATGATACGATTATCTATGAAAATTATAGTAAAAAATACCATAAAAACCGTTTAATTCCTTCGTTTTCAGTTTCTAAATCGTTTGTCTCTGCTCTTATAGGAATAGCTCTAGAAGAAGGTTATATTAACAACATAGATGAACCCATTACTAATTATTTGCCCGAGTTAAAAGATGAACAATTAAAAGAGATAACCATTCGAAATGTATTGGATATGCGAGCTGATTTTAAATTTGGTGAAAATTATTTCAATCCTTTTTCGGAAGTGGCAAAGTATTATTATGGAAGGGATTTGAAAAAATTCATTACCAAATTAAAAGCTAAAGGAAGTCCAGGTAATGAGTTTAAATACCAAAGTGTAAATACACAAGTGTTGGCTTTTATTCTTGAAAATGCTACACAAAAAGCGATTCATCAATATTTAGAAGAAAAACTATGGAAACCTATGCACATGGAAGCTGCTGGAAGTTGGAATGTTGATGACAAAGGAAATATAAAAGCCTTTTGTTGCGTGAATGCTATTGCCCGAGATTTTGCAAAATTAGGTAAATTATACAACCAACATGGTAATTGGGAGGGACAACAATTAATCCCAAAAAATTGGGTGGATAGTACACTGTATTTTAATAAGGAATTAAATGATTTTGTTTATTCTAACCATTGGTGGCACACAGTAAATGAGTTACCCTACTCCGATTCGGCATTGGTTCATATTATGAAAAACAAGCAGCCATATAAATTTAAAACGAACCATAAAGGCAACCCAAAAGCAATTATTTTTCCTTCAGGCGATAGTTTTGCTAGAGGTGTTTTAGGGCAACATATCTACATAAATCCTGAAAAAAATATAATTATTGTTAGAATGGGAAAAGGATTTGGATTTACCAAATGGCGAAAAATGTTTAGAACCATAGCACGAGAAAATTAATGCGTTACGTTATTTTCATACTATTTTTCATCTACTCTTTAAGAAGTAGTGCTGGCGATTTGTCGGGAACAATTAATGGTGCTTTTACTGTGCATATTTTATTAGGAACGCAAGAAAAAGCCTTAAATTTTGGGATTTCTATTTTTGGAACATCAACCTATAAATCTACTTCGGTTGAAGGAGGTATTAATGTAAACATTTCCCCTTTTTTTCAAAAATATGGCATCTATCAGGGCAATTTTGCAGGAAGCATTGAGTTTTTTGGATTAATAGGTTATGGAAAAAATGCTAATCTTTTAGGGTCAAATGTTGGAATAACTCGTCATACGGCTTTTTATGATTATACAAAAACACGAAATTTTTTCTATGGAGCGGGCTTAGTTGCTGTGCTTAACCAAACTACGGGCAATTTAAAAAAATTCGACAACAAACAAGGTGGATTAATTTTACGCTTTAGCGATAAACAAAACAGTGTTGCATTTAATATGGTGAATGATGTGAATGCTCGTCCGTTTTCTAAATCGGGAACAGACAAAGGAAATACTGCTCGTGCAATTCTTTCATACTCAACAATTAAAAATGATGAGCTTTTTGGTGTAGGAATAGGCTTAGATATGTTTACCCCCGAAGCCGATTATGGAGTTGTACCTCATTCGCACACCAACAGCGAAGAAGATACTAGACTTGTGCTTGTTAATACAAAACCTTATGACCATTTGTTTCACTTCAACTTGTTTTCATCTTTTGTTTATCAGAACGATAAACTTAATTTTGATGCTCGTTTTGGTGTAGATAATTATAAATTAGGTGCGTTAGTTCAAAACATTATTCACGATAACTTTGGGTTGTATCCTCGCTTTTCGTGGCCCATAACTCAAAAAGGTAAATTTTATTCCTTATTAGATTTTAACGCTCCTTTTAACATCAATTTTAATGACTAAATTGCTTGGATATATAGCTGTTGTTTTTCTCTTCGCCTGTCAGACAAGGTATTTTTCAGAAACCTATTCTAATACAGAAAATCAGAAAAATGCAAAAAAAATTGTTCGATTGGATTTGAGTAATCAGCAATTAGAGGTTTTACCAAAAGACATATTGGATTATACTAATTTGCAGTTTATTAATCTGTCCAATAATCCGAAATTGAAATTAGATAGTGCTTTTGAAGTGCTAGCTTCATTTCCTTCCCTCAAATTTGTCCGATTAGATTCTAACAATATTATTGATTTACCAAGCAACATCAAGAAATTAATACAATTAACTCACATTTCATTGGTGTATAATCCTGAATTTGATATAGAAGAAAACATAAATAAGATGGGTGAAGTGCATAATTTAACTACACTCAATTTTTCGCATTGCAATATCCAAGAGATACCCAAAAATATTTCAACGCTCAAACAACTACGAAATTTACGACTATCACACAATAAAATAAATACGGCTAACTCATTCAATCATTTATCGGGAATAGAAAAATTAAAATTTTTATGGTTAGATAACAATCAAATAAAACAATTGCCATCCGCAATAGGAAATCTTAAACAAGTGATTGAACTTTATTTGGATGACAATCAACTTTCAGCATTGCCTGAATCTATAGAACAGTGCGAAAATATGTGTATTTTATATTTAGGAAATAACCAATTTGAAGAAATTCCTGAACAGATAATGGACATGAAAATGATGTATATGTTAGTGCTTTATAACAATAAAATTAAAACCATACCCGAAAAATTTGCTCACACTAAAGCTCCTCTCGCTGTATTGGTAATGGATAAAAACAGATTAAGTGAAACAGAAATTAAAACAGCTATTAATTATTTTAAAGGATTTTTCTTATTTTCAACTAAAAATCAACAAGTAAATTAGTTTTTTTTGATAAAACATTAAAAACTTCTTTAAATTTGCAGTCTAAATACGTTCTTATAACATAAAAATAAACCAGATTTTTTCTGGAATTTATCAAGAAAGGTGGAGGGAATAGGCCCTTTGAAACCTTGGCAACCTCTCGTTAAATCGGGAAAGGTGCTAAATCCTATCCCGAAATCGGGAAAAGATAAGTAGAAAAATAGAAATTAAAACCCTTCTGCTTATCCAAAACAGAAGGGTTTTTTGTTTTATTGACTATGGCAAACATTAGAGACGAACTCAAAAAAAGAATATTAGTATTGGATGGAGCAATGGGTACCATGATTCAGCAATATAAGCTTACGGAAGAAGATTTTAGAGGCGAACGATTTAAAAATCACTCTTGTCCGCTAAAAGGAAATAACGATATTCTTTCTATTACTAAGCCTGAGGTAATTAAAGAAATTCATAGGCAATATCTTGAGGTTGGTGCAGATATTATAGAAACGAACTCTTTTGGAAGCACTTCTGTCGCACAAGAAGATTATCAATTGCGAGATGCTGTTTATGATATCAATTATGCTTGTGCTAAAATTGCCAAAGAAGTTGCTGATGAGTTCACAAAAAAAACACCCGAAAAACCTCGTTTTGTAGCAGGCTCCATTGGACCAACTACCAAATTAGCATCTATGTCGCCTGATGTAAATGACCCAAGTTTTAGAAATATTTCTTTTGATGAATTACGCATTGCTTTCAAAGAACAGGCTAAAGGGTTGATTGAAGGTGGTTCTGATTTATTGTTGGTGGAAACCATTACCGACACATTAAACGCTAAAGCAGCATTGTTGGCTATCAACGAAATTCAGCAAGAATTAAATACCAATTTACCAGTAATGATTTCTGGAACGATAACCGATGCTAGTGGAAGAACCTTATCAGGACAGACTACAGAAGCATTTTTAATATCTGTTCAACACTCCAAACCGTTAAGCATAGGATTAAATTGTGCGTTGGGAGCAGCAGCTCTTCGTCCGTACTTACAAGTATTACGTAATAAATCTGATTTTTATGTTTCAGCACATCCCAATGCTGGTTTACCTAACGAAATGGGCGAATATGACCAAACACCGGAACAAATGGCTGCACAAATAAAAGTGTTCTTAGATGAAGGCTTGGTTGATATAGTTGGTGGTTGTTGCGGAACAACTCCAGCACATATAAAAGCCATTGCTGAGTTGGTAGCCTCCCCAACCCCTCCTTCGGAGGGGCTTAGCTAACGCACGAGGTTATTTAAAAAGTTCAGACCTCCAAGGTTTTAAAAACCTTGGAGATCTATAAAAAAATAAAATGAAAAGAAAATTTTACTTGACAAACAAACATTAATCGCCATCTTATTTCCCTCTTCGGGCTTGTCCTCGGATGAAAGACGGGAGGATTAAGGGGGCTAATAACACTTAACCATGAGTTTACACCCTGATTATAAAGAAAAATACACACATAAATGGGAACATCTTCCTCATTTAACATTGAGCGGATTAGAGCCTTTGATTGTAACGCCTGAAACCAATTTTATAAATATAGGTGAACGTACCAATGTTGCTGGTTCAAAAATGTTTTTACGTTTAATCAACGAAAATAAATTTGATGAAGCTCTTTCTGTTGCTCGTGAACAAGTAGAAAATGGAGCTCAAATTATCGATATTAATATGGATGATGGACTGATAGATGGAAAAGAGTCTATGGTAAAATTTTTAAAATTAATCGCTGCTGAGCCTGATATTTCGAGAGTTCCTATTATGATAGATTCTTCCAAATGGGAAATTATTGAAGCTGGATTACAAAATGTGCAAGGAAAAAGTGTGGTCAACTCTATCAGTTTAAAAGAAGGAGAAGCAAAATTTATTGAACAAGCTACCAAAATTTTAAACTACGGAGCAGCAGTCATAGTGATGGCTTTTGATGAAGTTGGTCAAGCAGATTCGTATGAAAGAAGAATAGAAATTTGCGAAAAATCGTATCGTATTTTGGTGGATAAAGTAGGGTTTCCTCCTCAGGATATTATTTTCGATCCGAATATTTTTCCTGTGGCAACAGGTATGGAAGAACACCGAAAAAATGCCTTAGATTTTTTTAGAGCTACCCGTTGGATTAGAGAAAATCTTCCAGGAGCTCATATAAGTGGTGGTGTTAGTAATGTTTCATTTTCCTTTAGAGGAAATAATGCAGTGAGAGAAGCCATGCACTCGGCATTTTTATATCATGCTATTAACGAAGGCATGGATATGGGAATTGTAAACCCATCTATGTTGGAAGTATATGACAATATTCCAAAAGATTTATTAGAACATGTAGAAGATGTATTGCTCGACAGAAGAGAGGATGCTACAGAACGATTGTTAGAATTTGCTGAATCTGTGGTAGGCTCTGCAAAAGAAAAGAAAAAAGATGACGAATGGAGAAGTCTTCCATTGCAGGAGCGAATTACTCATGCTTTAGTAAAAGGAATAGCTGATTTTATTGAATTAGATGCTGAAGAAGCTCGACTAAGTGTTGACAAACCTATTAATGTTATTGAGCAACACTTAATGAACGGCATGAACATAGTGGGCGATTTATTTGGCTCGGGAAAAATGTTTTTACCTCAAGTGGTAAAGTCTGCCAGAGTAATGAAAAAAGCGGTGGCTTATTTATTACCCTACATTGAGGAAGAAAAATTATTGAACCCAAGTCTTGCAAACAGTAAAGCGGTAGGCAAAATCTTACTTGCAACTGTAAAAGGTGATGTACATGATATCGGTAAAAACATTGTTGGAGTAGTATTAGCTTGTAACAATTATGAAGTAATTGATTTGGGTGTAATGACTCCCTTAGAAAAAATTATTCAAATAGCAAAAGATGAAAAAGTAGATATTATTGGGCTTTCAGGGCTGATAACGCCTTCTTTAGACGAAATGGTATATGTTGCTAAAGAAATGGAAAAAGAAGGTATGAGCATTCCGTTATTAATTGGTGGAGCTACTACATCTAAAGTACATACAGCAGTAAAAATTGACCAACATTACACTAGCGGACAAGCAGTTTATGTGTTGGATGCTTCTCGTTCGGTAACGGTGGTAGAAAATTTATTGGGAGAAAAGAAAAATGCTTTTGTTCAAAATGTGAAAGAAGAGTATGAACGATTAAGAGAAACGTATAGCAAACGTCAACAAACTAAAGAAACCCTTACATTAGCAGAAGCCAGAAAAAATAAATACCAAATTGATTGGGAAGCAAACCCGCCTCAACAACCAAATTTTATTGGCACAAAAACTTTTTCAGAATACGATTTAAAAGAAATTGCCGAATATATCGACTGGACACCATTTTTTCGAACATGGGAATTAGCAGGAAAATATCCTCAGATTTTAGAGGATGAATTGGTAGGAAGTGAAGCCAAAAGAGTTTTTGCTGATGCTCAACAGCTATTACAACAAATTATAAATGAAAAATGGTTGGAAGCCAAAGCAGTTATAGGCTTTTGGGAAGCCAATACCGTAAATGATGATACCATTTTGGTTTATGAAAATAATAGTCCAATAGGACAATTACATCAATTACGTCAGCAATCTAAAAAAGCAGCAGGTGTTCCTAACATCAGTTTAGCGGATTTTATTGCTCCAAAAGAAAGCGGTTTGAAAGATTACATCGGTGGTTTTGCAGTAACTACAGGAATAGGTATAGAAAAATACATTGCTCGTTTTGAAGCCGACCATGATGATTATCATTCCATTATGCTAAAAGCATTGGCAGACAGATTAGCAGAAGCTTTTGCTGAATTGATGCACCAAAAAGTGCGTAAAGAATACTGGGGTTATGCAGCCAATGAAACACTAGGGAATGATGATTTAATAAAGGAAAAATATGTGGGTATTCGTCCGGCACCAGGTTATCCTGCTTGTCCGAACCATACGTTAAAAACAGATTTATTTAAATTATTAGATGCTACGAATAAAACAGGAATTGAGTTAACCGAAAGTTTAGCCATGTACCCCACTGCTGCCGTAAGTGGAATGTATTTTGCTCATCCTGAAGCTAAATATTTTGGAGTAGGAAAAATTGAAAAAGACCAAGTAGATGCTTATACAGAAGCAAACAAATTAAACTTTGATATTGCTGAGCGTTGGTTAGGGTCGGTGTTGGGGTATTAGTAAATAGTAGTTCGAAGCTAGTATTTCTTTTTGTTTTTATTACTTACTTTGCAAACTTGTAAGTTAACCCCATGAACAACCAACTTCTTCATCAACTATTAAAAAACTGTTATTCATACAATAATAGAAATGCTTTTTTTATTCAAGATACGTTCTATACCTATAGTGAATTTGCTCAAAAAATTGCTGGAATTTCGGAAGCATTATTAAAATTTAATTGTCCTCAACAAACTGTTTTTGGTGTAATTACTACAGACAGTTTAGAAACCTACGCTTCTATCATTGCCTTATGGATAAATGGGTACGTTTTTGTTCCGTTAAGTCCTGTTAATTCTATTGAAAGAAACCAAAGTAACATCAACCAAACTGAAATTAAAAATGTGTTGGTAAATTCGTTGAAAGGTGTTGAAAATGTTCAGTTGAAAGGAATTGCCTACATCGAAACAGAAAATCTCTCCTCCACAAATCACATAGAAAACAATAACACCGACTTAACCAATATTTTATACATTCTATTTACTTCAGGAAGTACTGGAAAACCTAAAGGAGTTCCTATTTCTGTGAAAAATTTAGAAACATTCCTATTGTCTTTTCTCAAAATTGGTTATCAACTTAACCATGAAGATAAATTCCTTCAAATCTACGACTTATCATTTGATGCTTCTGTACATTGCTATACATTGCCTTTGTTTTTAGGAGGTTGTGTTTATACTGTTCCACCACAAGAAGTGAAATATTTATACGCTTACAAATTAATGAAAGAGCAGGAGCTTACGTTTACCAAAATGCCTCCATCCACACTTAGTTATTTGCGTCCTTTTTTTTCCAAAATTAAATTAGAAAAAATAAAATATATGCTTTTTGGCGGGGAAGCA
>Ga0100402_1001399_pt1 | contig 27814 bp, 21 predicted proteins | sample CryGeyme20150102_FD_80419 | JGI IMG/M metagenome (GOLD analysis project Ga0100402, IMG submission 80419) | Groundwater microbial communities from Crystal Geyser aquifers in Utah, USA - Crystal Geyser metaG 2015-0102 | ecosystem: Environmental > Aquatic > Deep subsurface > Groundwater | place...
GCTTCCAAGCAAGCCAAGAAAACTGCTAGTGATCAGAGCAGGGGGCTTGTTAAATCTGATGACATATCTCAGTTCATGAATGATACTTCCCAAGTGTCTTGTCGTCGTAGGCACAGTGTTGACGGAAGTAATTACAAAAGATTCCTACTGACTTCTAACCAAGTAAAAACCAAGCAGCAATCTGTTCAAGAAAGTCGGAAGATTGGCGAAAGCAAGGCATTGTCATTGTCAGCACCACAGCAACATTCCGGTGCATGGCGCATCAACAATGAACGTCAAATTGAGGAACTTCCAATCTTGCTCGAGACTCAATCAGCTCACCATCGTCATTCCATCACAGATAAAGGCAGCTCTAGTCACAAATCTTCCAAGCAAGCCAAAATAAGCTCTGGCAAGCAAGGACATAGCAGTCTGGGTTCTACTACATCTCTGCTGCCAGAGCATAACCTGACCAGAGACGGCCGGGAAGAACACGACGATGAGGCTGAACTGTCGTCTAAATCACCCAAAGAAAAACGAAAGAGCAGATCCTGGAAGAAGCGCTTGTCTCTCAATTCTGCCTTGAAAAAGGTTAAGAAGACGGCAAAAGGCGCGATCAGGCGTCGAAAATCCTATAGTCTGAGCCCCCCACGAAGTCGACGACCATCAGTGGAAGAGTTCAACCAACAGCTCATTTTGGCCATGGAACAATCTAAGGAAGAATACCGTAGCAAGTCTAATAGGCGTCATTCAAATGTTAGTGGCGGAAAAGTGAGTAAGCGAAGTAAGAGTCAATCCGCTGTCAAGCGAAGCAAAAGTCAACAGCGGCAGGAACAGCGGGCTGGGCTGGCAGACGTCAGCAATAGCAACAGCAAAACTTAACTCGATTTAAGTGAAGTGGTTGGAGACGATGACATGGTCTGATCAATATTCTGTGGATTATTTTAATTTTAGACTCGGGTAAATTAAGCTGCTGCTACTATGAATATCTGCTTCCACCGATAGATTAATACATCCACTCTGCGAACAAAAGCAATCAAGCAGCCATCTTGCGTTGGTGCAAAACTTCCCTTTCTTTATCGTCGATCCAACGTTGAGTCAGAGTGGAAGTTGCAGGCCAGGGGCGGCCACCTACATGCTTCAAAGGTGCACCACCAAGCTCCCTTGCAATAATTGCACGGACACGACCTTCACAATTGTAGTTCTCTGCGTCGCCTTGGCAATGTCCCATTCCCGCTCGAGTACGCTTACGAATAGCCTGAGAAGAATCGATAGGGAGCGAACGACGTAGCGCACGAACAACTTCCAATTCAGTGACTTTCTCGCACTTGCAAATGATATTCGCCGCCATTTTTGTAGTGTCTGAGCCGTCCGAATCGTTTTTCCCAACAGGTCCCATCTTCAAGCCTTTCATTCCTGCCTTTGGCGTGATGATTGGTGCTCTGTTGGGACTGAAATTTGGGTCAGGCTTCATCCACTCCTCGGCATTGGATTTATTTCCGAGATCGGCCGTTAGCTGCTCCTTTAATAAACGAACCACTTCCAAGGAAATGGCGGGCGATCCTGCAAGGCCTGGACTATCGATTCCTGCGACATGAATCATGCGAGGATTCGCAGCACTGTGTTCAATGATCCAATCGCCGCGATCACTCTTCGCACGTGCACCACAAAAAGCGTGGATTGTTTCCTTTGCGTCGAAATCCGGCACCAGACGTTTGCATTTGGATAAAATGTACTCCTGCACCTCGGCTGGTGTCATGTTGAGCGCCTCTGGCTTATTAACGTCTCGTGCTGTTGGTCCAAGGATGAGATTACCCCACAGAGTCGTCTGCACCAGTACGCCCTTCCCGAGAATGGGATCAGGGCAGGGGAATAGAGTATGTTTTGCCAGCTTGCCCTATTATACCATTGATGAGAAAGGAGGTTAGATGAACGGTTAAAAAGGAAGGATGTCCTTTCTAGCAAGGGCAACATCACGATGTCGATTTGAAATTACCTGATTCCTGTGAAGTAGCAAATAGTCTCCGAGACGCGGTATTATATTGAAAGTATTGTCTCCAATCATTTTGGCAATTTTATCCGAAGCACCTCCCGCACAGTTAATAATATACTTGGCACGGACAGTCTCTGTTTCGACGGTAATGCCGTGTTGAACACCACTAGAACCAGAGCCACCTACTAACATATCCGCAACTTCAACTTTTCCGTCCTTTCCTTTTCCAATGGGAGGGCCAGCATCATCTACCAGTTTGACGATGTTGGTACTTTTATTCCCAGGTACAGAGCGACCCGAGAGGAAAAACATTCCAATGGTGCAAACCAACAAACAAACGGCCGAAAGTCCGGATACCATATTATGAATAAGAGATCCAGCATCATGACCCGAGAAGGCCGTCAACCAAACCAAGAGGACAAATCCAACGACACCAACGCCCATCCAGCGCCCAGAAGGTTGATAAGACAATGAATTGACATAGGCTTCTGGTTCCCAATGCCGGATTTGAACAGTGAACACATTTTCATTGTTCTCGCCTTCTGTTTCATTTTTGCCGTAGGTAATGGCTTCCACTTCACGACGAATACGCAACTCGACACCGTTATCAACTGCATTTTCGGCCAAGGCAATAGCGAATTCCTGGACCATAAAGATATGAATAATATACTTGTCAGTCTCCTTTACAAACGAATTCTGCTCTGCACATATATACAACAAATGTTCTTACGTAGGGAATAACGTTTCCAGCATCGGGAGAATAAAGTGCCGAAATGGCTTCTGGATTGATATGGGGTTCCATTTCTCTCAATTCATTTTGATCAACAATGCGTAAATTCTGCACACCATTGGTTTCTCCTCGCTTTTGTAGTTCTTCCAAATGCTTGATATCATCATCATTAAAGGCTACTACCAAGGATCCATTGATTTGGTATCCGAAACGGAGTTCTTTATCGAGCTGGGCAAACATTTGATTTCCAGGCCAACAAAATTTGGCGTGCAATCCACCGGGTTTGTCATCGTACCCGGCATGGACGATACCAGAATTGCCTTTGGTCGCACCTTGACTGACATCGTCGGCAGCTTCGACCCACAAAATACGGAGATCGTACTTGGCTAATTCACGAGCAATCGCGGCACCGATACATCCCGCACCAACAATCAAAATATCGTAGACACCGTCGTTGTAGTCTCCTACTGGCATCTTGGTTTTGCCCGGTACAGGTCGACTGCGACTGCGAGGACATGGTTTTTGAGGTGTATTGTTGGGACAGCCGGAACATTTATCTTCTGATACGGAAAAGGTTCCATCACAATCTTCAATGTCCAACCAACTTCCTATTGTGATACCAAAAGAAAAACCACAACGACAACGACGAGCAAAAAAGAAATATTGAACGATTAGTACTCGTTTTGCAGGTATCAGAGGAAGAATGAAGTCAATTCATAACTGACTGGTAGAGTACTAGTAGTACAGAAAAAAGTTCCATGCATATTGCAATAATCAGGATCTTCGCACACACAAAAAACACTACATCCGCAATACCGTACCTCCGTAATAGACACCTTTTACTCCATGTTGGGCTCCTTCGGGAGCCTTTTTAACGTCAGGAGGAGGCATATTGCCTCTGTCTCAATACGTTTCCGTCAAAAGATCAGTGTATTGTAATTATTTAGGAATGATGTGAAGTGTGCACCACAACACAGATTTTGGGCTTTGTCTATTTGAATTGAATATTAAAACAAAGAAAAAGATCGGTGTCGTGTCAAGAGAAAGATTGACGAGAAGATGAAGAGAGGGGAATAGAATACGAATCTCATGTCACGTCCTTTGCTTTCTCAGGATCTGATCTGATCCAATCATCGACGCGAAAAGGCAGATGCGCGTCACGAAGCTTGCCTACCTTTTCAGTATCATACCGTAGCGACTCAAACTATTATTAGAACGCACATCGGATCAGTAGTATCGACCAAAGGATAGACGCAGACAAGAAGCAATGATGCAGAAACTAGAGTAGTAGTAGACTCTAGTACGCTAGCTAGTAGTACTAGACTAGTAGTGCTGGTGTACTTACATTTCGAGGAATGGCGTACTGGCATCAAACTACGTACCAGGTACCAGCGACTCCAGCACAGTAGGATAAAAAGGACGCAATTTCAGTGTGCCAGCTGATAAAAAATAATCAAATGAAAGTGATTGCTCCAATATTAGCTTCGGGCCTCTCTTCCAGCAGGCTGTCTCTGGCAGCTACGACCAGCGATAATGCTTCTAGCAGCAGTAGTAGTAGTACTTTTGCTTTTTGTTGTATCTTCAAAGAAGAAGGTGGTTTGAAGCTGCGACGATTTGATGTAGAACGAGATTTGCCCGCCATTACGAACATTTGCCGCAATGTGTACGGTGGCAAAGACTATCTTCCTAATACAGCACCAGATTTGGCCAAGGATCCCAATAATATCTTCATGGTGCTGACTGTGCAGCAACAGCAACAAGAACAACAACCGATCGATAACGAGGGTTGTGCGTCAAATAATGAAACCAATACTGACCAGCCCGTAGCTGTGGGCAATGCCAAACAGAATATGTTACCCAACATGGTGTGGCTTGAAGCCATACGAACGTGTCCCGAGCACCGTGGAAAAGGACTGGCCAAACTGTTGACACAATCGTTGATTCAAGCTAGTCGTCAAGTCAATCCACAGACTCAAATAATATTCACTTGCACTGTCGAAAGCAACAGGGCTATGCGAAAGGTATTAGAAACTGTTGGTATGAAAACACGACATACAATTCATCAAGTTCAATTCAGTGTCTTGACCCAACTACCAGGTTGGGCAGCTAGGACATCACTGGAAGAGTCGGCAGCAGCAGCACAATCATTTCTGCAGGCGTTGAAATTGGAGCCGCATATTCGTTCCGAGGCCAAACAACAACAGTATCTCCAATGGATACCTGTTACGACACAAGCGGAATTGGATACAGTACTGCAGCAAGTGAAACAAAACGGTGGTATTGGATATTTACCAGCATTGTACAAGCTCTTGTCGACCGACAAAATCCTACAAGCTTTAACGCAAGGACTTGTTTGGAAATTGCAATCAAGAAGCGACGATGGCAATGGGGGTGATTCGTCGTCAGCCCAAGCGGCTGTCATTGCATTTTCGAATGACGAACAGATTCAATCGTTAAAGTCTTCTAGAATTTGTTCGATTGCTGCCACAACTCACTTGGCGTTGGAGAGCGCTCTTTGGTTTGCTTGTTCCGACAAAGTGTTTTCATTGTTGCAGCAGCAGCATCATGACGACACAAGCACAAACTTTGATAGTAGTAGCCGAGCATTTACCATTGCCGTGGATGGGGCCGTTCCTTTGGATGGCAGTAATGCCCTGTGTCGGGCCATTCCTTTTGTCGATGATCCATGTTTACTGCTGGGTACCAACTAAAATCCACCGAAATTATACTCTCCTTGGAGGGTGTGGTCCGGTTGTGATCAGCTTCATTACCCTTTGGGGTGCCAATCGTTGCCCTCAAGTAGCCTTGGCGCCCTGTGGTCCCCATAGTTGTGATACCCGTAAACTAGAAATTCATTTTTTAAAATAAATCCACGGAAACTCAAGTAAAGACGAAATTTGATCATTTTTCAATCACAGCAATGTTCAGTGAGAAATAACGATAATTGATCTTTACAATGAATGCAACATGATAATTCTTTAATAAAAGATATGACTAGACTACTCTCTATTTGTTTCCCTTTCTTTGGTCTTTCACCTTTATCCTGATAGGTAATAGGTACTGTGCGTCTTTTGCTCTCTTGTGTTGAGCTTATGTACGGAGCCATAATGCAGGTACTCAAACTCAAACTCAAGCTCTTCATCAAATAACGTTCAAGGCGTCAATAAAAATCATTACCACAAATCAACGGTTGGTGTGCACGCCAAAAGTCTGTGTCTACCGAGTGTTTATCAATTGTCTTTGTCCCATCGGCGATTCTTTCCTTGACAGCCGCCAGGAAATCCGTACCGGCACGGTGATCGGTGATAGCTCCTTGCTAGAGAAAGAATAACAACTTTATCTCTGGGAGGGTGGGTTGATGACGCAAGCGACTATCGAATCGCAGTAAAGGAAGAGGTGGATTTTTTAATGGTGCTTTTGCTGTGAAAAAGGGAGAACGTTTTGCCAACCTTTTTGGTAATCTTTTTGTAAAACAAGGCCCGTTGATAATTGTTGTAAAATTGCCAATACTCATGATCTTGGTAATACATGTCTTTCAGATACGGCTGTCTCGATTCAGAGTCAATGATTTCGGAGACGATGCTATTGGCAGGAGCAAAGGAGACTCTTTTGCGCAACGAAACGGTAGGTAAAGGAGTGGCACGGACTGACACTTCTGGTGACAACTCGGGATGCTCTCGTGAGATGCACATGGTCAGATGATGTTTGCAGCTTTGGTGTTTGTCGTGTGCTAGCTTGTAATTCTTTGGTTTATGTATTGAATATTAAATCTATGAAAAGACTTTAATGCCGGTACCGGTATGGTGCAGAGGAAGTTGAACAGTCTCACTGTTCCATCGATAATCGATCATCATATTGGACGTTTTGCTTCCCCTGGCACTTCCGAGAGTCATTAGGACATCACATAGTTTGTCAAAAAAGTCACAACTGTACTACTACAGTAGTCTACTTATCAGTTTTCTCACAAGAAAGTACCTGGTACGGTACGATGCCTTTTAGCTACTGTCGACGAAATAAATAATACGATTAACAAGCGCAAGGCACAAGAGCAATCTTAACGTAATAAACCACGATCACAATAGTACTATTCGAATACTACTACTGAAAGAGATTACAATTGGCATGTAAAATAATGTGCTCTGATGCTACTGTGCAACAGTAGGTACCAGGTACTTTTAGGAGCAACTACTACTAGATTAGTCTACTGTGGTATCGACCAACTCGAAGCAGTTGTACGACTACCCGTACTGACCGTACCTGGTTCTACTACTTAGTACATAATAAGTCGAGGACGAGGCGAGAGAACTTCAGGCGAAAAGAAAAAAAACGCCTGAGTTGATAATAAATAATACCATGCATTACTGGTAATAAAATTAAGACTCAACTTCATCGAGTGATTTTCCAAGGAAGCGTCTAGTAGAGTAGCCATTCTTTATTTTATCGCTTAGGATTTCACTGGTACTCCTCAGACGGACTCCAGAAGATGACGGCATCTGAGATCTGAAATTGTGTAGCTTTATTAGCGGTGGGTGTTGAGTGACTTGCCTTCTTATAATCAATGTTTTCATAAAAATGCTCCAGCGTCTTTTTATTGGTACTCTAGTACCAGGTAGCTACCGTTAGCAACGACCGTAGTTGGTGGTCATCTCGGATATTTACGGAGACAACCGGCCGACGACTTATTAGGGATTGAGAGTGCATACATGAGAGAGGTCTTCTTTATTTGAGATATAATACATATCTACAACTAGTAGTAGCGCACCACCACGTAAACCTTTAACGAATTATATCGCAGCATCGCAACTGAAAACAAGCAAGAAAAAGTGTTCGCGACTGCTCTCAGGATGACGAGATGAAATATGGCGCTTTCGTGTCTAGTTTAGTCTAGATTGTGCCTGCCGTTTTATAAAAAAAGTGCAATGAAATTCTGCTCTCGAGTCTTGTCGAGAGAGATCCTAGTATTTTTGCGTACTCTTAATTTATAATGAATGGTCTACCTGCCTTTTGAAATCTCGCTGCGCCCCTTTCGAAGACACGGATGCATAACGAAGATATAATCATAACTGCTCCGGAGAAGAAGACTGGTCTGAAGGTGACTAGAATCCCGACCGACTCCTTAAAACAGACAGTGGAACCATAGGAAGCACTTCGCAGCAGTGTACTCAGTCTTGTTAGAGAAATACAGACCATGGAGAGACTCTAAACTCTAAACATACCCAGCTCGACTTCCAACCTTTCTGTTTCCTGTCCACAACCTTTACATGATTAATGGAACCAGTACAACCAGAGCAATAACAATGATCGCTATTCCCAGAAAGAGTAGAACTCGACGTGTGGTACTTGTTCCTTTCTGATGATGGTGGCCTTCCTTCCATGGTGTTTCATCTTTTTCATTTTCGTCAGTCTGTCTCATTATCATTGGAATTTTATCAGCAAAGTCCAACACATCACCCTCCTCTTCATCTACGTGAAATTCAATGAATTCACCTTCTTCTGAGATAGAAATGGAAGGCGACGATCCTGCCCTTGCCCTTGGCAACGAGTGGTCACTATCGTCGCCGTCGTTTTTGGTGCCGTTACCGCTTGTGATCTGAACTACACCACCCATAGCTGTCAATTCCTACGTATTGTTTGATGAATTATATCTGACCCATCAAAGACTGAATGAATGCGTGAAACTATTCATCCTTATTCCGTAGAAAAATTAAGAAGCTCATCTTGCTCAGAAAGAAAGAAAATACAGTAAGAATAATTATTGTTAAAACTGCAGAAAAGAATCTTCTTTAAATCAGCCGAAAGATTTGCAGAATGCAGGCATGTGAGCGCATCAAAAGTTATGATAGCCCGGGTGTTCAACATTTCTGTGGACTTCTTGATTTGAGTACCGTACCACGTAGTAGTACTAGTAGCTACTAGTAGTAGCTAGTAGTACAGCTTTCAAGTAGGTCTAGCCGAAACTGCAGGAACATGGAGGAATAACATTGTTTCGTTTGTTCTAGAATTTATTCATACTATTTTGTGTCCACCTGTCTCTTTAACCCGATGTTCCGCGATCAGTTCAGTGGATTGAAATGGACATGTATCCGTGTCGAGTCTTCGTCTTCTTTGCACCAGCCGGCCGCGTTCACCGGTGACAACAAACGTACGCTAGCAACTACCTACCAGTATCGTACGGAAACTGGTACCACTCGAGGAGTACTACCTGGTAGTACCTGGTTTTAATAAAATTCAACACCACAAAGAACTCTTCAAGTTGAACAACAATACATCTTCAAGCAAGGACATTGAACCTCTACCTGGTACTAGTTCTCTTAAACAAGAACATCCGTCGTGAACCTCCGACCCACCAAAATGGCCGATCCCTTTAACGAACAAGGGTGAGTTCATTATTATTATTATTATTATAATTATTACCGTATTATTATTTTGTTTGGAGTTGGATTATTCATCAAATATGGGACTGCTCCGCTGATGTATCCCTACAGTGACCTATGAGACCACCACTACCTATAACCTATACTATCTGTAATGGTTGCTCTCGTAGCGAATCATTATTCAAGTATGTAGCCTCATTTTTTCTCTTCGTTTCGTGGTATTAATCTTCCTCTCGTACACTTTCAAAACCACGATAGACTTCCCTCGCTTCTCTTGCACGCAGCGCACAGTGCAGCCCAAGCTGACGGCTTACCCGAACCCAACGTCAATCCTAATGCTGGCACAACTGACTCTGCGGCAGATGCCTTTGCCAAACAGCACAATTTGGGATTGGATCACGCCTTGAACGCCTCGGCCAACAACCAAGTTCAAAGAAAAGTACCGGGCAGCGGTGGCAAAAAGAAAGGTCCACCGTTGCGTCGTGGAAAGGTATGTTATTAATCGTAAAAAATAGAATAGTATTTATTTGGATCAATGGGAGATGTGTGATGAGGTCGGTTATTTATTCAACACTCAACACGTATCGATATTCAACACCTACAACACAACACAACAGTGGACACCAGAGGAAGAAGCCTACGCCAATCGTCTGATTCAAGAATTCAAAGCCGGTTTGTTGCCTTTAACTGATGGCACGACACTCCGTACCTTTCTTTCCAAGCTTTTGAACTGCGATCCAATGCGCATATCGAAAAAGTTTGTAGGAAGCAATTGCATCGGAAAACAAGTCTTTCGTCGTCGTACGGCAGATATTAATCGTTTGACACCGGAACAAATTCAAAGCTCGCGATCCGAATTGAGTGATTTGGAACGTCGGTTCTTGGAACGTGTCGCCCAGACGAATCGCGTCAAATCGGCATCGGGTCAAGTCGCCGCTGGCAATGGTGGTGGTGGTGGTGGTGGTGGAGGAGGAGCACCTGTGCAAGCACCGACTCCTTCCATTGGCAATTTTGCAATGGCAAACTTTACTTCCAGCAATGGCAGCGCTGCTGGAAGGCCAAAGGATGACTTTGCACAATTCGACATGAATCCACCCAGTCCACCCTGGCTGCAGCCTCCCCTCGGCTACAAGCAAGGCGCAGGGGCTGCCATGGCCGCGTCCAATTTGTCGGGGGGAGAAAGTAACAGTCGCGCCGCTGCGGCGGGACGTGCACTCTTACAAGGATTGGGAGGTGGTAGTTTCAATTTCAAGAGCAGTCATCACCAACACCCAAAGGAACGGCAGCATGACTCGTATAATCAGCATGATTCGTCTTCTTCGTCGAATCCTTTGGGATCGCATGACAGTGCCGGACTTTTGGCCGAGCTTCAGCGACGTGCCAGTCAGCAAAGCTTTTTGCAAAACAACTTTGGTGGAGCCTCCGCGAGTGATATCTTGGCAGCAGCTGCCGCAGCACGTGGCGGCAACAGCAATGCTGCTTTGGCGCAATTTGCTCACAATGCTTCAGCAGCACGCCTTGCAGCTTCTGGTAATTCGATGAACAGTCTCATGATGAAAACGGGCCTGTCGAGAGATCAATTGAATCAGTTGGTGCGTGATAAGGGACTCTCCTCCTCGTCTTTGAGCGACATAATGGAACGTCAGAATAGTTTTGATGCTCTCATGTCGCTTGACTTCCAGAGTCTGCAGTCGATTGACAACCTTGCGAATTTGATTCAAACTGGAGGTGCCGGTAGTGTTCCTGAAGGAGGCATGAAGAACTGGGCGCCGCAGTCGAGTTCCAACCTGGCAGCAGCGGCAGCTGCGTCAGGATCTTCCAATAATTTGACAGCGGCAAGAAGACTCGCCAGTGTGGGACGTATGGAGTCTCTACTGCGATCGTTATCAAGTGCTGGTAATCTTGGTAAGGAGTCAAACGAAAGCAGCAGTTATAACAACAACAGTGGAGGAGGCAACTCGAATGCCAACTTCAGCAATTTGCTTCAAAGTATGCAGAGCAATCTGAACAACCTTGGCAACAGTGCTAATAACTTCTTTAATGCTACAAGTGGAAGTGGCGATGGACGCAGCAACCAAGATACAAATAGTTTCGCCCGGGACCATCAAGGCAACAACGCCGCCAGTGCAGTATCCTTGGCCAATTTGCTGCGCCCTGCAGACTCGTCGACTGGATTAACTGCTCTGCGAATGCAAGAAGGTTTGAATCAGCGAAATTCGAGTGTCGATGATTTCTTGAGTCTCGTGACAGCTGGAGACATTCCCCATCAAGATCCGTCGTTGCTGAATATTCCTCTCATGCAACAGCAAGCAGCAGCTGCCAGTAACGGTGACCCTCAGGCAGCGGCGGCCTTTCTGGCGCAGAGTCAATTACTAGCCCGCGCAGCTCAGTCAGGTTCCTTTGGCAACCTCGGCGGTCATTCGTCTGGTAACAACTTGACTTCGTCGTCGTCCGCTGCAGCTTTTGCCATGGCGGCTCGTGGTGGGGATGGAAGCGAGTCCTCGAATCAGCTCAAGAGAAAGCTACAAGAAATGGAAGGCAGATTCCAAATTTAAATGGGTTAGAGCAGCAATCATTAAGAAACATTGGGCGCACATTTTGGAGTAAAAGTGATCCAGCTATGCTGAACTTTATTTAATGGTAATGCATGATATCAATACATACTAGAAAAGAATGTCGGCTGTCTATGCGCTCGTCGCATGAGGCGCCTTTGAAAGCAAAGCACTAGTTATCTTTGAATGCAGAGAGAAGGCGCTGAAACAGACTGCAAACACATTTGATGCCTCCGTGAAAGTTGCGCTGTCCTTATTCGGCCTAGGGGCTGGAATCTGAAATGCCGCTAATCAGGCAGCGGTTTTCTTATGCTTCACAGGACCTCCTTTCAACCCAATTGCAGTTTTGAATCGCGCATTTTTCAATCATACTTGTGCTACTATCTCTCTGCAAACGTACAACGACCAGAACAGGCTGAAGGAAGCAATTATTTATTTGGGCTACTTCGTATCGACAGCAGGACCTTCCCAGCCACTGTGCTATGTGTGTTTGGTTGTCGAAAACAGAGCGAGCGTGTGGACCTGAGAGTCTTACCATCCAAAATTCGCGACGCACCCATCGGTCGATTATTGCTTCAACAGTTCAAGCTCGGTGCTGTACTGTCAAAATGGTGACCTTGTGTGTCTTGAATCCTTCCGTTACAGGATGTTCCACGCGTTCGACGATGTCAAGACAGGCACGTTGGAGAGCAGATTCAAGCTTGGCAAGTTGACTGTCACGACGACCCAACCACCCCCACTTGGGCAGACGTTGTTGGTGTGAGATCAAACATTTTGGTACGGCAACAGGAACTGGTGTGGATCGTTCGTGTGCTGCTGGTTTGATTCTGCTTGTGTTGCTTGTCGGTTTTGACAAAAGAGAGGAGATTGTGTTGGCCAGTGGTGTGTGCATTTCAGCAACGTATGTACAATCACTGACCAGGATCAAGTCTATTACTTTTTTATCTGTCGCCGCCAACACCTCCTGCAATAATCGTTGAGAATGAGACGGATCGGTCCAGTCCAATTCCATGACGCGCGGTGGTAATAGGTTTGGAACCGCAAACAACGCTCGATTATGGTCAATATTGGTGTACAGCAAATCGAGCAATCGATTGGATTTTTGGAATACCGACTCGTCCAGTTCCAACGATCCATCTACCGAATACGGAACCGATGTTATGACGCTTAGCTTTGGTGGTCTATGTTCTGTAAGAATCACGTTGGAATAGCCCAGTACAGCCGCGGCGTATATCCCTACAGCCCCCGTTCCCGATCCCAGTTCAACGACCGTAGATTGGTAAGCACTGTCGTGCTGCTGTTGCTGCTGCTGCTGCTTCAAATACTGACAAAGTGCCACTGCTGCTGGCCATACTTTTCCACCCAAGACGCCATCTACTTGCAACAGCTTCAAAGCCTTTCCATTGGGTAGCAATGGCAGTTTCATTATTTCATCGTTGGATCTTTTAATAGAGAGCTTAAGCGCTGTAGTTAGTGTGTGTTTATTCTACGAGTATTATTATCTGAAGAAAAAAATACTTCGGTGTGCGAGCACTGGTTGTCGTCTTCAGCGTAGAGTAGTAACGTAGTAGAGTACTAGTCTATTCTACTACAGCACAAGAATTCGTTTAGTAGTGCTAGGGATAATCGATTTGAATTACTTTTTGAGTACTACTACTAGACTAGAGTAGTAGTCCACCTGGGCTCAATTTGTGAAGGAGCAGCAATTGAACCTTCCAACGAGAACTACAGAACACCACCTGCCAATAATAGCAAGAGAGTACGATTATTGATCATTAGTAGAGAGTACTGTTCTGACAGTTGTTGTTGCTGCTCGAGAAAGCACAATTGACACATGGACAAAGAGAAAAGTCTAGTCAGGTCTGCTTGCTGCTGTGTTTGTAGCCAATGCTGCATGGCTAAAACCTAAAACCGACGTTCAAGAAACAAAAACTCGCTTCTATTCGAGTAATACCAACAGTCACAGCATAAAAACACACACACTACAATGACCCACATTCACAGTTTTCTCATCGTCGTGATCTTCTTCTTCTATTTTGGTATTCTCCAACAGTCTGGTGTTGTGGCTAGCGGAACAACTCTCGGAGAAGAATCTCGACAGCAATCACGGCAGCAACCGAAAAGAACAATTGGAAAAGAATGGAGGTGGTGGTGGAGAGAAATAACAGTTTCTAATAGTCGTCGCTCCTTGGAAACAACAAGCAGAACAAACAAGAACGAGACAATCACTACCACCCACCATCACTGCCAACAACAACAACAACAACAACAACAACAACAACAACAACAGTCGGCCTTAACGAACCAATCTAAGCAAACTGTAAAAAGAAGAAAAAAGAAAAAGGCAAAACCGTCAACAAAAAAGATCACCGATTGCCGTCATTTGACCACCGCTGATGGCTACGCGTCCAAGTCCCTTCTGACTCGTGTCGTGAAGCGTATATTACTGCGAAATCTCAATACACGAGATATGAATTTGGCCTACGGAATGGCGGTGACAGCCACGTTGTCGTATTGGGATTTTCACAAGAAACCTTTTCCGAACAACCACACGACGGCTCTGGAAATTGTATCGTACCGCAATGGGTATGAACAAGCATTGCGACGTAGATGGGGTCATCGACGATCTCGAGCTATACGAATGGTCGTATCGAGTTTACGATTGGCTTTGGATCAAGCCAATCCATTCTTGTTGTTGGTACCGTCTAGACGACGAAGCACCAACAAGAGTCGACAACAAAAATCGAATAGTAGTACTTTAGGAGGGTCATCTGTACCTTCTTTTACTGCTGTCAAGGAAACACTCAAGTCCATGGCGTTTCGATTTCGTAATGGTCTCTTCCATGATCCACGTGCATGGAAACACCAACAACATCAGCATCATATTCAATTGGAATATTCCCTGTACAATTGGCACGAACCCACACCCTTGGGTCATTATCATGATACGGACCTTTTGATTGCCACGTCCAACCGAGGTCAAAGTCTCATAATAGCCTTTGCAGGCACTGGGTCAGTACCCGATACTGTGACGAATTTACAAACGTTTGAACCAGTCCAACACTCGGGATTTTTCGTTCACAACAAAACAATCCAAGGTTCTATTCACCGTGGTTTTCTCAATGCGTACTCACGAGTGGAACGAGGATCTATTCTCAATCTATGTCAAGGACAAGGACAACGTGGTGACAATTGTCGCCTTAACGGTTCCTCCTTGTTTCGAGACTACGGACACTGTACCGCCGAACAATTGCAACAACCATTTACGTCATTGTCAGGGAATCCGATAAGCAACGACACTACCACGACAACAGCAACAACCACCTGGAAACGAGGACGTGGATGCAAGGTTAAGCACCGTAAACTCATGACGATCTTACGAGAACTAGTTACGGAATATTTATCAGCTGGAAAAGCGGTACACTTGACTGGTCACAGTTTGGGAGGGTCGTTGGCTACTCTGCTGGCGTTAGATATCATTATAAATTTTCCCAACGTACCCGTTCACAAATTGGAATTGTGGACGTTTGGAGGTGCTCAACTAGCGGACGATGCCTTTTATCAGTCGGCTTTAGCCGTTGCACCTCGATTGAAGAATTTTTTACAACCTGATTCCATTATGGGCAATCTGCAAGCTCCGACGACGCGTGTGGGTGTGGGGACGATTGCACATCGTCGCCGATCTCAATGCCATCGATTTGTTACTGTATCGGACGATTGTGAAGTAGATTTCGTTTCCACCTTGGCACAAAAGACGTTGGCACCCGACAACGAACAGAACATTCACGGCAAAACGGCACGGAAACTGGGTGGCATTCGCGGGAACAGTGTGGTTCACTTGGTCGATCCTCATTATTTGTTGACCCCAGACCAATACAATGCTATTTCTGGAGCGGACATTCGTGACAGAGCTTTTGATTATAAGAACAGCAGCTTTGTCAGCAAATACAAGAGAAAGGAGCAAATGGCAAAGAAATTTACAGATACAGACACACTGTCATCATCGCCAAAGGAGGACTCGAGCGACAAGCAACCCTCGTCCACTCGATCGACGCTAGCAGCTCATTCAACCTCAAACTATCTCAAGGGCATATCAAGAGAGTCTAGAGACCATCCCTTAAGTACAAATCTTCCGGACGAGGTGCGACGGTGGATGGGAGAGACGATATTGCATGGCTAGCTCCTAAAAAACCAAATAAATGGAGCAGCTAGATGTATGTCCACTTGTATCCTCAACCTTATAGGAAGCCTCTTTTGCTTTCCTTTCGTTTAATTGGTTGAAAGGAAGTCCCTCTGCGTATCTTGACCGACGAAGATCAGGCGAGGAAAACTTCAACAACGAATCTTGCTGTTGCGTCTTTTCCTCGACGTAAAACAGCACTGCGTTTCTTGACCTCTGAATACGCCGTACTACTAGTAGTGCCTCTTATCTGCAACCTACCAACCTCATCGTCGGCTTACAATTCCAGAATCCAATTAATTTTAGTTCAACAGCACACTATCAAAATGAAGACTGTCATCCTTGCTTCCCTCATTGCCGCCGCTGCTGCCTTCGCCCCCACCAAGCAGGCCAAGACTACCACTGCCTTGAACTCTTTCGAGAACGAGCTCGGTGCTCAAGAACCTCTTGGATTCTATGACCCTCTTGGACTTGTTGCCGACGGAGATCAAGCAAAGTTCGACCGTCTCCGTTATGTTGAGATCAAGCACGGGCGTATCTGTATGCTCGGAGTTGTTGGATACCTGGTGAGTGAGGCTGGTGTCCGCCTTCCTGGACAAATCTCTTACGACGGAACCAAGTTCTCCGACATCCCCTGCGGATTCGATGCCATTGGTGCCATCCCTGCCCTTGGTCTTTACCAGATCATTGCTTTCATTGGCCTCCTTGAGTTGGGTGTCATGAAGAGCATCGAAGGAACCGGAAACGAATTTGTTGGTGATTTCCGAAATGGTGCTATTGACTTTGGATGGGATTTGTTCACCGAAGAGCAAAAGCTCCGAAAGCGTGCCCTTGAGATCAACCAAGGACGTGCCGCACAAATGGGACTTCTTGGACTTATGGTCCACGAGAAGCTTGGAGTTTCTATCCTTCCCACAACTGCCGTTCACTAAAATTGATTGCTAAAGAACAATTTATGATCCGTAGCATTTTAATTCTTACTGACTACGTACTGTAATTGTTGATGAGTTCAGTGTTTGCAAGCAGGTTACTCTTATTCGTGCGTTGAATCGTACATTTTTTTTTTGCCCTACACATGTGGAGCACTCCTGCATTTGATATCCGCAAAGCTTGTGCTTACAAGCAGGCCACAGTTAGGTTAAACGTATCTCGCTTGTCGTCGCAGACGTTGCTCGTAGTCGAGTATTGGACAAATTTGATTGAGCGGCTGTATAGGCGAATTTTGTGAGATCAGTAATCAGCCAGAAGGCTCCGGAAGACAAGAGACTCGGTATGTGATTGTTTCGCTGCTATTCCGAAGAAGCAGGTCTAGTCAGTAGTAGCTTAATAGATTTCCACACCATATTCATAGCAATGCATTCAATTCTATATATAAATTTTAGCAAGTGCACAAACTTAATTGCAAATATCAGCCACTCGTCCTGCCATGGCCTTTCTCGACTCGCATCCTACCAGACAGCCCTTTGGAAACGATGGATCTTCCGACGGTAACATTGGTTCTTCTCCAAAACTCCACTGGCATTCTTGTGTGACAAAATTTGGTGACACTGTGAGTGCCAGTCCCAGTTCGTTTTGAAAGAATTGCTGAGCTGGTAGCTTGCATTGGTGCAGACACAATCCCTTGCATCCCGATTCTTGCAAAAACTTGCACTTTTCTACCACCAATCCACCGGGTTGTCCATCCCTGCGTCGATTAGGATAGGACGGTCCGACCAGAAAGGCAAAAAAGGTTGGCGTCACCACCGACGTAAGGAAAGGAGCATAGAACCATGGACCAATTTGTTTTCCATCATAGTCTGTACCCAGCTTGGGAACAATGCCGGACATGAAAAACCGATAAAAGGGTGGTAGCACGGGTGTCATGAGTCCCTTCAGGGTATCGGCAACCATTTTGTGTTGTGCTTCCGGTGTCTGACCTTCTTGTAACATAAAGGTTCGTCCCTGCTCGAGCAAACCATCGATACCAGGTTTTTCACTCTGGATACCACCGGTATTCTTTTCGACGAGGCTTCGAAATATCTTCAACAATAGTTTGTCGAGTAGACTGTCCTTGAATTGCTTATCTTGTAGTTCACAATCAGCTACCAATGCTTGACCTTGATCGTCAATGTTGGTACTAGTAGTACTTGTAGGTTGTGTGATTGCTGTTGTTTGTCGTGATTTCTGTGCAATAACGTCGTCATCGTCGTCACTGTTGACGTTATAGGGTACATCTTGCACGTTGGGTAACATCCGACGAGGAATGCGACTGGGACTCAAGAAACTGGCAGTGGCAACGTAGGCATCGTAATCCGATTTCATCAAGTGAACTAAAAGTTCGTACCGTTGGAATTCCATAGCCTTTTTTCGTAATTGTAACATTTTCGAAGTCAAGAGAAGATTGTTGGAGTCTGCTGATGGAAGGTCATCCAATGAATCACAGAGTCGGACAAGTGCTTCTTGGACAGCAGCGCTGTTGCTGCTGCCGCCGCCGCCGCCGCCGCTGCTGCTGCTTTTACTGTCAGAGAATAGAGACGAAAAAATGATGCCAGCGCAGTCAGAGAGTTCTTGAAATTCATCGGCCATCCGACGGCCGATTGTTTCGATGTCGAGGTTGTCAACATTGGAAGATTTTGAAGCGAGTAGTGGTGTGGTGTTACAATTATTTTTATTACTATTACTATTATTATTTGTTGTGCGAGTGATGGTTCGTTCGTGTAAAAGATTGCTGGTTGCAGAAGACACAAACGCATTGATTTTTACAGCGGGTAGAAACACCAGGAGGCAGGCGTACAGTAATAGTAGTCTTATCATCGGGAGGAATGGTTTTTCTTTCGAGTTTTTTTACTTATGTTGTGATGTGCTAAGTTCATACAGTTGCTATCCAGTTTAAAATAATGAGATATGTTAGCAGAGTGTGATCACTGATCGTCACCATCATCATCAGTAGACTAGACTACGGTAGTAATAATGAATGATGATGATGATCGATACGACTGGATCAAGCGAAAATTTGATAATAATTTAAAAGGCACCCACCCGGGAAGCAAATAAATCAGCTGTTAACTGCAGTATGACCTGGATCAATCCATAAAAAAATACTCCGGAGTACCAGGTACCAGACAAGCCACTTTGAGGCTTCCGACAAAATGACGATGACATGCTTAGACAGAGGCACAAAAAGATACGGTATGCTTTGACACAGAATCGAACTATGGACCTTCAGATCTTCAGTCTGACGCTCTCCCAACTGAGCTATCAAAGCTTATTTCTGCTAATACATTTAGTACACCATAAAAAGAAAGACATGCTTTGACACAGAATCGAACTATGGACCTTCAGATCTTCAGTCTGACGCTCTCCCAACTGAGCTATCAAAGCAACTCTCTTGTTTATAGGCACCAATTTTTTAAATATCAATTTAATAATTGTAGCAATTATTTTCTACTAGTATTACCCTGAGAGTAGTACACGTCAGCCAGCCAGAGGAGCGTTTCACCTACTGGTGTACTACTACGCAGTACTACTAGTAGGTACCGTAGTTCTGTAGTAGTAGGTCTACGTAGGGAGTTCCAAATTCTGATTCTTTAATTTTTTTTTAGTCAAGAAAACGTCAAGAAGAATTCTCGAACAAAAGCATGATTACTACTGAAACTACTAGAATTAGTCTACTAGGATAATAATACTAGCAGGTTGTGTAACAAAACATGCTTCCGCAAAACGCAAAACAGAAGTAGTAGGGTCAAACCATGAGCTGAAACCGTGAGTTGAAGCCCTAAGCTCACAAGTTTAAGCAACAAGCAGCGTCTAAATTAGCGATGAGAACAGATGTGTGCAGCACTAATCAATATGTCAATCAAAGCCACTGTTTGAAGAAGAAAACGAACGGAATGACCTTCAATTTTATGATACGCTTCCTTTTAGCGGCAGTTTTTGGCATCTTACCGTCCTCCTTCAACAACAGCATCAGACCACCACCGTTCATCGCCGAGGCATTTACGTTCCCGGGCCAAGTAGTGACACCGAGCAGCAGAAGCAGCAAAAGCAATTTTTCCGCCGCCAAAAGCCAGAATCTGCTGAGGCTGACCTGCAGAACTTGCAGAAACGGGGGTGGCAGCTGCGGCACTTCCTCGCTGTCATTGTCTCTTTTGGATACCTACTGCTTGTGCTTGCAAGACTATCCATTGCCCACACAAGCAATCACGGCGAGTTTTATGGCTGGAGCTGGCGATATCTTAGCTCAAATTTCATCATCCTTTACATCTAGTAGTACTGCCATCGGTTTCAATGCATCGTCTCGACAAAAGGTGCAACCACTTTTGTTCTCGGTGCTATTTTCATCCTCCACTACACTACCGACACTACCAACTCTGCCATCCATCTCTACAGCTCCCCTTGATTTTACCAGGTTGCAACGATTTATGTTGAAGGGGTTGGGTGGCGGACTGCTGTGGAGTTTTTGGTTTTCTACCAGTGATAGATTGGTTGCGGGAATTTTGGAGCAGCTACAATGGCTACCAACCAGCAGCAGTGCAACCCTGGTAGTAGTAGATGTAGTTCGCACGGCAGCCTTTATTTTGTTGGAGCAATTTTTGTGGTGTCCCATTGTCTTTAGCTTGTGGGAAATTCCTGTGCCATACCTGTTAGCCTCTTCCGAAGAAAAACAGCGGCTTGGTCCCATGTCAGAACAAATTCAAACCAAATTACCTCGTCTGTTGGTGGACAATGCCAAGGTGAGCAGAATAATGATCTAAAGTGATGCACAGGACAAGCATTTTTCTACGTTTTATCCTTTCGCACTCATCATTATTTAGTTATGGACAATTGTCAATATGTTTGTTTATAATATTCCGGTGCAATACCGAGTTCTCTTGTCCAGTACGGCCGATATTGTATGGATGATGATTGTTTCCCAAACCGTTATGGGTAACGATCGTAGTGTTACAGAAGAAGAAGTCGAACAATTTAGTCTAGAAGAAGGACAGCTCTTGGAAGATCTTCTTTCCTCGGGAGATGTTGAATCATCATCAGAAGATTCTATCACAGAAGAGGACACAGCCGAATTGTCTACCTCTCCGGAGCTTTTACATTATTAAAAGTATGCAATCGGGCTTTGATGTTGATGGGCTTACATACTATGTTGGGGCCATTCATGCAAAAAAAAACACCAGCCACCCACTCACATACTCGCTGACGACATCATGCTATACAGGTGCGAGGAGGCAGGCCACTTCCCATCCTTTGCCATTTTTAAAGTGTTGAAACCTTAAGAAGCTACAGTATCTTACGGAGGGAGTAACAGCTTGCTATAGAGATGCCATCTATACCAGTAGATATACCAGTCAGTATATTTTCCTCAATGATAAAGTTCCGTGGAAGGGGAATCGACTAGTGCACTTTTCAATCCTCGACGCGTCTGATGATTGGTTTGGGGAACACTACTTTTGCCACTCATGGTCAGTTATGGCTGTCAAACAAAGGCCAACGCGGTTACTGCAAGCTGCACAGCAAGCGCCTAGCAATTGCCCCAAACCAATATCGCGCTGCTCTTTTTTGAAGCATGACTCTCCTTGTGGCTGCAAGAGCTAGCTTCAGTCGCTTTGGGCTGGTGTTTCTCTAATATGGTTCCATTGGTAGCGCCTACTAGTGTCGCATACCGTACACGGGCAGACGGAACAATAATTTTGGTTGGCATCCTTTTTTTGCACTCATGGATTGAGAGAGACTGGATCGTAATCAAATTCAGAATGATTACTGCTCAATAATAAGCCGACTCCACGACGCTCTCACCTTTCGAATGGGGGACTCGAATAAAATAATACTTAATAAAATAGTGCTCTCATTAATTCTTTATTCCAAGAAATACTACAGAGTACTATTACTGTACTGAGCTACTAGACTAGTACTACTACGAGTAGTACTACTACAACTAGACTAGTACTACTAGACTAGGTCTAGCTGAGCAGTAAATTAATTATTGTCGGTATCATCTGTTTCCAATGCAGTATCTACTACCAGTACGATAGGGTTCAGATTGCCGCCGCCGCAAAGAGAAAACAAAAAATCTTTTTGATTCGCACAAAGATAATGTAAGATTCAAGATTCTATCATCGAATCTTGGTTCTCCCATTGCTCTACAGCACTACTAGCACTCGGGTAGATCTATTTTTTTTCTTATTGGTAAAGACGGCTGCAACGCATCCGTATCTTTTCCACCACCAGCCTTCTCCTTGCTTTCGTTGCCAATTATGTGTACTACTTCTTCGAAGATTGAGATGTCATCACAAAATTTCATTTTTATTTGGTTGCCAATCCAATTCCACTACATACACTTCGATCCATATTTTTTTAAATAAATTTTTGAAAGCAATTTTGAAGAAAAAAAAAATGCGCCTCTTTCTTGCTACAGCAACCTTGGGACTATTCCTGGTCGACAAGTCGGCAGCTCAGGATGCCACATCTTCCCCAAACGCCACGGCTTCTAGTGGAAATAATATCCTTCACATTCTCCACATCAACGATCATGTATGTGTGTCCACAGCATTTTCGTTCGGCCTGAAGCTTTTGGTCCTTTGTTGTTCATACTATGTAGTGCTTATGATACTTACACAAAACCGTTTGCCTTCTTATTCCTCCATCCATTCTTTTTACCATCAATTTACTGCAGCACTCTCACTTTTTTGAAGCTAGCTTTGAATTGATCGGAGATCAAATTCCTTCTGGTTTAAGCGTGGAAACGGAGGAGCTGCGGGGCTATTTTGGAGGAGCAGCTCGAGTGTCTGCCACCTTTAATGCCCTGCGAGCAAATGCTACCGCTGCCAACGAAGATATCATTACGCTGCACGCTGGGGATGGTATCACGGGTACTACCTATTACACGTTACTCGGAAGCGACCCTGATGCTGCCGTTATGAATGCACTGGAATTCGATGCCTTTGTGCCCGGCAATCACGAGTTTGACGACGGCGATGCCAATTTGGCAGATTTCATCAATAAGCTCAACATGCCCGTCGTTTCCCATAATTGTGAGTGTATTATCTGTTTCGGTGCCTGCTGCTATATCTTGCAAATGTCGGCAATATGGATGGCTTTCCTGTTTGCTCTACTGTTTCACGCTTTAGATGTTCTCACCCCGCTGCCACCACCCACCACTTGTACATTCACTCGTTTCGTCACTTTTTGTCGTTTTCAGTGCAACCTGCCGAAACCTCAGCTCTGCGAGAACTGGAAGGTGATAGAGCTATCAAACCTTACATTATCAAAACACTTGGCAGTGGCGCCAAGGTGGGTATTTGTGGTATCACTTCCAAAGTCAGCACAGAGCAGTCTTCCTTCCCTGACGAGGGAACTACCTTTGCGGAAGAAGCCGCGACAGCCCAGGCCTGCGTCGAAGACATTGCTGCGGAAGGCGTCAACCGCGTTGTCTTGCTTACCCATAACGGGTACGATGAAGACATGTCAACGTTGGCCAGCATTGACGGCGTCGACGTCATCATTGGAGGACACTCCCACACTCTGTTGGGAAATGAAGGATTGGCCGATATAGGATTCTCTCCCGAAGCCGCATATCCACAACTGGTCGGTGGAACCTGTGTCGTCACGGCCTGGGAATATTCCAAGGTGGTCGGGATGGTTACCGTTGAATTTGACGACAATGGCGATGTTGCAGCTTGCACCGGTGCTCCAGTAATGCCCATCAATCCAGATAAATTCACCGTCCGTGATGCCGAGGAGAGCTACGATTTGGAGAGCGCTGATGCCGCTATTGTCGCCGACTACTTGCTTGGATTTGAAACGTTTGTTGACAATGGCGAAAATCAAAGTGTAATTGACTTCTTGGCGCCTTTTACAGCGGAAATTGAAGAGACTACGTTGGAGCAAATTGCTACTGTTCCAGAGAATATTTGCCACACTCGTGGCGGAGAAGTTGATCCTTTGTGTCCAGGAAAGGAGGAGCTTTCAACAGTTGGAGGTGGAGTCTGTAAGTGCCCATAATTCGGCCACTGTACCGTGCCGTTCTTACCCATTGATCGTTTGTAAACGGTACTAATAATTGTACGCATCGCCCTTTCGCCTCATCACACAGGCCCAATTGTTGCCAGAGCCTTCATTGATAGCGTTCCTTCCGCAGATGTTGCTATTCAGAATGCTGGTGGTTGTCGTGACGACATCTTGGCCGGAGAGTTTACCTATGGAGATGCATTTAACATCCTTCCCTTTTCCAACGTGCTTGTTACTTTGGAAATGACAGGCGATCAGATCAGACGAGTCCTTGAAGACGCGTACAATTTTTTCTTGGATCCTGAGATTGGTGGAGGCAGTGGTTCATATCCTATTGCATCCGGTCTCCGGTGGGAGGTGAACTACACTAAGCCCTTCGGGGAGAGATTGTCCAACTTGGAGGTAAACGTGGATCACGAATCTGGTGCTTGGACGGATTTGAACTTAGAAGAGTCCTATTCTGTTGTCACCAACGATTTTATTGCCACTCCTCGAGACGGGTACCTCACGTTTGCCGAGATCGACAAGAGCGATCCAGAGCAATACTCCAACACCTACGTCTTGTATACTCAGACTCTTGTAGAGTATGCCAAAACGAAGGGAGAAATTGTTGAGCTGCCCGAAGAGTTCATTTCTACTCAGCTTTTGGTTGATATCAACGGTACTGCGTTTGATTTGAGAGATGACGACAGTAACGGCGAGAGCGAAGAAGGCGGTGAGAGCGGAGAAGGCGGTGAGAGCGAAGCAGGCGGCGAGAGCGAAGAAGGCGGTGAGAGCGAAGCAGGCGGTGAGAGCGAAGAAGGTGGCGAGAGCGAAGAAGGCGGCGAGGAAGTCTTAGATCCTCTGGCTTGTGCCCTTACGGAGGATAATGATGATGAATGGTGTTCGAAGTACATTAATCGACTTCCCGGGAATGAAAGCTGTGAGTGCTACAACTTCTGCGACGGAGTATTAATTGGTTGCTTTGGATATGGAGAAGCCCAGGAAGAGCCCGAATGTGGTAACTTCCCTCGTTATGGTTGCACAGAAGATCAGGGAACCCCGGGAACTGCTCCATCCGCTGCCTTTGGAAGGTCTGGTCTCGTGTATTCGGTGCTCGTCAGCTTCCTAGCGGCGTTTTCCCTGTAGAGGAACAACAATATTTATGTCGAAAAGAAAGTGCTTTCGAAAAAGTTGGGTATCTAGCAGAGTCTTCAAAATGAAATAAAAACAAGTAATATATGTCAAAGTCAGCTACTACTACTCTAATCGCTAGCACGGTCGTCATCATCATCCTTAGCATCCGCCAACAATCCTGCCACGTCCACCTCCTCCAAATCTAGACTGGGATACAGATCCGCAACATATTGCTGGAAGCATTTGAAATCAAGTAGTACTTGTTTCCGATACTCTTGGGCAACCTCGACAACAGCCTTTCCCCAAGCAGTACGATCGCGATAATGGCCAAGAGCAGAAGCAATGACGTGTTTGAACTGGCCAGGAGACTTGGAAACCGTGCCCCTCACATGCGATGTTGCTGTAGAAACAGCCACTTGCTCCATGAAGTCAACAAAATGGTCGGTTTCAGTGAGTTCACTGAGGTCTGGGGAGTTCTTCCAAGGAGATCTCTGTCGAACGACAAAGGGTTTGTTATCAATAATAACCCATCCCGTAAAGGGGTCTGTATAGGACGTGAGACGACGTTGCGCCGCCACAGCGCGATGGGCGTCATTTTCAAACATTATCTCGTACCAGGCAGCATCATCTTTGGACAAAACATGCGTCACAGCTGCTGGTGGCTCATACTTGACGTCCAAAATAACTGCATTTCCGTCCACCCAATTCTCCAAGCTTTTGTCTGTTCCCTTTAGTAGAATATAGTAGCGATCCACTCCGTAACTACCAACACCTGAGCCGACTCGAGCGGCAATATCTAAAATAGAAAAGTATTCGTCATTCCAATCTTTGACACGCCATCCCATTTTCATCATGGTAGCACCGTACCGGTCGGCCGTAAATTCACTTCGAATTTTCTTCTCCGTTTCCGGACTCACAGACACTAACCGCGTATGGTCGTTCCTGAGAAAGTAACGTCTTCCGTGTTTGTCGACATCGGTAAACTTTTCAAATTGCCGGTCAGGTGAGCTGTTGTCTCGCACACTGGTCAAATAGGTTCGCATGCTGCCCGAGGATGTTTCTGGAGTTAATTCCCAGGTCAATTCGCGGTCACTTCCTACGTAGTTAATGACGGTCTGTACATAGGTATCGGTAAAGGCCCGCAAGACTTCTCGAACCGCCGATCTAGAAAGACCATTGCTGTGAGCATGAGAGCACACCGAAACGGCAATGCGCAACACGTCCACTCCAAAGTCATAAATCGCCGCTTCATCAAAATCATTGACACCAAATACTACGTCGCCGTGACCTGCAGTGCAGCAGAAAAATGCGATTATTGGAAATGGCATTTTGAGTGGAGTTGTTTATTTGTGCGTTATCAGTAATTTATTTCGAAAACAAAATACTATAACGCGACATCTTCACTTACGATTTTTCCAAGCACCAAAATTGGATAAGTGTTGGTCACCTGTGACCCAAGTCCAGACAGACTTGGGTTGAAGTGGTGTCCCATCGTATTGTAGGGCATTGATACCAATAGTCTTCAGATTTATTCGATCACCTAGCATAATGATTTAAACAAAAAGAGCAGGCGGGTGAGTTTGTGATGTCGATGATTGACCGAGAATATACAATTCAGGCAGCACCTCTCACATCACTACACCGTCCAACAATACAAAACATACCCCATCCATTTTTGACATAGTCGACCCAAAAGATATTGGCTGTGGCCCGATAGAATGTATTAGGATCTTGCGTCGACATAGCATATTGTTGTTTCAGTTCATCGTTGGAAACCCAAAAGTACTTATTTACAAACGTCTTGATCACCCAATGACATCGTTCGGTCGGTTCGGCGAGTTTGGTTTGGTTTCGTTTAGTATCGTTACGATGTTTCTTATTATGCCTCCGGTGCTTATGGTGCTTCCCTTCCAGCGGAACATCCTGTAAACTCAGCGCTATGGGTATGTTGTCCTCACTCCTTACGAGCGATTCTTCTTTTGTTGTGGTTGAAGAACCCATGTCAACAGTAGATGATGATTGGTCCCAAGACGACAGAAAGGATAACAACCCAAGTGCACCACAAATGAAACATGCGATTTCAAACGACGAAAAGCTTCGACGAAAGAGTGATGATGGTTGTTGTTGCTGCTCTGTTCTCCGCTGACCTCCTCCTAACAACCTCGAGTCTTCGTGGACGACCATCTTAACAGTAGAAGCTGTAGTAGCTGTACTATTCTCTGGATAAGCAAGGAGGTTTTTATTGTAAACGGACGTTCTGAGCTTTTCCAGGACGTTTTGGGTTAACCAAAGACTCTGCTGCAGATAAAGCCGGGGACGGTTGCTTGTGTTGGCGCAACTATGTCGGTTGTTTTGAGTATGTGCTGATTTGTGAGGTAACTATGATTCTGGTTGTAATAATAGTAATATTGCGTGGTACTGTAGTAGGAAGCAAGTAAAGGAAAAGATGAGGCGAAAGCCAGCAGCTGCATGACTTTAGTCTCGACAGTACAGTACTGGTACCAAGCAACACGCACTGGCTGGTGCACGACTAATAGTAGTACTACCTGGTAGTAGTCGTACTGATAGAATGCAGTAGTGTAGTTAGTAGTAGAGTAACTGCTCGCTCTACCAACACTCCTCGCTCTACTACTACTACTAGCTAGCTAGTACAGTAGCTAGGTCCAGTACATACGTACGAGCACTCCAGAATCCGCGAACGAGCTTTTTACACAGCGCCTGCAAGTCAAGCGAAAAACTTGCGTTCCACTCCTGCATGTCAAAGCAGCATTTTTTTACTAATGACAACCACAGGTTGCTTCTAAACATTTTTTCCCATTAAATTTTCCCCCACCTCCCTCCCCCCCCCCACCCCCTCCTTTCTTCTTGCTCGCCTGTCCGTATGAGCCACCCCCACCCGCTCCAATCAAC
>Ga0100402_1001410_pt1 | contig 27754 bp, 22 predicted proteins | sample CryGeyme20150102_FD_80419 | JGI IMG/M metagenome (GOLD analysis project Ga0100402, IMG submission 80419) | Groundwater microbial communities from Crystal Geyser aquifers in Utah, USA - Crystal Geyser metaG 2015-0102 | ecosystem: Environmental > Aquatic > Deep subsurface > Groundwater | place...
AATAAAAACCAAACCTAACAAAAACTTTTTCATATTCCTAAAAATTTAAAGGGTTAATGATAAAAAAAATAAAATTTGTCTTATTTTTAAGACGGATCGAAGGTATTTTTTTTTGAAAAAATTCTAATCGATTGCAAATTTTTAACTTGTTTTAACATTTTTGGGTGAAAAATGTAAATATGTTCATTTTTTTACTCAAAATTTGGTTTTTGCATACTAAATAGAGTAGTTTTGTGCTTTAAAAAAAAATCCTAACTAACTTTTTAAGTTAATTAGGATGTAGAGAAAACGAATTTTAAAAACTATTTCAGACTACCTAAAAAATTACTACACTCAAAAAAGACATCTTTTGTTTTAGGAGAAAATTCTATTTGTTTCTTTACTTCTCCATCTTTCATAAGGATAGCAATCAGATAGATAGACAACAAACCATTTCTTTTTACGTATGAATTACTATCTATAACTGTATTTGGATGATAAAAACGCTCTCCTAAATGTATTCTAAGATTCTTTTTAGACGAAAAAGCAGTAAAAATAACCTTCAAATTAGGATTGTCTAAATTACGAATAGCAAAATTTTCGGCATCACTAATACAGCCTCCACAGCCACTATTTGGAATAATCAAATAAAGATGATTTGCTTGGTTTAATTCCAATTCTTCTAGCAGTTTTCTAGCCTGTTTTTCTTCTTGGCTTGTACAGCCTAGTAAGCTAAAAATTAGAATTAGTATAAATAATTGTTTCATTTTTCTATTTCTACTACGTTAAAGATGTCAAAGGTTAATTTGTCTTCGTTTTCTGTATCTACTTTAGCAACATATACACCTTCTGAAGTAAAAAATACTCTTCCTAAATATTGATTGTAAGGCATTCTATATTCTGCAACTTTATTATAATTTGCATCTAAAACAATGTATGCACCCTCTGATGTTACACTTCTTATCGGATCTTGCGATGCTATGTCTTCTTTACTTATTGCATAGTTTACATATCTAAATATATAATTTGTGTACGGATTTTGGTAAACTTGTTGATAAGATGGAGATAAAAAGTATTTTTCTGTTGCATCTTCTGCTTGATAGCCTTCATTTGCCGTTTGGTAAGGTGGAATAATGCTATCAAATTCATTACTTGCTGCTGATACCTTCTTTGTGTTTCCCTTCAAATCAGTAATGTAGAGAAAATTATCCATAGGAAAACTAACAATCCAATTTTGAGTAGAATAATTGTAACAAGAGCGAAACATTCCAAAAGGAGACATTCCCCAACCTCCATTTTTATAGTCTTCTGAAACTTTAAAAGTAGCTACTGAATCAATGTTTTGTGTGTCAAAAGAAACTGAAATAAAAGGAGAATAATTATTCATAAAGTTAGTACCAATTAAAAATAATTTATTTTCATTCCAAACCATTTGATTATTAGAAGTAAGAATATCTAAATATACTTTTCCTCCTATCTTTACAGAGACTTTAACCTTACCTTCTTTATCCGTCAGAAAGGCTTTTTTATTACGACTATAAACAAAAATAGAATCATCATTATGATAATGAAAGGCTTCTAAGACAACTCCATTCTCTCCTTCTCTATCATAACTAATTTTTTCTACTTGTTTGCCAGTTTCAAAATCAAAAACACGAATAGAATTATCATTGGTGTTTTGATAGTACAATCGTTTACCTTTTTCAGCTTCTACTAATTGGATACAGGCTGTACGTGGCGAAGTCATTGAGTCTAATTCAAAACTCTTTGAACCTACTACTTTTAGAGTATGGGTTAGGTTTTCTTTTTTAATAGTTGCATTTCTTAATGTATCTTTTTTTTCATTATTGGAAGTACAACCTAATAAAAAAAACAAAAAACAGCAAATAATTAAATTTAATTTCATAAAAAAATTCAGTTATATTATAATAAACAATAATCTCACAAAGACAATATTTTGTCTTTGTGAGAATTAAAAAAAAATGAATAATTAATGAGGCAAATAAACAGTACCATTATAAATATCATCTGGTTTTTGAGGATTATCGCCATCACTACCACCACCACCACAATTTTTCTGCATATTATATGGACCTGAAGTCCAACATCTATGCCCTTGTATATCTCTATCCCAAATGCATTTTCCTATACTTCCTTCTACACAATTTGCATAAGCACTAGTATAAACAAACACTCCTGCTACCATAGTAAACAAGAAAACCAAACCTAACAAAAACTTTTTCATATTCCTAAAATTTAAGGGTTAATGATAAAAAAAATAAAATTTGTCTTATTTTTAAGACGGCTCAAAGGTATTTTTTTTTGAAAAATTATAATCGATTGCAAATTTTTAACTTATTTTAAATTTTTAAGCAAAAAATGTAAATATGTTCATTTTTATTACTCAAAGTTTGGTTTTTACATACTAAATAGAGTAATTTTGCACTTTAAATAAAAGTCACTAGGCTCTCACTAATAGGATTTTGTATGGATTGTACTATTCTAAGAAACAACTTCTCTTTGTATGTAAGTATTTTTTATAAAAAATAAAAATCCTAACTAACTTTTCAGTTAATTAGGATTTACAAGTAAAATCTATTTTAATTGGCTTTCCCTCAAACCAAAACTATTCAAAGCCTCATCTACATACGAAGCTGACAAAACATGCTTTTCTTTTATGTTCCCATTTTCTAGTTGATACAAAACAGGAAATTTATCCATTATTCCAGTTTGGTAGGCTTTACTTTCTGTGTCTAAAACAAGAGGTTCAAATTTCTTGTCAGATAAATCTATTTCTTTACTCATCAGCATCAAACGAATATCTTTTAGGCTTCTTTTAGTTGTCAAGACAAAACCAATTTCTTTATGTCCGATATTTCTTTGCATAAAGTTTAATGACTTATCACGACAACCAGGGCAACCTTCAACAGGGATAATCAAAATCTGTTTTTTTCCTTCCATAAACTCCTTTGAAAGAGTATCTAGAAATACTTTATCTTTTGTATAATCTTCTGAACAGCTTACTAAAACTGATAAAAGGATTAAAAAACTAAAAACTACTTTATTCATCTCTATTTTATTTGTTTAGGTTTGTAAAGTGTAAAAGACAAAACTCCTTCGTCATTATTTGGATTTTTTGGATTGGCATTAGAAACTAATAAACCTTCTTTTGTTACCATTATATTTCTAAAATGGGTATCTTTTGGGAGAGTTATTTCTCCTGCATGGTGAAAGTTTTCGTCTGCTATGACTATGGTAATAGGCTTGTCTTCATAGCTATTTTCTTTACCATTTATATCTTTTTCATCTATGCCTTCTAAGATTACAGAGTAGAATAGATTATTTTTCTTATTATCTAAGATAAGAAAATAGTTGTCATAGCTAATTCCATTACTCTCTCTTCTAATTTCTTTTGCTTTGTCTTTATCAAAACTTTTGTGTCTTAATACAGCATAATTATAATTTTCTCTATTAGCACTATATGAAATTACTCCTGTAAAGTTATTTTGCTGCACAAAGATACTATTGTTAAAAGAATAAGAACTATTCAAAAAAGTGGCAGGGATATTAATATCAGACAGGTAGAGAGGTGCGTTAGGAGGAATAAACTCAATACTCTGTTTTTGAAAACTAAATACACCTATTGTTCTTTGATTCTTTACATAGTCTTCTGTAATTTCGTGAAGTTGCATTCCTGAAAAGATATCTGCACAAAAATAAGCCTTACTTTCTTTTACATAAAAATTAGCTCCCATATTAGCTATAACATCAAAGAAGTGTTTTTTAGGAAGTAGATAACGTTTCAAAATCTCTCCCTTTATATTTGTCAACACTAAGCTACCTTTATTACTTTCAAATATATAAATGGAGTCAACATTTTTAATAAAAAAATTATTAAGAGAAGATATCATATTGTTTCCTGTACGCTCAAATCTTACTCTTTTATAAAGTCTTTTCTTATCCAAATCATAAAAATCAATGGAATTAATGGCTTCATTTCCTTGGACATAGTATTGTACTGTATCTGCGTCATAATAAATAGGATATACACTCCAATTTTCACTAACTGAATCAATTGGAATATTAATTTCTTTTACTTTTTCTAAAGTATATTCCTTATCTGAAAACGTAATAGGAACATCTAAAATTTCTTCCAAAGACATTTTGCTTAAGTCTGTTTTGGTATAATTAATTTTCTCTTTATTTTCAATTGAACAAGAAGTTAAGAAAATTAATAGTGAGCCCAATAATGAAATAGTACATTTTAACATAAAAGCTTTTATTTAAAAATAAAAAAGTAAGGCATAAGAAATATACCCTACTGTTAATAAATAATTTAGTGATGAAATACTTTAGATTTGTTGAAAATCAGGTCCATTATATATATCATCTGGCTTTAGACCGCCTCCACCTCCTGCATTATATTTACAACAATCACTACTAGGACCAGAGCAGCTACGGATACTATGATTATAAGTAGTACATATTCCACCCGATTCTGCACATCTCGGTCCACAGAAGCCATACACATAACCACCTGCCACCATAGTAAACAAGAAAACCAAACCTAACAAAAACTTTTTCATAATCCTAAATGTTTAAAGGGTTAATGATAAAAAAAATAAAATTTGTCTTATTTTTAAGACCGCACAAAGGTATTTTTTTTTTTTTGTAAAATTACAATCGATTGTAAATTTTTAACTTATTTTAATATTTTGATATAAAAAATGCAAATATGTTCTTTTTTATTACTCAAAATTTGGTTTTTACATACTAAATAGAGTAGTTTTGCACTTTAAATAAAAGTCACTAGGCTCTCACTAATAGGATTTTGTATGGATTGTACTATTCCGATAAAAACACACGCTTTATATGTAAGTATTTGGTTTATAGCGTCTTTAATTTGCACTTCTTGTAGTTCGCAAGCTGTTTCTGATACAGAAAAAAGCACAGAAAGTGATACAGAAGAGAAGGCAAAACCCTATGAAGTAAAGCCTACCCAAGTGAAGCTAACAGAAGTAAAAAAAGAAAAACTAAACTATACCATTCATACCAACGGAAAAGTAGTGGCTAGTCAGCAGGCAGCACTTAGTTTTCTAGTAAGTGGAAAAATAAATAAACTTTATGCAAAAAATGGAGAGTATATACAAGAAGGACAAACGATTGCCAGTTTAGAAAATAGTGAGGCAGTTTTGCGTTTCAAAAGGGCAAAAGAAGAAAAAGCCATTAGATACGATGAATACCGTAAGCTTTTTATTGATTTTGGTGGAAAACTAGGAAATGAAAATTCCATTTCAGATACATTAAATCAAATTTTGAGAACTCGTAGTGGTCTTGCACTTGCCGAAATTCAGCAAGAAGAAGCTGCTCAAGCTGTAGAAAATAGTCTTTTGAAAGCTCCTTTTTCGGGTACATTATCTAATTTTTTTGTGAGTAAAGGTGCTTTTGTTTCTGCTAGTTTGCCTGTTTGTGGGTTGCATAGTTCGCAGGCTTTGGAAGTAGAGGCGTTTGTTCCTGAAAGTGAAGTTTTTATGTTGGAAAAAGGAAACAAAGCTGATATTTCGCCTATTTCTTCATCTAAAATAAAATTTGAAAGTAGCTTGATTGATATAAACCCTCAAGTAGAAAATGAAGGTTTGGTAAAATTGCGTTTCAAAATAAATTCTAATCAAAAAGGAGATGAAAATTTACTTTTAAATATGAATGTAACCGTAACTTTGTATATTCCACAACAAGAACAATTAGTAATTCCGAAAGAAGCTATCGTTTTGCGTTCTGAAAAAGAAGTCGTTTTTAGTTATCAAAACAAACGTGCTTTTTGGAATTTTGTCAAAACAGGAAAAGAAAATGGAACACAGATAGAAATCTTAGAAGGACTGAAAGAAGGACAGCAAATCATTATTTCTAATAATATTCAACTTTCGCATGATGCAGAAGTCGAAGTTTTAAAATAGCCTTTAAGTAGGGACAATGCATGCATTGTCCCTACTTAAAATGCAAAACGACAAAATAAAGTTTTATTCTATAAAAATTACGAAAGTCTTATAAATAGATATTCAAAAATCTACTATTAATTATAAATTGAACAGGGGTTTTAACCCTGTCAATTACCCACATGTTTTTTAAATTCAAAAAACGACCGTATTTGTAGGTTAAAGGCTTGCCTTTGACTGTATTTTGTTGTTTTTTGAACTGAAAAATGACTGTATAACAAGTCAAAGGCAAACCTTTGACCTACTAATTTCAAAATTTCGTCTATTTTATAAACTATTTTGGATAATCTAAAATCTGTTTTAGACATGTGGGTAATCGATAGGGGTTTTAACCCTGTTTTTACTAATTTGAAAAACAATCAAAATCCTTTCTTACATTTTTTGTTTGCTCGTCCTGTGGGTGTGCTGATGGCGATGTTTGCCTGCTGCATTTTGTCTTTGATTGCTTTTTCGAATCTTCCTGTTTCACTTTTGCCTAGCCTTGATGTTCCCGAATTGGTTGTTCAACTTGATTATCGTGGACATTCTCCAGAAGAAATTGACAATTCTATTTTGCGCCCTGTACGTGAAAATATGCTCACGTTAAACGGACTCAAACGCACAGAAAGTGAGGCAAGAAGCGAAATAGGACAAGTTCGTTTGTATTTTGAGTTTGGAACAGATATGACTTTGGCTTACATTGATGCCAATGAAAAATTAGACAGACTTCTCAATTCGTTGCCAAAAGATTTGCCACGTCCAAGAATTGTAAAACTCAATACGGCAGATATTCCGATTGTTCATTTACAAATTATTCCAAAAACGTCAGAGAGTTTAAATAATGATTTACTTGCAACTTCTGAATTGGTAGAAAAAGTAATTCGAAAACAACTAGAAGCCATTGATGGAATTTCGCTAGTAGATGCCAATGGTTTAAAAGAAAAGCAGATTAGCATTGTACCAAATCTTCAAAAGATGCAATCCTTACAGGTAAATGAAACTGATTTAATTACTACAATTCGTTCAGCAAATCAAACACTTTCTTCGGTTTCGGTAAAAGATGGACAGTATAGGTATTTTATAAAAGTAGCAACGGTTTTGGAAAGCGCAAAAGATATCGAAAATTTGCCGATTGTTTTATCTACTAATAATTCTAATTTTGCTCAAAATAATACGCAAAATAGTAGTCAAAATTTCAATCAAAATTCTACACCACAAAACACAATCATTTTTCTAAAAGATATTGCAACTATAAAACTAGAAGAACCTGCTGCTCAAGGTTTTCATTTGTTCAATCAAAAAGAAGCCTTTGTTCTGACACTTCACAAACAATCACAAGCACAAATACACCAGCTTACGCCACGTATAGACAAAACGATAGAAGATTTAAAAGCAAATTTTCCAGACTTAGAATTTATTACCACTCAAAATCAAACGACTTTATTAAATCTAGCTATCGATAATCTCAAAAGTAGTTTGTTTATTGGAAGTATTTGTGTTTTTTTGGTTCTGTTTGTTTTTATGGGAAATTGGCGTGTTCCTTTGATAATTGGTGTGAGTTTGCCCGTTTCTTTGGTATATGGATTTGGTCTTTTTTATGTTTTTGATGTTTCCATTAATGTAATTTCACTTAGTGGAATGGCTTTGGGTTTGGGAATGCTTATCGATAATAGCATTATTGTTTTAGAAAATATTGAGCAGTTTCGAAGTAAAGGTTTTTCTAAAAAAGAAGCTACCGTTTTGGGTGTTCAAGATGTAGTTGCGCCTTTGGTAAGTTCTGTTTTGACGACACTTTCTGTTTTTGTTCCTTTGATTTTTTTGAATGGTCTCTCTGGTGCGCTTTTTTATGACCAAGCCGTTTCAGCAGGAGCAGTTTTATTTACTTCTTTGATTGTTGCATTTTTTATGCTTCCTCATTTGTATTTAATTTTAAATAAAAAATCAAAGAATAATCAACCGTCAACGAGCTTATCAGCGTCGTTGAGGTATAAAGATGAAACCTCAACGACGGCTTCAGCCTCGTTGAGGTTTGAAAATAAAAAAAATAAAGAAACCAAAGTCTTTACATTTCTACTTTCTACCTATGAAAAAATATTTTTTGTTTTAGAAAAAAATAAAAAATTATTCTTAGCTTTTTCATTTTTGCTTATTCTTTCTCCTATTTTTCTTTTTTACGGATTAGAAATTGAAGGCGCACCAAAAATCAACAAAACGGATACTTCGCTTTCTATAAATTGGAACGAACCCATAGACGCACAAGAAAATAAAAATCGGTGTCAGCTTTTATTAGAAAAATTTTCTTCTCAAATTTCCTTTTCAGAATCGGATATTGGACAGAAAAAATACTTTTTACAAAACGATAATGCGACACAAACACAAGCTAATTTATATCTGTTTTTTCAAACCAATCCATTAAAAGAAAAGGCACAGGAAGACATTACAAACTGGCTCAAAAAAAACTATCCTTCGTCTTCTTTTGAGTTTTTACCTGCTGCTGATGCTTTTTCACAGCTTTTTATTTCGGAAGAACCTACCGTCGAACTTAGAGTTCGTAATTCTTCGTCAAAACAGATTTTACCTTTTTCTACTTTTGATTCTCTCTATTCTATTTTACAATCAAAGACAAATTATTTTACTCAAAAAGGAAAAGGAACAACGACCGAAACACTCGTTTTATTAAATATTGACACAGAAAAAGCAGCTTTATATGGATTTTCACAGCAAGATATTTTAGAAAAATTACGTTACGAATTAGGTCAATTTTCGATTACAGATTTGAATTCTTTTGGCCAAATTATTCCTATTCGTTTCAAAAGAATAGACAAAACAGTTGAAGAAATAATCAATCAAAGTAGTTTAACCTCAATCAATTTTAATTCAGTTACTAATTCTACAAATCAAATTCCGTTGCGTTTATTTATCAATTTTGAAAAATCAAATTCTTACAATACACTAACGGCTGACCAACTGGGAATTTATCAAAGTATCTTTTGGGATAAATTAGAAATTGAAACACAAAATGAATTGCAACATTATTTATCGACTTCTTTTCCTAATCTTCAAACGAGCTGGCGAGGAACATTCTTTACTGATAAAGAAAACTTGACACAGTTTATTTTTATTTTGTGTGTTTCTATCGGACTTTTATATTTTATTTTGGTGGCTCAATTTGAGTCTTTTTGGCAACCTATTTTAGTTTTGCTTACCCTTCCTTTGGGCATTAGTGGTTCGCTTTTATTACTTCTTTTTTCTGATACTTCGCTCAATACAATGGCAGCGATTGGAATTATTGTCATGCTGGGAATAATGGTAAACGATGCTATTCTGAAAATTGATAGTATAAATAATTTGAAAAAAGAAATGCCTTTGTTAGAAGCTGTTCATCAAGCAGGAAAGTTACGTTTGAAACCAATTTTGATGACTTCCATAACAACTATTTTGGCAGTTTTGCCTATTCTTTTTTCTAGTGGTTTGGGGGCAGACCTTCAAAAACCATTGGTTTGGGCAGTCATGGGAGGGTTATCTGTCGGAACAATTACGGCAATTTTTTTTATTCCGATAGCTTATTTTGAAATTGAGAAAAGAATAAATACATAAAAAATGAAAAACTCTTTTCTTACTCCTTTTCGTGTTGTGCTTCTTTTTTTGGTGGTGGCTTTGCTTGGTGTTTTCGTAATTCCTTTTTTGCCTGTGCAGCTCAATCCTTCTCCAAAAGTTCATTCGCTTACAGTTCGTTTTTTGTTTCCAAATTCCTCTCCTGAAATCATTGAAAGTCAAGCTACTGCGCCTTTAGAAAATGCCCTTTCTAGTATAACTCAGCTCAAAGAAATTAATTCAATTTCAAGATATAATCAAGGACAGATTACACTCAAATTTGATAAAACGACAGATTTAGCACTCAAAAAATTTGAGGTTTCGATGCTTATTCGGCAAATTTACCCTACACTAAATTCGTCTATTTCTTATCCTTTGGTAGAAGTGTCAGACGGAAAAAGTGCTAGTGAAAAAAATGCTTCGATTGTTTATTCTGTCAATGCTCCTTTTTCGGCTTTTGAGATAAAAAATAAATTAGAAGAAACACTAAAACCTTATTTTTCTTCCCTTTCAGAAATTGAAGAGATTCAAATAAATACGCCTTCTAATCAGATTTTGAAAATAAAATACAATCAAAATAAGCTACAAACCTACAATCTTTCACACGATTTAATCAAACAGAAATTACAAACATTGATAGAAACTTCGTATTTTGGGTTTTATCCTTTTGAAGAAAATAAAAGTAGTAGTAATACTCAAACACTAGATAATTTTTGGATTCAAACGCCCCCTTCTTTTACGCTTTCATCGCTAGACAATCTTATTTTATCTGAAAGTCCATTGATTCGTTTTTCAGAAATTGCAACCTATCATTTTGTAGAAGATATTCCTACTTCTTTTTACAGGATTAATGCAAAAGAAGCGATTACATTGTCTTTTTTTATTCGTCCAGAAGCCAATAAAATAAAAGTAGTTGAGCAAATAAAATCAAGATTAGAAATGCTTAATCTTCCTAGTGAGTATCAAGTTTTTGAAGAATACGATGAAACAAATTTTTTAAAAAAAGAGCTTGACAAAACCTATCAACGAGCTTTTTTGTCTGTTGTTGTGCTTTGCCTTTTTGTGGTTTTGATAGAACGAAATTTGAAATATCTTTTTGTTTTGATGAGTAGTTTAGTGATTAATATTCTGATTACTTCGCTATTTGTCTATTTTTTTAAGATAAATATTCATTTGTATTCTTTGGCCGGAATTGCTATTTCGTTCGGACTTATTCTTGATAATGCCATCGTAATGCTAGATTATTTGTATCATCGCCAAAAAAATGATAAAATAGAAAATGAAAACAATTCTAGTTTTTCCTCTCTTTTTTTGGCTCTCTTTGCTGCATCACTCACTACCATTTCTGCGCTTTTATTAGTTTTTTTCTTGCCTGAAGAAGACCAAAAAAATATGATAGATTTTGCTGCTATTGTTGCGCTGAATGTTTTTGTTTCTCTGCCGATTGCGCTTTGGTTTACGCCTTCTTTGTATGTTCTTTTATTCAAAAAACAACTTAAAAAGAAAAAACAAAACTTTAATTTTAGAAAAAAACGAATTACCTTTTACATCTTTAAAAGCTATATTTTTATCATTGAATTTTTACGAAGATTCAAAAAAATAGTCATTTTTGGTCTTCTGCTTTTATTTGGAATTCCTATTTTCTTACTTCCTCCAAAAGTAGAAGAAATACCACAAACAAAGACTTTTTATACTGATTTTTATAACAAAACCATTGGTTCAAAATTCTATCAAGAAGAAATCCGACCACATTCAGATGCCTATTTGGGTGGAACGCTACGCCTTTTTGTGCGTTATGCCTATGAAAAATTTTCGTACAGGGAAGCCGAAGAAATACAGCTTTATGTACAGGCGCAAATGCCAAAAGGTACAACGGTTTTGCAAATGAATGATGCGCTCAAAATGGTAGAAGATTTTTTGAAAAACGAACTACATCATGATAATGGAATAAAAAAGTTTGTAACACAAGTCTATCAAGGACAAGGAAGAATAGTTATTTCTTTTTCTGAAAAGACAGAAAAAAGTAGTTATCCAATTCAGCTTAAAAATAAAATTATAGCACGTTCTATTGATTTGGACGGTGTAAAATGGAATATTTACGGAGTAGGACATCAAGGTTTTTCTACGCCAACAGACAACAAACTTACCTCCTTTCGCATTCAACTAAAAGGACATAATTATGCACAATTAGAAAAAGAAGCCGACCGTTTAGCAAATCAATTACTAGCTCATAAAAGGATTCAAGAAGTAAATATCAATGAGCGTTTGTCGTATTCAGAAAAGGCAGATAAGATTTTTCTCTTAGAACCTAATCTTGAAAAATTAGCCTATCAAAATCAAAATTTACTCGAACTGACTACATTTTTTAGAGAAAATAACCCAGCAGCTTATCCAGAACTCTATTTGCCTTTTCAAAATGTACTTATTCCTACCAAAATAGAAAATGATAAAGCGATTGATTTTTCGGTAAATGATATTAAGAATGGTTATTTATCAACTTCTTTGTTATCAAATTCGGTAACGAAACAAATTCCTTTTTCTTCTTTTTCTACTTTAAAATCTCAAAAATCAATTACTTCTATCTATAAAGAAAACAGAAATTATTTGCGAGTAGTGGGGTATGATTATTTTGGAAGTGAGCATTTTGGACAAACTCATTTAGAAAAAACATTACAAGAATTTAAGCCTACTCTTCCTTTGGGTTATACATTTGAGCAGCTAAATAATGATTTTTATTCTTTTGAAAAAGCGCAACGACAGTATGGACTTTTAGGTATTTTGATGGTTTTGATATTTTTTATTTGTAGTATTTTGTTTGAAAGTTTGAAACAGGCTTTTTTGATTTTGTGCGTTGTTCCTCTTTCTTTTATTGGAATATTTCTGACTTTTGGAGAGTTTCAAGTTTATTTTGACCAAGGTGGATATGCTTCTTTTGTTTTGGTGGGTGGGTTGTGTGTCAATGCATCTATTTTTATTATCAATGAATATAATTTTTTGAGAAGAAAATCCATTAAAACAAAAAAAACATTTTACAAAGCTGTTTTCAAAAAAGCTTTTCCTATTTTCCTGACTGTCATTTCGACTGTTTTAGGACTTATTCCTTTTTTATGGAATGGACAAAGTGAGGTTTTTTGGTTTTCTCTCGCAGCAGGAACAACTGGAGGACTTATTTTTTCTCTCTTCTGTGTGTTTTTTGTACTGCCTATTTTTTTTATTGAGCAATAACCTAAGAAACCCAAAGTCTAATCCTCTCTTTTATCACTTTGTCTTTATTTTCTAAATCTATCCAAAGCAAATATCCATACCCATATAAACTACCTTTAACACAACTAAAATAGAATAGAACTTGTTTTTTATCTGATGAATAATCAATCTTAGAAACTCTCAAAATCCCAAAAGCATTTGGATATTTTTGATAAAAATTTTCCCAGCCTTCCTTTTTTTTGAAAATCTTCTTGAATTCTGATTCTGAAATTGTGCTACTTGTATGGTTATTGAACTGAAGTTTCTCGTGATATATTTTTTTTGAAGTATTATTTATTGAATCTAGTTGAATTAATAACTGTTTAGTTCCTTCACTAAGAAAAAGTTTTTTATTTTGTGATTCAAAAAGGACACTATAATGATAATCATAGAGAAGTATTTTTTCTAAATTATCTTTAAATTCTTGTATTACACTTGAAAAATCTTCATCTAGTTCAGTTTTTCTTCTACTGTACCCTACTATTTTTTAAAACCTCGTTGACGGCTGCAGCTGAGCCCAACGATGGTTGGTTTTGCTCTATTTTGCAACCGTCAACGAGGTTTCACCGTCGTTGATTAAAAAATAAAAATAGTAGGGTACAAGTAGGGAAAAGGCACGCCTTTTCTACCCTAGCATTTAGTTCTTAAAATCAGAAATAATAATTTTGTTAGAATTCAAAGCCAACTCAGAATTTTGATTTTTTTCTACTTGAATAATTTTTGGAACAGGAATTTCATTATTCAATTCTACATGGCTTCCTTCATTTACGCTAATATGAGGCGCAATAATCAACGAAACAATAGACATAAGTTTAATCAAAATATTCATTGAAGGCCCCGAAGTATCTTTAAAAGGATCACCTACTGTATCACCAGTAACGGCAGCTTTGTGAGGTTCAGAACCTTTGTAGTACATTTTGCCATCAATTTCGACACCTTTTTCAAATGATTTCTTAGCGTTATCCCACGCACCACCAGCATTTGATTGGAACATTGCCATCAAAACACCCGACGAAGTAACACCTGCTAAAAGTCCACCCAAAATCTCGGCAGAACTCACATTTGCAAAAACATCTTTAAAGCCAAAACCAATAATAATAGGAACAATAATCGCAATCGCCCCTGGTAACATCATCTCACGAATAGCAGCTTTTGTAGAAATCTGAACACAACGGTCGTAATCAGGCGTTCCTGTTCCGTCCATAATACCTTTAATTTCTTTGAACTGACGACGAACTTCTTTTACCATTTCCATTGCTGCACGACCTACGGCAGAAATTGCCAACGCCGAAAACACAAAAGGAATCATTGCACCTACTAAAAGTCCGGCCAAAACAGGAGCTTTGTAAAGGTCAATCGCACTAATTCCAGAAATACCAACAAAGGCAGCAAAAAGAGCAAGGGAAGTAAGAGCAGCCGAAGCAATAGCAAATCCTTTTCCGACAGCAGCCGTAGTGTTTCCTGCTGCATCTAAAATATCTGTACGCTCACGAACTTCTGGAGGTAAATGGCTCATTTCAGCAATTCCACCAGCATTATCAGCAATAGGACCAAAGGCATCAACGGCAAGCTGCATTCCTGTTGTTGCCATCATACCTGCTGCTGCCATAGCAACACCATAAAAACCTGCAACAGCATACGCTCCCACAATACCAGCAGCCAAAACAAGCGTTGGAAGTGTTGTGGAGTGCATTCCGACAGCCAAACCTGCAATAATATTTGTTGCTCCACCTGTTGAAGATTGTTTAATAATAGAATTTACAGGACCTTTTCCCATCGAACAGAAATATTCTGTAATATAAGACATGGCTGCACCTACGGCAAGACCAATCGCAATAGCCCAAAATACGCCCATAGAAGAAAATGCAAAACCTCTAAAACTCATTGTTTCAGGCAGCATCCAAGCTACTAGAAAATAAGAAGCAACTAGAGTAAGTAAAATAGCAGCCCAGTTTCCAATATTTAAAGCTGTTTGTACATTTCCACCTTCTTTTACACGAACGAAAGCAGCTCCAGCCATAGAAAAAATTGCTCCCAAACCTGCTACCATCATCGGCAAAAGAATTGGAGAAAGTCCATTAAATTCATCAAAAACCTTTATTTCTCTACCCAAAATCATGGCAGCCAAAATAGTTGCTACATACGAGCCAAAAAGGTCAGCTCCCATTCCTGCTACATCACCTACGTTATCGCCTACATTATCTGCAATCGTTGCAGGGTTACGAGGGTCGTCTTCTGGGATTCCTGCTTCTACTTTTCCTACAAGGTCAGCTCCTACATCGGCAGCTTTTGTATAAATTCCTCCTCCTACACGAGCAAAAAGAGCGATACTTTCAGCACCTAGAGAAAATCCTGTCAAGACTTCAAGAGCCATTTCCATTTCTAAGCCGTTTACTCCTGCGCCTACACGCTGAACAAAATACCAGTAAAAAGCAATAAAAAGAGAACCTACTCCCAAAATAGCCAAACCTGCAACGCCCATTCCCATGACTGCGCCACCTGCAAAAGAAACGTCTAACGCTTTAGAAAGACTTGTTTTTGCAGCTTCTGCCGTTCTTACGTTGGCTTTTGTAGCGATACGCATTCCGATAAAACCAGCCAATGCAGAGAAAAAAGCACCAATAATAAATGAACCTACAATAGCAGGGTGTGAAGTAGCATTTGTCATTCCCAAGAAAAACAAACCAAAACAAGCCAAAACCACAAAGGCAGATAACACTTTGTATTCAGCTTTCAAAAATGACATGGCACCTTCTGCAATATAACCTGCAATAGTTGTCATTCTTTCGTCGCCAGCAGCCTGTTTGCTGACCCAAGCCGAACGAACAGCCGTATAAATAAGTGCAAGAACCCCAAAAAGAGGTACTAAGTAAATGATATTTTCCATTAAAGAGAGATAAAATTAAATTGTAAATTGAATTTGTGTATTAGAATACCAAAAATTTGAATTTTTTACGAGAATTCAAATAAAAATTTTGTTTTTTTTGTAAATTAAAGGAAATTATATGGATTTATGAAGAAAATTGCATAAAAAAGACCACTATATTTTGAAATATAAAGACAATTCGTAAGATGATTAAATAATAAATTAAGTTTTAATGAAAAATACTTTTATAACGATTTTATTCAGTTTATTTTCGTCGTTTGTATTTGCTCAAAATTTTGATTCACTAATTTCAAAATCAGAAAAAGAACAATTTTTTAATCAACAAAATGAAATTTTGATGCTGCTTTTTGATGGAATAGAAATCAGTAACAAACACCAAAAAAATGAGGTAAAATGGAAACCTAATTTTTATGAAGAAAAGGAATACCCAAGTTCTGATGACAGTTTTTCTTATACACAATTAGATACAGTCTTTTTTTATGAAGAATACAAAACTAAAAAGGCAGTTGTTATTTTTGCGACTTATGTGTACGAAAATAATAAAGTAATTAATTGTCACTCTTGCGCTCCTAATATTTCAGTTGCTACTTTCAAATATGATGAAAACTCAAAAGAGTGGAAAGTAGATAAGTTTGAGAAAATAAGCAGGCTATTTTATTTCACTTTGGCTTTACACACATGGGAGTGGATGATTCTTGGACTACTATTTATGACTTATACTGGATGAAAGAACTGAAAACTATCAGAACTTATCATGATAATTCAGGTTATTACCCAAAGAGTGAGAAAGAAAAAATTGTTATAATAGATACAGATATAGAGTTTGAAAAAGTAAAAAGGAATATTATGATTTGATAATCACTACAAAAGTCAAAGGTTCTACAAGTGTAGAAGTTTTTGAATTCAAAAATGTAGAAGGTTACGTTATTGGAAGGAGAATTAAATAAACTACTACTTCTAATTTGTTAATTAATTGATATTCAATGAATTAAATTCGTAATTGTTCCATTAAAGAATAATAATCAGACTTAAAAAAAAATCAATCATCAACAACGTTTTTATGCCTTGTTGATGATTGAAAATGATAGTATTTCTATTTATCCAAATACTTCGCATACGTACTCAAATCTTTATCTCCTCTTCCCGAAAGATTGATAATGACTACTTTTTTATCAAAATCTTTATCATCTGCTTTCAAATTATTCAAAACTGCTAAGGCGTGAGCTGATTCTATGGCTGGAATAATTCCTTCTAAAAGAGCGAGTTCTTTACCTGCTTGCATTGCTTCCTCATCTGTAACAGCATAAAATTTTGCTCGTTTGCTATCGGCTAAATGTGCGTGTAAAGCTCCAATTCCTGGGTAATCTAAACCTGCCGAAATAGAATACGGCTCAACTACTTGTCCGTCTAAAGTTTGCATCAAAAGCGTTTTGCTTCCATGCAAAACTCCTAATGTTCCACAAGCTATTGTTGCAGCCGTTTCTCCACTAGAAATACCCATTCCTGCTGCTTCTGCACCGATAAGTTGAACGTTTTTTTCAGCAATATAATGATAAAATGCCCCTGCTGCATTGCTTCCTCCACCTACACAAGCGATTACATAATCTGGATTTGGTGTACCTTCTTTTTCTATAAGTTGGTTTCGCATTTCTTCGCTAATCACAGATTGAAACCAAGCCACCATTTCAGGATACGGATGAGGCCCCACAACCGAACCAATAATATAATGTGTATCTACTGGATTATTTATCCAATAACGCATCGCTTCGTTGGTTGCATCTTTCAATGTTTTGCTACCAGAAAGAGCTGGACGAACTTCTGCACCCAACATTTTCATGCGTTGAACATTAGGCTGTTGTCTTTCAATGTCTATTTCGCCCATAAAAACGATACATTCCATTCCCATAAGAGCGCAAACCGTTGCAGTTGCTACTCCGTGCTGTCCTGCACCTGTTTCGGCTACGATTTTATTTTTACCTAATTTTTTGGCTAAAAGAACTTGTCCGACCGTATTATTTACTTTATGTGCGCCTGTGTGATTGAGGTCTTCACGTTTTAAGTAGATTTTTGCACCATATTTTTCGGATAAGCGTTTTGCAAGATAAAGAGGTGTAGGTCTTCCCACATAATCTCTCAATAAATATTGAAATTCCTTTTTAAACTCTTCGTCTGTTTGCAGAGCATAATAGGCTTTTGTGATTTCCTCAATATTTGGATATAACATCTCGGGAATGTATGCACCTCCAAATTGTCCGTAATAACCACGCTCATCAGCTATTTTGGAACGTAAAACTTCTTTTTCTGCACTTTTTATAATTGATTCTGGTTGTTGTATCATTACTTTTTTATACTTTAAGCTAGGTTTTTTGAATTGTATTCTACCAATCTTGACCTAAATTTACAAACTATTTTTTACTTTATTTTTATGACACTTGGAAAGTATCAGCTACTTAAAACTAATCTCGAGCAAATGTAAAGCAATCTGTTCTTAATTTATGTTTTGAAATAATAATTGTAAATAAATTTGAAATGCAAAGTAAATGTTTTTCCTAATCTTAATTTTCAAAGTTTTGAAGGAAAATAACTTACAACAAAAGAATAAATCGTAATTTTGTTTCTTCAATGTTATTTATAAATTTACTTACTCTTCTCAATTCTAGTGGAAAAAACGACTTCTTTTACGCCTCCTGCTTCTCAAAATCCGAATAGTTCTGACAAAGAAAAAAAACGCTTCGCACAAGTTCCGATTCTGCTTTCTTCTATTTTTATCATTGCTGTCTGTGGAATTTTGTACGAACTTTTGATAAGTAGTATTTCGACTTATTTTTTGGGAAGTAGTATTCTTCATTTTTCCATTACGATTGGTCTTTTCTTGTCTGCCATGGGTTTAGGCTCATTTTTGAGTAGATATGTCTATCGAAATTTATTGGATTGGTTTGTTGTCATCGAAACCATTCTTGGGCTTGTTGGAGGGTGTTCTACTTTGATTTTGTATTTTAGTTATACGGTTTTAGACAATTATTATGCTGTTGCGCTTATTATTATTGTGTTTTTGGGAGCTTTTGTAGGATTAGAAATTCCTATCGTAACTCGTCTTTTGAAAGAACATGACAACTTGAAAGATACGATTTCAAATGTTTTGGCTTTTGATTATTTGGGTTCTTTGGTGGCTTCGGTTGCTTTTCCGTTGCTTTTGCTTCCTTTCTTAGGACTTATGCGAACGGCTTTTTTTATTGGAATGATAAATCTTTTGATTGCCATTTTTAATGCGTGGGTTTTTAGAAAAGAATTAAAAAATGCTGCTGCAAAATTGGCTTTCTCTGGAATTTCGATGGCTGTTTTACTTATTGGTTTTATTTATTCGTTTCAAATAAGTGATTTTTTTGAGCAAATGATGTATCAAGATGAAATTATTTATTCTGACCAAACACCTTATCAGCGTATCGTAGTAACAAAATATAAGAAAAATACACAACTTTTTATCAATGGAAATTTACAATTTTCTACTTTAGATGAATACCGTTATCACGAAACACTCGTGCACGTTCCTGCGCTTCTAACAGGGCATTTAGAAAATGTTTTGATTTTGGGAGGTGGCGACGGTTTGGCAGTTCGTGAGCTTTTAAAATACGATGAAATTGAAAGCATTGATTTAGTAGATTTGGATAAAGCGATTACAAACTTAGCAAAGCACAACCGAATTTTTAGAGAAGTAAATCAAAATTCACTTGCCAATCCAAAAGTGAAAGTTTATAATGTAGATGCTTTTAAGTTTGTAGAAGATTCTGAAAAGCAATATTCTTTAATTATTGTAGATTTGCCAGACCCTCATGAAGCTTCTTTGGGAAAACTCTATTCAGTAGAATTTTATCGTTTGGCTAAGAAAATTTTGTCAAAAGATGGCGTTTTGATTACTCAATCTACTTCACCTTATTTTGCGCCAAAACCGTTTTGGTGTATTCAAAAAACGATGCAAGAAGCCTTTCCGTCTGCTTTGCCTGCAAATGTTTATGTTCCTGCTTTTGGAATGTGGGGATTTAGTATGGGAATAAATAATCCAAAATTCAATCAAAATGACAGCACAAGTATTGGACTTCCTTCTCAAAAACAGTTAGATAAAATCTATAAGGAACTCACTCTAAAAATGGAAAAACGAAAGTTAGATTTGAAATATTTAGCTCCTGAAATTTTGCCCAAATTATTCGTTTTTGATAAAGATATGTTTTATGATATAGATTTTGAAGGAACAGGAGAAGGCGATTCTATCAAAGTAAACCGTTTGGACAATCAAATTTTGATTCAATATTATGAACAAAGTTGGAAGCGTTGGGAATAGAAAACCAATTTAGAAGGTAAATTTTAGAAGTCAGAAGTAAATGAAAATAAGAATGAATTATATTTTGTAGGGAACTGTCAGTCAGCGTATCTAAAATGGCTTGTCTTTTCCTATGCCAGTATTTTGCATTTCTGTAATAAAAAACTGCAATAAATTTTGTATATTGATATAAATTAAACCACTCATAATAAGCAAATTAGGTAAAATAATATGCAAACTCAACCATCAGATTTTGATAGCACAAAACAAACTCAACCTCTAACTTTTGAGAAGTATGTGGAAATAGAGGAACACAACAACCAAAAATACGAATACCATGACGGATATATCAAAGCTATGGCAGGTGGAACAGTTTATCATGGTGTAATTTGTGGAAATGTTCATGGAAAAATATGGGCAATTTTAGATGATAAAAACGGAACATGTCAAGTTATGAATAGTGAGATAAAATTATCTATTCAGGAAAAAAACAAATATGTATATCCTGATTGTATGGTAATTTGTGGCGATGTAGAACGAAATGAGGAACAAAAAGAAGCTGTTACAAATCCTATAGTAATTATTGAGGTTTTGTCTAAATCAACAGCAGCTTATGATAGAGGAGATAAATTTTTTTACTACAAAAAAATAAAAAGTTTGCAGCAGTATATTTTGATAGAACAAGATAAGCCTCAAATAGATATTTATACAAGAAACAAAGTAGTAGGAGAAAATGAAGAAAATATGCTTTGGAAAATTGATAGAATAGAAGGATTAGATAGTTTTTTAGAACTTACTTCAATAAATATAAAAGTTTCTCTAAAATCGATTTATAAAAATGTGGAGTTTCCACCAGTAAAAGAAGACGAAGAAAAGTACAACAAGGAAAAAAACAAATAAGACAAAAAAAGGAATTTGATTTTATTCAAATTCCTTTTTTATATTCAAATGAATTAATTAGCATTCACTTCATACCTCTAAATTCTGATTTCTAACTTTATTTTTACTCTCCACTCGCAGCAGCCGACAAACGCTCTGCATTTTCAGCAAGTTTTAGCTCTTCGATAAATGCTCCAATATCTCCGTCCATTACGTTAGGCAAATTAAAGACACTAAAGTTTATTCTGTGGTCAGTTACACGTCCTTGTGAATAGTTGTAAGTACGAATTTTATCCGAACGGTCGCCACGTCCTACCATTGAGCGACGAGTTTCTGAAGTTTCAGCATTTTGCTTTTGTAGTTCCATATCATACAGACGAGCTTTCAAAACTTTCAATGCTTGTTCAAAATTCTGAATTTGCGAACGTCCATCTTGACATTCTACTACTAATCCTGTTGGAAGGTGAGTCAAGCGAATAGCTGATTCTGTCTTGTTTACGTGCTGTCCACCTGCTCCTGATGCTCTAAACGTATCTTTTTTGACATCACCCATATCAAGGTTGATTTCTACGGCATCTGTTTCTGGCAAAACGGCAACTGAGGCAGCCGAAGTATGAACACGCCCTTGACTTTCCGTATCTGGCACACGCTGAACACGATGCACACCCGATTCGTATTTGAGTTTTCCGTAGGCTTCATTTCCTGTAACCGAAACGATAATTTCTTTGTAGCCTCCTGCTGTGGCTTCACTAAATGAGATAATATCCCACGTCCATTTCTGAACCTCTGCAAAACGCTGGTACATTCTGTATAAATCACCTGCAAAAATACCAGCTTCATCGCCTCCAGCACCTGCACGAATTTCAAGAATAGCGTTTTTATCGTCGTCTGGGTCTTTAGGAATAAGTAGGGTTTTGATTTCGGTTTCTATTTTTTCTTGTTTTGGCTCTAATTCTTCAAGCTCCTGTTTTGCCATTTCTCTAAAATCTTCATCTTTTTCTTCTCTCAAAACAGACTTCGCACCTTCAATATTACTTAATACCTTCTCATATTCTTGATATTTAAGATCAATTTTTTCTAAGTCTTTGTATTCTTTGCTCAATTTTGCATAATTTTCCATGTCCTTCATAAGGTCAGGATTCATCATTTCCTCACGAACATCATGAAAACGTCTTCTAATTTCTTCTAATTTATCTACCATATTGATTTAATTCTTGAATGTAAGGGCGTATATTTTTTAAAAAAATGTAAAAATACTTTTTGAAAATTGAGTACAAATATACAATAATAATTTGAGTATTTTTGACCAAATGCTTTACTTAAATGAAAGGGTTCAATAAAAAAACTTTACCTTTGCACTATTAAATGTAGCATACTCTTTAGAGTGTGAGAAAATGTACCGTACACTTTAGTGTGCGAGTATGCTGTACCGTACCTTTTAAGGTGCGAAAAAATAAAGATACAACCAACGCCCTAAAAATAGATTTATGTTAAGAACGCATACTTGTGGAGAACTTCGCCTTTCGGACGTAGAAAAACAGAAAAAAGAAAATCAAGAAATTATCCTTTGTGGTTGGGTACGTCGTATTCGTGATAAAGGAAAATTACTTTGGATTGACCTTCGTGATAGATACGGAATCACGCAGCTTTTCTTAGAAGAAGATAGCACAGACCCAAAATTGTTAGAACTCGTCAGAGAAAAAATGGGGAGAGAGTGTGTCATCAAAGCAACAGGAAAACTGATTGAGCGCACATCTAAAAACCTAGATATTCCGACAGGAGAAGTAGAATTAAAAGTTACAAGCCTTGAGATTTTGAATGAATCTAAAACGCCTCCTTTTTTGGTAGAAGACGATACAGATGGAGGCGATGAGCTTCGTATGAAGTACCGTTATTTGGATTTGCGTCGTCCAAAACTTCAAAATAATATGATGCTTCGCCACAAAATGGCACAAGCCATGCGTAGATATTTGGATGCAAAAGATTTTATGGAAATAGAAACGCCATTTTTGATAAAATCTACTCCTGAAGGCGCACGAGATTTTGTAGTTCCTAGTCGTATGCACCCCGGAGAATTTTATGCTTTACCACAAAGTCCACAGACTTTTAAGCAGATTTTGATGGTTTCTGGATATGATAAATATTTCCAAATTGTTCGTTGTTTTAGAGATGAAGATTTGAGAGCCGACCGTCAGCCAGAGTTTACTCAAATTGACTGCGAAATGTCATTTGTTTCTCAAGAAGATATTCTAAATAATTTTGAAGGTCTTTTGAAATATCTTTTCAAAGAACTAAAAGGAATCAATATCGAAAATGATTTTCCTAGAATGACGTATGACGAAGCGATGAAAACGTATGGAAACGACAAGCCAGATATTCGTTTTGGAATGAAGTTTAAGGAAATGAACGAAGTTACAAAAGGAAAAGATTTTAAAGTTTTTGATGATGCAGAATTAGTTGTAGGAATAAATGCAGAAGGTTGTGCAGATTATTCTCGTAAGCAATTAGATGCTCTTACAAATTTTGTCAAAAAACCTCAAATCGGTGCAACAGGACTTATTTATTTGAAAGTTAATACTGACGGAACACTAAAATCTTCAGTAGATAAATTTTTTGGTGTTGAAGATTTAAAAAAATGGGCAGAGCTGTTTGATGCAAAAGCAGGTGATTTAATTTTGGTTTTGGCAGGAAATGCAGACAAAACTAGAAAAGCCATGAGCGAACTGCGCTTACAAATGGGCAATCAATTAGACCTTCGTAAAGCTGATGATTACAAACCTCTTTGGGTGCTTGATTTTCCTTTATTAGAATGGGGAGAAGAAGAAAACCGTTGGTTTGCGATGCACCACCCTTTTACTTCTCCCAAAAAAGAAGATTTAGAAAAATTAAATACAAATCCTGCTGATGTTCGTGCCGATGCCTATGATTTGGTTCTGAATGGCGTTGAAATTGGTGGAGGTTCTATTCGTATTTATGATAGAGCTTTACAAGAAAAAATGTTGTCGTTCTTAGGTTTTTCTGATGAAGAAGCAAAGGCTCAATTTGGTTTCTTAATGGACGCTTTCGAATATGGTGCGCCTCCTCATGGTGGAATTGCACTCGGTTTTGACCGTCTGTGTGCGCTCTTCGGTGGCGAACAAAGTATTCGTGATTTTATCGCTTTCCCTAAAAATAATGCAGGAAAAGATTTGATGATTGATGCGCCTTCTAAAATTGATGAAAAACAACTTGATGAATTGGAAATTAAAGTTGATTTGAAAGCTAAGGTTTAGATTTTTTTCAAACCTATAAGGTTTTTAAAAACCTTATGGGTTTTTTATTTCTTAAACAAAATCAACGTAATTTTTTCAGGTTTTCCATTCTGTCCGTTTTCTTGTTTGTAGTAATAATCTGCAATAAAATCTTCAAAATCTACGATAAAGTAAAATAGAAAATCACGTACTTGATAAAAATCTATATTTCCGTAAGTATGTTTCAAAAGTTCGGTCATTCGGTAGGAAACCTTTACTTTTTCTAACAAATTATTTATTTTTCTTACGCCTTGTGCTGCCTTACTTGTTGCTTTTTCATCGATTAAAGTAAAAGATTGATTCAAGATTAGAGGTTCATTTTTCTCTAATTTCATAAACTGACTTATAAAACTAGAATAGGCTTTTTCGATAGGAAACTCAAAGCTAAAATTGGAAATGAGATTTGATTTTGATTCTTGATGTTTATTATAAATCTCTAACGCAGCTCGTTGTTCTTTTTTATAAATTTTTCCTATTTCTATTCCATTTGTTTTTTTGTGAATGGTAAGTTCTGGTTTGTCATATTTATTGTGATAATGGTCAATTACAATTTTTTCCCACCCTTTTGGTTGTGCGAGTGGGTTATTTGCTGCTGGATGCCATTGATGAAAAACAGGCGATTTTTCAGCATTGAGCCATTTCATTTCTAATTTTCCGTCTTTATTCTCTGCATATTCATAATTCAATAAACGTCTATTCAAATCTTTGTCTTCTATTCCCCAAAGTCTGTAATATTCATCAAAAGCTCCTATTTCTTTTAGTTTTTGGGTCGGAATAACGACAATTCCCATAGCCGATTCTTTACTACTTTTTTCAAATTGACTTAGATTATCTATTTTCAAACTATTATTTTCTATGTATTTGTCATACTCAAAACCTTCATTCAAATAAAAACATTGATAATGCAAAAGTGTATTTTGAGTTGCGTTTTTATCTACGTCTTTCAAAAAATTAGGTGAATAAATCATATCTACATCAGCAATGATACAATGATCTCCTTTTGCTAAGTAAATTCCATTATTGATAGAAGCCGAACGAGACCAAAACATTCCTCTTACTTCATTAAAAATATAATTTACCTTATCCAAAGTTGCACAAAAATCTTCTAATTCATCAGAAATAGAAATATCACTTCCATAATCTATAAAAATGACTTCATAATCGCTAGTATAATTCTGATTTTGAAGAGACAACAAACAACGTTTTGCAATCTGTGTATCTCTGTTGCGATACGGAACAATAAAAGAGAATTTTGTCATAAATTAGAAAATAATTTTTTTAGTCTGTAAAGAAAATAGTTATTATTGTTAGTGTAAAGAGTAGCCGAAGTTACTGATAAAATAATTTTCACATTAATCAAAACTTCTCTTTATTACTGCAATCAAATTAGGAATTTTACTAGGCAAAAGAGAAGCAAATTTTCCTATGATTATGTTCTCTCTTATTGTGGTAATCTTATTACATCTTACTTCACTAGGTTTTGGCAATGATCTTGAAAGATTTTCATTGATTAGAAAATAAGAAAACATATCATTTCGCAAACTACTTGTTATTGGACAAAGCAAATAATCATTATCCAAAGAATTTGATTCATTACTACTAACAATAATAGCTGGTCTTTTTTTGCTCTGAGAAAAATCGTCAGAATAAGGATAATTTACCCAAACTAAATCTCCTTGTTTGTATTTATTCATTTATTTTTCAATTTGAGTTTCATCAAAAAAACTATCCCAAACGTCATCTTCTTTAGTGTTCCAGCTACTTTCGAAAGACTCAAAACTAAGTTTTGTAAGCTCATCGACACTAAATTCTTGTTCATTGTTTTCTATCACTTCTATATTCAAACGTTTTGCTAGTTGAACCAACATAGCCAAATCATTCAAATTATTTGTTTTGAAAGTTATGTTCATAATTTTAAACTATTTGATTAAAAAATATAAAATACAATATACAAAAATCAGAGCAAATACGAGTTACTTTTGTTTCTTAGAAACAGAAACAGAAACATGAACAACTGCAAAAAGCAAAATAGAAACCGTTATTCCAAACAAATTGGCATCTAATTCATAAGGCAACTTCAAACCCTCTAGCTTTTGTAATAAAATCAAAATGAGTGTGGTCGTTCCTCCTCCTATCATCGCTACAAGAGCAGCAGCAGGACTTGGATTTTTGATAAAAAGCATTGCCAAAACAGGCACAAACAACCCCGAAACCATAAAAGCATACGAATAAAGCATCAGTTCCAAAACGTTTTGCATGTGCAGCGCAAGCAGAATCGCAAACGCACCAATGACAAAAGTAAGGAGTTGAGAAAGAACTAAATTATTTGCTATTTTCTTTTTAAAACGTCCAATAATATCAGTCATTAAGTTTCCAGAAGCTGCCATCAAACAACTATCTGCCGTCGACATAATGGCTGAAAAATAAGCCGAAAGCATCAAGCCCATAAGACCAACTGGAAGCATAGTACGAAGCAAAAGAGGCAAACCCATTTCTGCATCTAATGGATTTGTTGCAGCCGTAGCCACCGAAAAACCAGCATCAGCAAAAGCTCCTTGCAAATAAGCTACTTTAGCAAACATTCCCAACAAAACACCCATAAAAGCCATAAACGGATATTCGAAAACCCCTGCAATACGCCACGCACGAATCGCTGTTTTTTCATCTTTTGCTGCATAAATTCGTTGATAAAGTGTCATTCCGACAAACCAAATAGGCACAATCGTGATAAACCAATTTATGGCTTGAGAAACTGTAATATTTCCAAATGAAAGCATTTCGGAAGGTAAATACTCGTTTATTCCTTCCATTCCACCTACAAAATAATACCCCATCGGAAGACCAATTCCGACAAGACCAGTCAAGAGAATAATCCATTGTACTGTATCGGTATAAATCACAGCTTTTATTCCACCAAAAACAGTATAAAGAACAGCCACAACGCCCATTGCCCAAACAGCTTGTTCTAGCGTAATAGCCGTTGGAAAGGTTGCAGAAGCCAGTTTTGCACCAGCTAAAATCTGACTACTAGAAAAACCGACATAACCAATCAATGAAATAATACCTGCTGCAAGTGCAACATTTTTGGTATAATAATACTCAACAGCTTGTGGAAAACTAAGTAGTTTTTTCTTTTTTGCAATCGGATAAACTTTAGGAATCAAATAGACAGCACTTAGCCACGCCCCCAAAAGACCAGTAAATAACATCCAACTTCCTGCAATGCCTATCGAAAAACCCAGTCCACCTAGTCCAATCGAAAAACCTCCACCTACATCTGTTGCCACTACGGAAAGTCCGATATGTCCTGCCGAAAGTCCACGCCCACCTACATAATAATCTTCGTCCGACTTATTGGTGCTATAAAAATAAAAACCAATAGCTAAAAGAGCAATAAAATAAACAATAAAAATACTACTATCTATCCAATGTAAATCCATTAAAACCGTTTTTTTGATAATTTTGAAATAATATTCTGACAACTACGGACTTTCTCCTTTTATTTGTTTCATAAATTCATCAATTTGTTGTTGAGTAATATTTTCTTTTTCCATCCATTCTACAATTTCTTGATGATGCGCAAGCTTTTCAAGCC
>Ga0100402_1001412_pt1 | contig 27727 bp, 35 predicted proteins | sample CryGeyme20150102_FD_80419 | JGI IMG/M metagenome (GOLD analysis project Ga0100402, IMG submission 80419) | Groundwater microbial communities from Crystal Geyser aquifers in Utah, USA - Crystal Geyser metaG 2015-0102 | ecosystem: Environmental > Aquatic > Deep subsurface > Groundwater | place...
AAAAATTAACGTTTTGTGTATTGTGGTGCTTTTCTTGCTTTTCTTAGACCATATTTTTTTCTTTCTTTAATTCGTGAATCACGAGTTAAAAATCCAAATGGTTTTAAAATTTTACGATTTTCTTGGTCAAGTTTACAAAGTAATCGAGTAACACCTAACTGAATTGCTTGAGCTTGACCAGTAAGACCGCCACCTTTTACTAAAGCTATAATATCAAATTGTTTCTCTAAATTTAATTTTTCTAATGGCAACCATACAGTATTTAGATAAGTTTCATTGTATTGTAAATGCTTATCCCCTGAATTCTTATTAATAATAAGATTTCCGTCTCCAGGTATAAGAAAAACGCGTGCAACGGACTCTTTTCGTTTCCCTAGTCCAATATTTTTTTTTTTAAAAATTAATTCTTTTTTAAAATCCATAAAGGTTAAATCATTTTAATTATAATTTGGTTATTCTTTAATATTTTTATTCAAATATTAGTAATTCGTTAAAAAATAAATTATTTTATTAAATCAGAAATGGTAAAATTTAACTTTGGATTCGAATAAAAGTTAGAACTATCAATCTCTATTGGATTTTGAGCCTGATGATAATGATTTTCATCTTTGTATATATATAATCGTCGCATTAACCTTTTAGTTTCTGTCTCTGATAACATTCCTTTGACTGCTCGTTCAATCGTAAATTTTGGAAGGCTATCTGAAACATTTTTAATTTTTAGTGAGCGACCTGGTCGCCCCGGATTATTAACAATAAAATGTTGATTTTTCCCATTTAAAATGATAGAATCTGCGTTTGTTAAAATAACATAATCTCCTAAATCAATAGAATTAATAGCATGAGGTTTTATTTTGCCTCTTAACAATTTAGCAATTACTGTTGCTAAACGACCTAATTTTTGGCCTTGACAATCAATTAAGAACCAATTTCGATTTTTGTAATCTTTTGCTGGTAAAAATGTTTTGTTGAATGAATTCATAATCGTTTTTGAAAGTAAATAATCAAGATTCTTGATGAAGTTAAAATTAGGATTATTTATGACTCCAAAATAATTCCTAATTTATTTTTTAATGTAGAAAAAACTTCATCTGCCGATTTCCGGCCAAAATTTTTAAGTTCTTGTAATTTTTCAGGAGAATATTGCAGTAAATCACCAACGGTATTAATTTGAGCTTTTTTTAAACAATTATATGCTCGAACAGATAATTGTAACTCTTCAATTGCAATATTCGTATAAGGCTCAATACTTATTGAATTAGTTTTTGTATCTAATGAATGAATTTCATTTGTTTCTTTATTTTTAAGTAATAAACCAAATAAGTCAATAATAAATTGAATCGCTGATTCAATTGCATCTTCTGGTGAAATGCTCCCATTCGTCCAAATATCTAAAAGTAACTTTTCACTAATATTGTTAGAACTATCAGATACGTTTTCTATTTTAAAATCTACTCTTTGAACTGGCATAAAAACTGGATCCAACTGCAAATAATTTTCATCTTCTTCAGAAAAAGATTGAGATGCTAATCTGTAGCCAATACCATATTCAAATTTTAATTCTATTTCAAGAATATTTGATGTAGATATCGTAGCAATATAATGATTTGGATTGATAATTTCTAAATCAGAGGGTAGTTGAATGCAATCAGCTGTTACAACACTTGGTCCTTGCACCTTTATACGACCAAATTGAATTTTTTTTGTTTTACTTTTAACAACAATACCTTTCAAATTTAATAAAATTTCTAAAATATCTTCTCGAACTCCAGGTATAGTTGAAAATTCATGAGTTATACCGGCAACTCGAACAGCACAAATTGCTGTACCTCCTAAATCACCTAGAAGAACTCTTCTTAGTTGATTTCCAATTGTTATTCCTTGTCCTGTTTGTAATGAGTTAATTATAAATTGCCCATAACATACACCTGATTCTATTTTTTCTGATTTCAAACACTTAATAGAAATATTATTCATAGTTGAATTCAATAAAAGTAGAGTTTTTAAACTCGACGCCGTTTTGGAGGTCGACATCCATTATGTGGAACAGATGTTATGTCTTGAATTGAAGTAATAGCAAATCCTACATTTTCTATTGCTCGAATTGCAGTTTCACGTCCTGAACCTTGACCTTTTACTAATATTTCAACATTTTTCATACCGTTATTAAAAGCTGCTAATGCAGCTTTTTCAGCTGCAGTTTGTGCTGCAAATGGAGTACTTTTTCGAGCTCCTTTAAAACCAGAACTTCCAGCAGAAGCCCAAGAAATAGTATCTCCTCTTAAATTAGTAATTGTAACAATTGTGTTATTAAAAGTAGATTTAATATGAACAATTCCGCTTGTAAAACTATCTTTTTTAACAATAGATTTTTTTGTCTTTTGTACCATGTAAAAAATTTCAAATAAAGTTAAATATTATTTCTTTTTTCCAGTCACGGTTTTTTTCGAACCTCGTCTTGAACGAGCATTTGTTCTTGTTCGTTGACCTCGAACTGGTAAGTTATTTCGATGCCGCTTTCCTCTATAACAATTTATTTCATTTAAGCGCTTAATATTTAATCCATTAAATCGTCTTAAATCGCCTTCGAATTTTAAATCGCTCTCTTCTAAGGTTTGACGCAGAAAGACTGTTTCTTCAGTTGTTAAGTCACTTGTTCTTGTTTCTGGACTAATATTTGCAAGTTCAACAATTTTTTTTGCAGATGTAAGACCAATTCCATGAATATAAGTAAGAGAATATAGAATTTTTTTATTGTTTGGTAAATCAACACCAACTAATCTAACCATTTTTAACTCCTTTCAAATGTTACCCTTGACGTTGTTTATGTTTTGGATTGGTACAAATTACCATAATTTTACCGTGTCTTTTTATTACTCGACATTTGTCACACATTTTTTTGACTGATGGACGAACTTTCATGATAAATTTAAATAATAGTTTTTTATTTTATTGATACATGTCATTATAGACAGTAGAGTAGTAAATATTTTTTACTTCACGAATTAAATCTAATATTACTCCAGCTAAAATTAAAAAGGATGTTGTACTTAAACCATTTAAGCTTGTAATATTTAAACTGGATTCTAAAAAATTTGGTATTATTACTAAGATAGCAAGCATTGTTGCCCCAATAAACGTTATTCTTTGAATTAATTGCTTTAAATAGAAAGTTGTTTGTATTCCCGGTCGAACCCTAGGTATCGTAACAGCCATTTTTTGCAACTGATCTGAGAGATCTTTTGGATTTAAAACAATTGTTGAATAAAACGAACTAAAGAATAAAATCAATCCAAAATAAATAATCCAATAAACAAATTGCAAAGCTTCAAAATTTATCGAAAGATTTAATTTTGGGAATAATCCTAAATTATTTATATAATTCGGAACAACCAATAGAGTCGTCGTTAAAATGATTGGCATTACTCCAGCTTGATTTAACCGTAAAGGAAGATAATAATCTGTACTTGTACTGATTATTGAATCTGTTGAGAATCTGGACGTTTGATTTAATTGCTTTGACGATATTAAAGGAACACGACGAAAACCTTCTTGCAAAAATACAATTCCATATAAAGAACCAAATATTAAAGCAGCGATTGCAATTTTAGAAAAAGTTGAAAGATTATTTTCATTTTCGAGAAAAATCGTTTTTGTAAGATTTGGCAAATTTGAAATGATATTTATATAGATCAGTAACGACGAACCATTTCCTAAACCATAATCAGTAATTAACTCACTCAGCCATAAAATAATCATTGCACCTGTCGTTAACCAAATAGTAATTTCAAAAGCTAACAAATAATTCCAATCAAATAAAATTTGACGCAAATAAAATGATATACTTAGACTTTGAATTACTGCAAAAACTAAGGCTAAAGAACGTGTTAATCTATTAATTGTTCGTTTACCCTCTAAGTCCCCTTCTTTCTGTAATTGAGCTAGTTTTTGGGAAAATCCTAAAATTAGTTGAGTGAAGATAGTAGCATTAATGTAAGGAAATATATTTAAAGTAAATAAACCAATAACAAAAGTATTATTTCCTGAAAATGTACTTACTAAGCTTCTTGTTACAGAGTGACTTTGTATATAAAAGGCCAAGTCACTATGATTAATTCCTGGAACTGGAAGAAATGTTCCTAGACGAATAATTAACAAGATTTGAAGAGTTACTAATACTCGTTGAAAAATAAGATTTTGAAATTCTTGAGTGATTTTCACAGTTTCGCTTTGATTTAATTAGTTAAATTCTAAATTTCGTTTTTTCGCTACTTGAGATTTTGTAGTTAAATTTTCTAATGCACAAATAGAGGCACGTGCGTTATTTAATAAATTATTTGAGCCTAATTGTTTTGCAATAACATTTTTAACACCTGCAACCTCTAAAACAATTCTGACTGCACCACCTGCAATAACACCCGATCCTTCAATAGAGGGTTTTAAAAAAACCTTACAAGCTCCAAAATTTCCAATTACAGTATGTGGAATACTAAATGCTTTTGTCACTGGAAGTTGAATGAGATTTTTTCGACCGTCAGTTTTTGCTTTTTTAAATGCATTAACTACATCGTCTGCTTTTGCAACCCCAACGCCAACTTGTCCATTTTCATCACCTACAACTACAATTGCTCGAAAACTTAACTTTTTACCGCCTTTTGTTACTTTTGAAACTCGACTTATTTTAATTAGTCGTTCAACTAATTTTGATTCTTGTATATTTTGCTTACGTCGAGAGTTAGATTTTTTGTTTATCTTTTTTAAATCACTAGTCATAGAAGATATTTAACTTGTATATTTATTGACAAATTTGATTTTAAAATTGAAGACCACCAGCTCTTGCACCATCTGCTAATGCTTTAATTCTGCCATGGTACAAATAAGGTCCACGATCAAAAACAATCTTTGTAATATTTTTTTTAATACTTAATTCAGCTAATTTTTTGCCGGTTAATTTTGACGCATGACATGTTCTTCCAGTTGAAAGAGCAAGTTTAATTGAACGATCAAGAGTAGAGCAAGAAATTAAAGTGTGTGCCGTCGTATCATCAATAATTTGTGCATAAATATTTTCATTTGAGCAGTACACTGACAATCTCGGGCGTTCATGGGTTCCTTTTATTTGACCTCGTAACGACTCACGCTTCAATTTTTTATATTTATTAGGTTTTAATTTTTTATTTTTACTTTTTAACTTTAATAAAGTTCTTGGTGAAAATTTCATTTTTCTAATTTTTTACTTTTTCAACTATAAAATTTTATTTTCCAGATTTTCCAGCTTTTCGAATAATTTGTTCATCCTTGTACAAAATACCTTTCCCTTTATAAGGCTCCGGTCGACGCCAAGATCGAATATTTGCTGCGAATAAACCTAATAATTCTTTATTACAAGATTTTAAATTTATTGTTGTATTTTTAATAACTTCCACTGATATGTCGGCAGGAATTTGAATATTTACTGGATGACTATATCCTAAACTTAAAATAATTTCTTTTCCTTGAACAGTTGCACGATATCCAACTCCTTTTAAGACAAGCGTTAAGTCAAATTGTTCTGAGACCCCTAAAATCATATTATTTATTAAAGTTCTATACAAACCATGAAGAGCACGAACTTTTTGAGTTTCTACTTTTAATCCTACTTTTAGAATTTGATTTTCTAGACTAAGATTAATCACATCTGGAAGGTTCTGACTTAATGTTCCAAATGCTCCTTTTACTATAATTTCTGTCTCATTGTATTTAATATCTACATTTTTCGGTATAATAATTGGTAATTTTCCTATCCTTGACATTGTTAAAACTCCCTATTTTTACCAGATATAACATAAAACTTCACCACCAATTCCAAGTTCCTTAGCTTTTAAATTTGTCATTACTCCTTTAGATGTAGAAATTATTGCAATTCCTAAATTATCTAAAACTTTAGGTAATTCGTTTGATTTTGAATAAACTCGTAGACCGGGTTTACTAATTCGTTCAATTTTAGAAATAACTGACTGACGAGATTTTCCCGCATATTTTAAAGAAATCAGTAAATATTTTCTTTCATTTTCTAAATAATTTTCAAAATCTTCTATAAATCCTTCTTCTTTTAATATTTCGGCAATTGCAAGAGACATTTTAGTAGAAGGAATTTGGACAATTTGATGCTTCACCATATTTGCATTTCTAATTCTTGTTAACATATCTGAAATAGTATCAGTTACCACATTTAACTCCTTATAAAAAATCTCTTGTAATGTTTATTCTTGTGACCATCGTTTTCTTTTTAAATGTCGTTTTTTATCCCAACTACGATTAATCTCAGCAAATGACTCATATATATCGTAATATCCACAATCATTAAAAGGGAATCGTAAAAATTTTAATAAAACCATTCCGTTTAAAATTTTGTCACTCGATTGTGACCGGTGTCTCGGCGAACAATGTTCTAAAATAATATTAATAGTAAAACCTTGAACTTGCTCAACATCGTCATAGTTAATTTCTGGAAAGATTAATTGTTCTTTGAAACCTAAAGTATAGTTTCCAGCCTTATCAAAACTTCTTAGTGATAACCCACGAAAATCTCGAATTTGAGCGAAGGTAAAAAATAATAATTTTGTTAAAAAAGCATACATTTTTTTACCACGTAAGGTTACACTTAATCCTAATTCCATATTTTCTCGAATTTTAAAACCAGCAATCGCTTTTTTTGATTTTGTAATTAATGGTTTTTGACCTGTAATTTTCTCAAACTCTTCAATGTTTTTTTTTAAAATATTGGTATTTTGAGCCGCTGCTCCAAGTCCACGATTAATTTGGATTTTTTTTAATCTTGGAACAGTATGAGGATTGTTAAATAATTTTGGGCTATTTTTTAATAAGATAGGTTTAATTCCTTCTTCGTACTCTTTTTTTATATCGCCGAGCAAGTTATAGATGTCAGCAATCTCTTCTAAAGAATGTTGATTTAGCATATTAAGTTAAGATACTTCTTTTAAATTTAATAGAACATTTGAATGATGAATCGGTGCTTCAAACTGTTTAATTTCACCGATTTCATTATCATTTTTCGGTTTAATATGTTTAAAGTTATAATTAATTCCTTGAATTATTAATTTCCCAGTTTGTTTATTAATTTTAATTATTTCACCAGTCTTATTTTTATGAAAACCTGAAATAATTTTTACTGTATCCCCAATTTTTACATGTAGTTTCTTTTTTTTTTGCATTTATAGTACCTCTGGTGCTAGTGAAACTATTTTTGAAAAATTTTTGTCCCGAATTTCTCGAGCAACTGGACCAAAAACTCTTGTGCCTTTAGGGTTATTCTCCATGTTAACAATAACCGCTGCATTATCATCAAATCTAATATACATTCCATCTTGTCTTCGTATGCTTTTTTTAGTGCGCACTACAACTGCTCGTATTACATCGGAACGTTTTACTGGCATATTTGGTGTTGCTTCTTTCACTACAGCAATTATAGTGTCACCAATTTTTGCATATTTTTTATTACCACCTAATACTCTGATACACATAACTTTTTTTGCACCTGTATTATCAGCTACAGTTAACATTGTTTGAGGATAAATCATAAAAATATAATTTAACTTAATAGAGATGATCTGGAAATAACTTGTATTAATTTCCAACGTTTCTTTTTACTTAATGGTCGACATTCTTCGACTAGCACTTGATCTCCAATATTACATTCATCTAATTCATCGTGTGCTAAGTATTTATTGCTTTTAACTAATGTTTTCGAGTAAATTGGGTGTGAGTATCGATTTTCAACTTTAACTACTATAGTTTTTTGCATTTTATTACTAACTACAACACCAATTTGTTGTTTTACTGGCATTTAAAACTCCTTACTTTGAAACTAAATAATATTTTTGTTGGCTTTTTAGTTGAACTTGTAATTTAGTTATTAGTTCGTGTCTTGTTCAATATTTTGTAATCTCATTGTTAAAAGTGTCTTTAACTGAGCTAAACGACGCTTTGCCTTTTTGATTTCATCTGATCTAAAATTCTGACGAGTAGCTTTTTTAAATCTTAGATTAAATAATTGATTTTCAGTTTCAATAATTGCTTCAGAAATTTCTGAGTTTGAAAGTGAAACAATATCAGTCAACGTTTGTAAACTCATATATTTTAATTATTATTATCTTTACTAATAAACTTTGTTTTGATTGGTAATTTATAAGCTGCTAAGTTGAAAGCAGCTCGAGCAATTTCTTCAGGAACTGATCCAATTTCAAATAAAATAGTTCCTGGCTTTACAACAGCTACCCAGTAATCGACAGCACCTTTTCCTGAACCCATTCGTGATTCTGCAGCACGAGCAGTTACAGTTTTATCGGGGAAGATTCTAATCCACAATGATGCACCCCGTTTTGTGTATCTTGTAATTGTTCGACGGGCAGCTTCAATTTGACGCGATGTAATCCAAGTTGGTTCTAAGGCTTGTAAAGCAAAATTTCCAAAACAAATCTCATTTCCACGAGTTTTCGTTCCTCGCATACGTCCACGATGGTACTTTCTATATTTTGTTCTTTTTGGACTTAACATAACAATTTAATTTAATAAAACTATAAACTTCTTAGATTCGTTAAAAAGCGATTTTATTTTGATAAAATTTCACTTTTAAACAGCCAAACTTTAATTCCTAATATGCCATAAATAGTATGAGCTTCTTGTGTAGCATAATCAATATCTGCACGTAAAGTTTGAAGAGGAACTCTTCCTTCTCGAATCCACTCACTTCTTGCCATTTCAGCGCCATTCAAACGACCGGAAACTTGAATTTTAATTCCATTGACATTTTGTTTTTGAGCTCGTTGCAAAGCTTCTCTAATAGCTCTTTTAAATGCAATTCTTTTTTCTAGTTGTTCAGCAACCAAATCAGCTAAAAGAGAAGCATCTAAATCAACTTTTTCGACTTCAAAAACATTAATTGTTAGTTGTCGATCTTTGGGTAATAACTTTTTAATATTTGTTAATAATTTTTCAAGACCTACCCCTAAATCACCAACTAAAATTCCTGGCTTCCCAGTTTCAATATTCAATTGAATCTGATCATTTAGTCCATTTCTATTAATTCGAACATTAGAAATACTGTTCGATTTTGCAATCGTCTTTAAATAAGTTCGAATTTTATCATCCTCTTTTAAAACATTTGCATATTGATTCAAATTAGTATACCAAGTTGATCTGTGTTCTTGTGTAATACCTAACCGAAATCCTAAAGGATGTGTTTTTTGACCCATAGATTTAATCCTTTTACTTTTAACTCAAATTTATTCGCTGGTTGTTTAATTAATTGCTTTTACACTTACGGTAATATGGCAAGTTGGTTTTAAAATTTTATAAGCTCTCCCTTGAGCACGAGGTCTAATTCGTTTTAATTTTGGTCCTTCATCTGCAAAAGCTTTATCAATTATTAGCTTTTTTTTATCTAATCCATAGTTGTGTTTGGCATTTGCTGCTGCTGAATGAATCACTTGCCATATAGGTCCACTAGCATCATATGGTAAAAACTCTAAAATCATTAAAGCCTCTTGATATGAACGCCCTCGAATTTGATCTAAAACTCTTCTTATCTTATGAGGTGACATTCGAATATATTTTGCGATTGCTTGAATTGATTGCGTATTTGACATAAATAATTATTTCTAAAATTTAGAAGTTCATTGAAAGATTAAATTTTTAAAAAATTCTGTAGACGAAGTAGAAGCTTTTCTACATCATTTAATTTAAACATTTTTTGCAATTTACCAAAAAGATTGCTGTTTCTTGACTGCAACTCGAGTTTTATAAAAGAACTTAATTGTAATATAATTAAGTTTTTTTAAACTTAACGATTCGGTATTTAAAAACTTATTCTTTGTTGATATTTCATCAATATAAACTTCACAGACCCAAATATCAAAAAAGTTCACTGAAAAATCATTTTGCAATGAAAGAATCGGAGAATATAAAATGGCCAATAAATTATCTCGTTCTGTTGGTCTAGATTTCAGGGAATATAAAATGTCGTCAATAGCATAATAAACATATTTATTTCGAAAATTATTTAAAATACATTTTGCAGTTATCGAAAGACTTTTCTGATATTTTAGGTGAAATGTTTTTGATAAAATCTCACTTGATTTTGGATATTGAAGTGGTTTCCCTTCACTTCTCGTTTTTAGTTTCTGCTTTTTAATTATTGAAAATTCTTCATTACATTTACATCTATTCTCATACAATATTCGATTCATTTATTGATTAAGTTAACGTTTTGTTTTCCTATCAGCTTTAATATGAGTCTTAAAATTTCTTGTTGAGACAAATTCTCCTAATTTATGACCAACTAATTGATCTGAAATAAATATGGGTACATGTTGTTTACCGTTATAAACTGCAATTGTAAATCCTACCATACTAGGTAAAATTGTTGAAGAGCGAGACCAAGTTGTAATGGTATCTTTTTTACTGTCTTGTTTATTTATTTTTTTCAATAAGTGATAAGCGACAAAAGGACTTTTTTTTAATGATCTTGGCATATTGAAAATATGTTTCTTGAGGTTTAACTGATTCAATTAATATTTAAGAACGTCGACGAAGTATATATGCATCACTTAATTTTTTTTGTTTTCTTGTTTTCATACCTAACGCAGGCTTACCCCACGGAGTTAATGGCCGAGTTCGTCCAATTGGGGTTCTACCTTCACCACCCCCGTGTGGATGATCACAAGGATTCATCACAGAACCTCTGACAGTCGGACGTTTTCCTAACCAACGAGTTCGACCAGCTTTACCACTTTGAATTAAAAATGAATCATTGTTACTTACTTCACCAATTGTGGCAAAACATTCTTTTCGAATTAAACGAATTTCTTTAGACGGTAATCTTAAAGTGATATAATCCCCCTCTTTTGCTAAAATTTTAGCTGAAGTTCCACCTGCACGAACAATTTGCCCACCTCTATTTGATATCAACTCAATATTATGAATTGAAGTTCCTAAAGGAATTTCTTCTAATGGTAAAGTATTACCAATACTTAAAGAGGAACCTGATCCAGCAAAAATTTTATCCCCAACATTTAAATTTTTGGGATGTAAGATGTAACGTTTTTCACCATCCACATAATGAATTAATGCAATTCGACTATTTCTATTAGGATCATATTCAACTGCTGCAACAATTCCTTCGATTCCATATTTATTTCTTTTAAAGTCAATAAGGCGATAACGTCTTTTATGCCCACCTCCTCGATGACGAATAGTAATAACACCACGATTATTTCTACCTTTAGTTCGGTGATTTTTTTTAATTAAACTTTTTTCTGGCTTAGCTCGTGTAATTTCACTAAATCCAGATAAAGCTCGATTTCGTGTACCTGGTGTATATGATTTATAAAAACGAATACTCATAAACTAAATTCTTTTTTTATTGATTAGCTCTCTGTAAATAAATTGATTACATCGCCTTTAGATAGAGTTACGATTGCTTTTTTATATTGTGGTTTCCACCCAATATACTTACCAACACGTTTCTTTTTTCTTGGAAGACGGCAAGTATTAATTTTGATAACTTTTACATCAAATAAATATTCAATAGAAGCTTTAATTGTAAGTTTATCTGAATACCGATCTACAACAAAACTATATTGATTGTTTTCTAGCAATCGTGTGGCTTTATCTGTTATGATCGGATACTTAATAATTTGAGTCTTGCTATGAGAAAAATCTAATGAATTAACCACAATAAATCTCCTTTATATCACTTATTGCTGCTGATGTTAACAGAATTTGATTAGCTTTTAGTAAACTCAATGTATTTAAATTTGAAGCAGAAATTAATTCAACATTTTGAAGATTTTGTGTTGCTAATTTTAGTGGGATTGTTTTTTTTGAAACAACTACTAATAATTTTTGCTCTAAACTAATATTACAATTTTGACAAATTTTTAAAAAAGCTTTTGTTTTTGGCTCATTAAGTTCGTTCTCAAGATTTTCAATCATGAGACTATTATTTTTTTTATTGTAAAGTAACGTTTGTAAAACTAATCGACGTTCTTTCTTGTTTAGTTTCAAAAACACTTTTTTCGGCTTTGGACCAAAAATAACCCCACCACCTCTCCATAAAGGTGAACGGTTTGACCCAGCTCGTGCACGCCCTGTACCTTTTTGTTGCCATGGTTTTCGCCCACCACCTCGAACTTCACTTCTCGTTTTTGTGGAAACTGTTCCTTGTTTTTGGGAATTTAAATGTCTTAATAAATCTCTATGTAATAAATAGTTACCTGATTTCTCAAGAACATTTAATTGTAATGATTGATTAGAATTTAGTTTATTCCCATTTTTATCTAATGGTATATATGTTATAAATTTTTGAACTGTCATACGTTCTTTTAATATATTTTTTTGTAATTTCAGTTATTTTTAATCTGAAGGAACAATACTTAAGAGATTACCAGGTTTTCCTGGAACAGACCCTTTGATTACTAAAATATTTTCTTCAGGATTGATCTGAATAACCTTAAGGTTTTGAATTGTCATCATTTTATTACCTAACTGTCCAGCCATTTTTTTGCCAGGCAAAACACGCCCAGGGGTAGTACCCATACCAATAGACCCAGGTGCTCTGTGATTTTTTGAACCATGAGTCATGGGACCACGTGAAAAATTATGACGTTTTTGAAGACCTGAAAATCCTTTACCAATTGTTTTGCCTTGTATGTTTACCATTTGACCGGGTTGAAATGACTCTACATTTAAAATCTGACCAATTTGAAATTCATTATCTGGATTAATTCGAAATTCTTTTAAATATTTTAAAGGTTGAAGATTTGATTTTTGGAAATGCCCTAACTCTGGTTGAGTTAAAGATTTACTTGAGACACTCCCATAACCAATTTGAATTGAATCGTATCCATCCTTTGATAATGTTTTAACCTGAGTAATAACGCAAGGCCCAACTTTTAAAATTGTAACTGGAATAATATTTCCAGCTTCATCAAAAATTTGAGTCATACCAATTTTATTCCCTAATAAACCTATAGCCACAAGAGTCCTCCAAATTTAGCTTAGACTTTTTAACTTTGCTTTCATTTAATTTTTAATAGATCATAAACTAATTAATATTAGTAAATTCTTTTAACTAGTTTAAAAAACTTGTATAGTTTTGTCTACTTAAGACATATTAACTATATTATTATTTGTTGGTAACTATGCGGATTTTTATTACCACAAGTCTTTTCTAAAATAAATTATAATTATATCAAAATTACATTCACTAAAAAAAATATAATATGTCAAAAGTTGTAGGAATCGATTTAGGTACAACCAACTCTGTAGTTGCTGCAATTGAAGGGGGTCAACCCAGCGTAATTCTAAATGCTGAAGGTTTACGAACAACTCCTTCAATTGTTGCATACACTAAAAAGGAAGAATTATTAGTAGGTCAAATTGCTAAACGTCAAGCTGTCATTAACCCAGAAAATACATTTTTCTCAGTTAAACGGTTTATCGGATCAAAAGAAGGAGAAATTGCAGAAGAATCAAAAAAATTACCATATAAGGTAACTAAAGATAAAAATGATAATATTAAAATTAAATGTCCAGCATTAAACAAAGATTTTAGTCCTGAAGAAATTTCTGCTCAAGTTTTAAGAAAATTAATTAACGATGCGAAAGACTATTTAGGACAAGAAGTAACTCAAGCAGTTATTACTGTACCTGCTTATTTTAACGATTCACAAAGACAAGCAACAATGGATGCTGGAAAAATTGCAGGCATTGAAGTATTACGTATTATTAATGAACCAACAGCTGCTTCTTTAGCATATGGATTAGATAAAAAACAAAATGAAACGATTTTAGTTTTTGATTTAGGTGGTGGAACATTTGATGTTTCAATATTAGAAGTTGGAGATGGAATTTTTGAGGTATTATCAACAGCAGGTGATACAAGTTTAGGGGGTGATGATTTTGATAATGTTTTAGTAAAATGGCTAATCAATGATTTTAAAGAAAAAGAAGGAATTGATTTAAGTGAAGATATTCAAGCGTTGCAACGTCTAACTGAAGCAGCTGAAAAAGCAAAAATTGAATTATCAACTGTGGATACAACAACAATTCATTTACCTTTTATTACTGCTGATAAAACGGGTCCAAAACATATCGAAAAAGAATTAACACGAGATATTTTTGAAAAATTATGTCAAGATCTAATTAACCGTTGTCGTATTCCAGTTGAAAAAGCTTTGACTGATGCGCGACTAGATAAAGCCGATATCAATGAAGTGGTATTAGTGGGAGGCTCAACACGAATTCCAGCAATACAAAAATTAGTTGAATCTTTAACTGGTAAGAAACCAAACCAATCCGTTAACCCTGATGAAGTGGTTGCAATTGGAGCCGCTATTCAAGCTGGTATTTTAGCAGGTGAAATTAAAGATATTTTATTATTAGACGTAACACCATTATCTTTAGGTGTCGAAACACTTGGTGGTGTAATGACAAAAATTATTGCTAGAAACACAACAATTCCGGTTAAAAAATCAGAAATGTTTTCAACTGCCGTTGATAACCAAACAAATGTAGAGATTCATATTTTACAAGGTGAGCGTGAATTAGTTTCTGGTAATAAAAGTTTAGGGAATTTTAGATTAGATGGAATTCCACCAGCTGATCGTGGTGTTCCTCAAATTGAAGTAACATTTGATATTGATGTTGACGGTATTTTATCAGTTAAAGCACGAGAAAAAGAAACAGGCGTAGAACAATCAGTAACAATTCAAGGTGCATCGAATTTAAATGAAAAAGAAGTTGAAGCTATGTTAGCGGAAGCAGAAAAATTTGCTATAGCTGACAAAGAAAAACGAGAAAATATTGATTTAAAAAACCAGTCAGAAGCATTATGTTTTGAAGCAGAAAAAGAGCTGTCTCTTTTAAAAGAAAATATTTCAGAGAGTACAAAAGAAAATGTTACGAAGTTAATCGAAACGATTCGACAAAACGCTCAAAATGAAAACTTCCAAGGTTTAAAAGATAAAGTCGAAGAATTAAAAACTGCTATGAAAGATATGGTAGACGCAAAAATGAATAGTGAGTCAACATCAGATCCAATGTCAAATTTAAATGATTTATAATAAGATTAGTTCTTCTATCAAGAAAATTTTGTTTAACAATTTTTGTAGTTAATTAAACTATCAAACTTTGTTTTGACAATTAACGCCTAAGAAAAAAGTTGTTGACATATTAAGTTGTTAATAACATTGACTTGGTTCTAGTTTCTTTCACTTAAAAACAAAATATCTTTTTTATAATGTGAGAGAAATTGCAAACTAATAATTTTGCAGTTTCTCTCACACTATTTTTCCAGACTTTGAAAAATACTGCGAAGTATTTTCTGATATAGGTTAGAAAGTCTCGAGTAAAATCAAAGTAATTTATTTAAAAAGTGTTTTATATTTTACTATCATCAACAACAATACATTCCGTTGTTAAAATCATACTTGCAATAGAAGTTGCGTTTTGCAGACCAGAACGGGTTACCTTTGCTGGATCCACAACGCCTTCTTGGTACATGTTTCCAAACGTATTTTTAGCAGCATTGTATCCGATTTCAAATTCTTGTGCTTGAACTTTTTCAATAATAACAGGACCATTTATACCTGCATTTTCTGCTATTCGTTTTAATGGTGCTAAAATAGCTCGCGAAATAATAATTGCCCCAATCAATTCATCTTCTTTTAAATTATTTTTAGCCCATGTTGTAAGATTTTCGGACAAGTGAGCAAGTGTAGCTCCGCCCCCAGGTACAATTCCCTCTTCGACAGCTGCACGCGTTGCATTAATTGCATCTTCTAATCTTAGTTTTTTATCTTTCATTTCGGTTTCAGTAATTGCCCCTACTCGAATTACTGCAACCCCCCCTGATAATTTGGCAATTCGATCTTGGAGTTTCTCTTTTTCATATCCTGTATCAGCAAGATTAACTTGTTTTCGAAGTTGTTCACATCGAATATTAATATCTTTCAGTGTTTGACCATCTGAAACGATTGTAGTTGTATCCTTATCAACTATAATTCGACGTGATTGCCCTAATAAATTTAATTGAATATTCTCTAAACTTAAGCCAGCATCCTGAGTAATAACTGTTCCGCCAGTCAATATTGCTATGTCTTCTAAAATCTGCTTTCTTAATTCGCCAAAACCGGGTGCTCTAATTGCTACAACATTTATAATTCCACGCAATTTATTTAAAATCAGTGTTGCTAGAGCTTCTTTTTCAACATCTTCTGCAATTATTAAAAGGGGACGTTTTGTTTTTGTAATTTGTTCTAAAATTGGTAATAAATCTTGTTGAACTAATGTAATACGTTTATCTGTTAAAAGAATGTATGGATTTTCATATGAAACTTCCATCTTTTCAGTGTTAGTTATAAAATAAGGCGAAATAAACCCTTTTTCTAACTTCATACCTTCTGTAATTTCTAGTTCTGTTAAAATTCCTTTCCCTTCTTCTAAGGATATAACACCCTCTTTTCCAACTTTTTCTAAGGCATCTGCTATCAATGACCCAATTACATCGTCATTGCCTGCTGAAATAGAAGCTACTTGTTGAATTGATTGAAGGTCTTCTACGGGTTGGGCAAATTCATTGATTTGAGTTACTAAATACTGTGTTGCTTTTTCCATTCCTAATTTTATTGAAATCGGATTAGCACCAGCAGCAACATTTTTTAAGCCTTCTTTTACCATTGCATAAGCCAAAACTGTTGCAGTTGTTGTACCATCACCTGCTACATCATTAGTTTTTGATGCAGCTTGTCGAATTAGAGAAACGCCCGTATTTTCAATATGATCTGGAAGTTTAATTTCTTTAGCTATTGTTACACCATCATTTACAATTTGTGGCGATCCATAAGGTTTTTCTAAAACTACATTTCTACCTTTTGGTCCTAATGTAACAGAAACCGCTTCGACCATAATTTCCATACCCCGTTCAAGAGAGCGTCGGGCATTATCTTGATATAAAATTTTTTTTGCCATGATTAAAAATAAATAGTTTCTATTTCACATTAAAAATCTTTAACAAACTAAAATAAATGAAAAGATCTTAATTTTGCAAGGTCAAAATTAAGATCTTTTCATTTATTTATCTTTACTTAATTAGAATTCTTTAGTAGTATGTAGTCAAGTGATTACAATTTGGGCTTGTAGCTCAGTGGACTAGAGCACGTGGCTACGAACTACGGTGTCAGGGGTTCGAATCCCTTCTTGCCCAATATTAAATTTTAACTTTTTTGTGATTCTTTTTTACGATTTTGGGGTGTCGCCAAGTGGTAAGGCTGCGGACTTTGACTCCGCCATGCGTAGGTTCAAATCCTGCCACCCCAGTTTATTTGATTGACAGTTAGAATAACTATTAATTATAATTTGATGTAAGAAAAATAATTTAATATTAGAAACAAAATCTAGAAACTGAATAGAAATAATCTAATAATAAAAAAATAAAATTATGGTAGCTAAAATTCAATTTATAAAAGGTTTGACCGAAAAAGTATTACCAGATGTTCGTTTAACTCGCTCAAGAGATGGAAGTACAGGAACAGCAACGTTTCGGTTTAAAAACCCAAATATTTTCGATAAAAATATAATTAAAGATGGTGAAATTACTGGTATGTACTTAATTGATGATGAAGGAACATTGGAAACACGCGAGGTAAACGCAAGATTTATTAATGGAAAACCTCAAGCAATTGAATCTATTTATATCATGAAAACTCCGGAAGCTTGGGACAGGTTTATCAGATTTATGGAAAAATATGGAAAGGCAAATGGTTTAGTTTTTACTAAATCAAATTAAAGGAAAAACTTTAAATTAATGCAAAAATGCAAATCTCATTAAAATGGATAGATGAAGTAGTAAATATTGAGTCAGTTAATTTAGATAAACTCATTAAAAAATTAACCCTTGGAGGATTTGAAGTTGAAAAAAGTTCAGAAGTAGAGATCAATAACCAAAAACAAATAGTGTTAGAGATCTCAGCAACTGCAAACCGATCAGACAGCTTATCAATCTATGGTATTTCAGTCGAAATTGCAACTTTATTAGATCACCCATTAAAAGTCGCAAAATATACGTTAAAAAATGATACGTTGAATCAAATTGTTAAAGAGAAGGCGAAAATCTTTTTAGACAATTCTAGTTGTTATTCTTTTTTTTCTATAATTATAGAAAATTTAAAAAACCAAATTAGTCCAAAATGGATGCAAGAGAAACTTGAAAGTTGTGGGATAATTCCATCTAATGATTTAGGTGATTTTCAAAATTACATTCTATTAGAAACTGGTTATCCATTAGAAATTTATGATGTTGATAAGATAAAGTTAGAATTACAGTCTCAGGAATTTATTTTATCAATTGAAGAACTCAAAAATAATCATAAATTCTTTGCGAGCAATGAAATTTCATATGAACTTGATACTTCAATTTTAACCGTGCAAGCCAATAAAATTCCAATAAGTATAGCAGGAATCATAGGGTCCAAAACTTTTTCGGTTTCTGAATACACAACTAATTTATTAATTGAAGCAAGTATTTTTAAGGCTGGAAAAATTCGTCAACAATCAAGAAAAATAGGATTACGAACAGAACGTTCAGCAAGATATGAAAAATCTTTAAGTTCTTTCTATTTGAAAGAAGCTTTATTTCGACTAGTTTATTTATTACGAATTGCAAACCCAAACTTAACATTACAACTTCATCAAATTCAGCAAATTAAAGAAGAAGCGTCAATACCAATTGCATTAAAATATGAAACAATTAACGAAATTTTAGGTCCACTTAATTCATCAAGTCATAATAATTGTATATATATTAGTCAAGAAAACATCGATAATTATTTAAAAAGATTAAATTTTAAATCTGTTTATGATAAACCTACACGAACTTGGCATGTTGAAATTCCAAAGTTAAGAACTGAAGATATTGTTAGAGAAATTGATTTAATTGAAGAAATTGGTCGATTACATGGTTTTAATAATTTTTTAACAACTCTTCCTAAAATAGCCAGAATTGGAAATGAAGACTATACTTATAAAATACGTAAAAAAATTACAGCGTGTCTTCTAAATTTAGGGCTATCAGAGTTTATCAACTACTCATTAGTTAATAAAACTACCTTTATAAATAATGAAGTTGACATTATTAATCCTCTTTTAGCAGAATGTTCCGCTTTACGTAAAAGTCTTTTACCAAATTTAGTAAAAACAGTTGGAGAAAATTTTAAACAGAAAAATTTATCAATCCAAGGATTTGAATATGGGCATGTTTTTTCTTACAATTCAAAAGCTACTTTTTCTGAAAAAGAACATGTTGCAGGAATATTTGGAGGTGTAAAGACAAAATTAACTTGGACAAATTCTGAAGTTTCGCTAAATTGGTTTGAAGCAAAAGGCAAAATAGAACAATTATTTAATCAATTAAATTTAGTAAACTCTTGGAAGCCATGTTCCGATATAAAAGCAGTAAATATTCTGCATCCGTATCGAAATGCTGAAATTTATCTAACCAATGAAGTAAGATTGGGTGTTTTTGGTCAAATTCATCCAGTTTTAGCAAATAAATTCAATCTACCATCAGAAATTTATTTATTTGAATTTGCGATTGAAGCAATAGAAAATGAACTTCAAAAAAATAGTGTGACTTTTTATAAGTCTTACTCACTTTACCCGAAAATTATTAAAGATTTATCTTTTATTATTGAAAAAACCATACCGTTTGAAAAAATTCGAGAAATACTCTATGTTAACGGGACAAAATTTTTATCGGAAGTAAAGTTATTAGATGAATATAAAGGTCAGTCTATACCTGAGCAAAAAAAAAGTTTATGTCTTCAATTAATTTTTCAATCAAGTAGAAAAACATTAGAAAATAAAGAAATTGAAATTATAATTCAAAATCTTCAATCAATTTTAATTCAAAAATTTAATGCTGATATTCGTAATTAAAAACTTTAATAACATTCTAAAGTTGTAATTTTACTAATCAACTGAGAAAATTTTTAGCGATGTACTAGACGACAAACAATATAAACTGTTAATATATTTTGTAGAGCAGTTTGGCGGGTGTGGCCAAGGGGTTAAGGCAGTGGGTTGTGGTTCCACCATTCGCCGGTTCAAGTCCGGTCACTCGCCCTTTGTTAAAAATTAATTTTTAGGTCAATTTAAAAAGAATTATCGAAATATAAAATTAAATATTATGTCGCGTTATTTAGGACCTAAATTAAAAATTAATCGAAGATTAGGCATATTACCAGGTTTAACGACTAAAAAATCTAAAAAAATTAATCGTCCAGGAAAAGATGGGAATGCTAATGCTGATACTGGGAAAAAATTAACGGAATATGGTGTTCGTTTAGAAGAGAAACAAAAATTAAAGTTTAATTATGGATTAACAGAGAGTCAATTATATCGATATGTTAAAGAAGCAAGACGGCGTCAAGGTGTAACAGGTTTGATTTTGCTTCAACTTTTAGAAATGAGACTAGATAGTATTTGTTTTAACTTAGGTTACGCTAAAAGTATTTCCCAAGCGCGACAATTAGTTAATCATGGGCATATTACTGTAAATAAAAAAACAGTCAATATACCTAGTTTTCAATGTAGATTTAATGATATTATTGGTGTCAAAGAAAGAAACAGTACCAAAAATTTGATTGAAAGTAATATTAAAAATAATCAACTGACTAATATTCCCGCTCATTTAAAATTTGATAGTACAAAACTGGAAGCGAAAATATTAGACTATTGTGATCGAAATGATGTAGCTTTACCTCTTAACGAACTACTTGTAGTTGAACATTACTCACGTCGCTAATTCATCTGAAATTTATTAATGTTATAACTTATTTATTAAAATTTACTCTATGTTAAAATTAAGACTAAAACGAGCAGGTAGAAAACGTTCTCCTTCATATAGATTAGTTGTTATGGAAAGTCAATCAAGACGAGATGGAAGGCCTATTGAAGAACTTGGATATTATGACCCCCTTACAAAAAATTACAAATTTGACGTTGAAAAAATTCAAAAATGGTTAAGTGATGGTGTTCAGCCAACTCAAACTGTTTTAAGTTTATTAAAAAAAGCTAGTATTATTATATAATCCGTGAAAATGATTTTATTTTCACGGATTATATAATAATTTATTTTGTTTATATAGACGTTTTATACATTACTTAGTCTAGTATAATGTTTAATTAGATTATTTAACTACAATTATTATAATTTATGTCACATTTTACACATCTTAAAACTCGCTTTCAAACTCTTTCATATTTAAAAAAAGCGCTTATTAAATTAAACATTTCACATAAAGAACAAGAAAGAAATGCTTCTAAGTTAGGTTCTCTAACTTCTAATGTCAACTTAGTAATCCCTCAATCAAATGGTTACGATATTGAGTTTAATTGGAATGGACAAGAATATGAATTAGTTACAGATTTGAGTTTTTGGAAACAACCTTACCCTATTGAAAGTTTTATTGATAAAATAGCTCAACAATATGCGGGGGAAGTTATTATTGGTGAAAGTCAAAAAACAGGTTTTCAAACAATTAGCTCACGACAAAATATTGACGGTTCAAATACAATAGTTTTAGAACGTTGGAATAAAATGAACTAGAGTGATTAATAAATTCTTTTAAAAGTTTATTGAAAAAATATTAAAAATTGACGTAAAAAGGAAACACTTTAAGTTTGTAAAAACCGAAACTAATGTACTTAAAAGAAGGTTAACTAAAAGTATTTTTCATCTCTAAATTATAAATAAATAATTTAGAGATGAAAAATACTTTTAGTTAACTTTCTTTCTAAAGAATCGAGAAGCTCGGACAGTCGTACTTAAGATTGGTTCATCCCCTCCAAGATTTATACTTACCAAATTATTCCCTGAATTGTCAGAAGATAAATTTTCTTCTGATTTTGTGTTTAAATTCGATAAAACTGAAACAGGATTCTCTTCTTCTAATTGATCTAAAAGATTAGGATCAACATCACTAAAATCAAGTTCAACTTCTAGTTCATTAGTATAAGTCATTAAAGTCCCTTCTACCTTTTTACGGCGAACGTAAATTTTGGTATTAGGATATAAAGTTTTTGATAAACATTGCTCAGCTAATGTATCTTCTAAATATTTCATAATAGCACGTCTTAGTGGACGAGCACCATAAATTGGATCATAACCTTCATCAGTCAAAAATGCTTGAACAGATAAATCGACAATTAAATTTATACCTTTTTCTTTTAATCGTTTTTGAACTGATTTAACCATTAAATCACAAATTTCCCAAATATCCATTCTTGTTAAGTGATTAAAAACAATGATTTCGTCAATTCGATTTAAAAATTCAGGTCGGAAAAAGTTTTTTAATTCATCATTTACTAATTTTGTGACACGTTCAAACAATTCTGGATCTTTGATAGGCTCTGGCGCTGGTTCCCAACCAAGAACTTCATCTGGTGTAATTTTAAACCCACCTATACTTTGTTCTGATTTAGATTTTATACCACTTTCTCGTTCAATAATTTTAGATCCCAAGTTTGTAGTCATTATAATTAGGGTATTTGTAAAATCAATGACACGACCTTTTGAATCCGTTAATCGACCATCATCTAAAATTTGTAATAATAAATTGAAAACATCCGGATGAGCTTTTTCAACTTCATCTAGTAAAACTACTGAATATGGTTTTGAACGAACAGCTTCCGTTAATTGACCACCTTCATTATATCCTACATAACCTGGTGGTGAGCCAATTAATTTTGCAACTGTATGTTTTTCCATATATTCTGACATATCTAACCTAATCATGCTTTCTTCACTACCAAACATATAGTCAGAAAGAACTTTTGTTAATTCAGTTTTCCCTACACCTGTAGGTCCAGCAAAAATAAAACTTGCAATCGGTCGATTTGGATTTCTTAACCCAACACGAGCTCGACGAATGGCTTTTGATACAGCTATGACAGCGTGTTTTTGGCCAATAATACGCTGATGAATTGTATCTTCCATTTTTAATAGTCTAGCAGACTCTGAACCTGTGATTTTAGTAACCGGAATTCCAGTCCAATTTGAAACAACATCTGAAACATCAGTTTCTGTAACCATATCAACATCGCGACGAGTAAAACCTCGAGCTTCACTAGTTAAAGCAGATTGTTTCATAATTCGAATATGTGTTCGAACTTCCATTTCATGGTCTAAAAGTTGTTTTGCAGCTTCAAAATCATGTTCTTTAATGCATTCTTCTTTGTCTTTAATTGTTTCTTGTAATTCGTGCATTAAGCTTCTTAAACCTAAAGGTAATCTTCGATTCTCTAGTCGAACGCGTGCTCCTGCTTCGTCTAATACGTCAATAGCTTTATCAGGTAAATAACGATCAGCAACATATTTATCTGAAAGAATTGCAGCTTGCTCAAGAGCTTTATCATGATAACTTAGAGTATGGTGTTGTTCAAATTTAGAACGAAGACCTCTCAAAATTTCGATTGTTGTCCCAACACTTGGTTCTTCAACGTGAACAGGTTGAAAACGTCTTTCAAGAGCAGGATCTCTTTCAATATATTTTCTATATTCATCATTTGTTGTTGCACCTATACATCTAAATTTCCCTCGAGCCAAAGCTGGTTTTAAAATATTTGCTGCATCAACTGCTCCTTCTGCAGCTCCAGCTCCAACTAATGTATGAATTTCATCAATTACAATGATAACTGCTGAGTCATTTTGAGCTTCTTCAACAATACGTTTTAATCTTTCTTCAAATTCACCTCGATATTTTGTTCCAGCTAAGATTGAACCAAGATCTAGAGCCATAATAAGACTTCCGTCTAAGAAATCCGGCACTTTTTCTGTTAAAATTAATTGTGCTAATCCTTCAGCAACAGCTGTTTTACCAACACCAGGTTCACCAATTAAAACTGGGTTATTTTTTGTACGTCGAGCTAAAACAGCAATAACATCGTCAATTTCTTTTTCACGACCAATCACTGGATCTAAATTACCATCAATTGCTTCTTTAGTAACATTTTCTGCATATTCATCCAAAGTAGGAGTAGGACTTCCTTTTTTTTCACGTTCCAATAAAAATTTTTCAGCTTGTGTTAAAGGACGTAAAATTTCTTCTTGTGTTTCTTCAATATAAGTTAAAATCAAATTGCGAAGCTTGTGAATATCAACATTTAATTTATCTAATGTTCTCATTGCAACACCATCCGATTCAGCAATCAATGCTAATAAAATATGTTCAGTGCCAACAAAGTTTTGACCTAAATCTTTACCTTCATGAACTGCCATTTCAAGAACTCGTTTAGCTCTTGGTGTAAATGGAATTTCTGAGGCTACAAATCCAGTTCCTCTTCCTATATATAGTTCAATTTCCTTACGGGCTTTTTTTAAGGTAACTTTTAGTTTTTTTAAAGCTCGTGCTCCGATTCCATGCCTTTGTCCAATAACTCCTAATAATAACTGTTCTGTTCCAACAAAATTATGCCCCATACGTCTTGCTTCTTCTTGCGACAGCATAATTACCTTGATGGCACCTTCAGTAAATTTTTCAAACATAAATAGTTTACCATTGCAATTTCAAAGTTTTTGATTCTATTCACTTTAACAGACATTATACATCAATTTGTATTTTAAGTTTTAGGATAAAATTGTCACAAGATGCACTATACTAAGAAGAGTGAAATTGAAATTAAGGTATGGCGGTATGGCCAAGTGGTAAGGCAGTGGATTGCAAATTCTCTACCCCCAGTTCGAATCTGGGTGCCGCCTTATAAATTTCTAGCTATAGTATTGACTTTTTAATTAATTAAAGCTAATATTTGTTCATGAAATAACTTTGGGAATGTGGTGAAATTGGTAGACACGACGGACTTAAAATCCGTTGCCTAGTGATAGGTGTGAGGGTTCAAGTCCCTCCGTTCCCAACTTAATGAAAACTATATTAAGAATGTGGTTAATAACTTTAAAAGTTATGATTGTAATTTGAATCATAAAATTCTTAAAAGCAAACTACAATGGTAATATTCCATCAAAGCTTGAGATAAAACTTTGATGGAATATTAATGACTTTTTTTATTTTTTGTTCTCAAAACTTTAAGAAACCCAACCATAACTGTGTAATCCTTTACCTAAAAAGTTAACACCTAAATAACAAACCCAAATGGCAAAAAATCCTACACTACCTAGAATGGCTGTTTTTTTACCTTCCCAGCCTTTTGTAATACGCGCATGCAAGTAAGTTGCAAAAATTAACCAAGTAATTAACGCCCATGTTTCTTTTGGATCCCAACTCCAATAAGAACCCCAAGCTTCGTTTGCCCAAACACCACCTGAAATAATCCCAATTGTTAAAAAAGGAAAACCTAAACCTATAACTCGGTAACTCCAATTATCGATACTTTGTAAAAGTTTTAATTTCCCAAGTTCTGACATTTCACTAGAAGTTGTGACTAATTTTGCTTCATAATAATCTAGCATAATATTATAAAGTGGTAATGCTGAGTCATCAATAATTTTTAAATCGACCTCTTTTGAACGTGAAATAACTAAAAATAAAATAGATAACAGAGAACCAATTATTAAAGTACTATAACTTAACAACATCATACTTACATGCATCATTAACCAGTTTGATTGCAATGCAGGAACTAAAGGACTAGCTTTTTGCATTTCTGGAGATAATGTTAGATTTGCAAAACCATTTATTAGTAATGCAACAGGGAGCAAAACAGATCCAATTAATTTGCTTTTTGTTTTTCTTTCAATGTACAAATAAATTGTGAGTAACAAAAAAGTCAAAAACAATAATGATTCATAAAGATTACTTAAGGGAAAATATCCAGCTACTACCCAACGTGAACAAAGAACAAAAAATAATAAGAAACTAGCAAGTATTGTATTTGCTTTTACTAGTTTTGCTAAGAAAATGGAATCATTCAACAAGGATAAATTAACCCAAGAGGTTATCATCCCGAATAATAAAACCCCAAAAACTATGTTTGATAAAAAGTTTTGTATTTCATTCCAATCCATGAAATTTCTCCAATAAAATTTTTTTATAAATTATCTTTTACTTTACCATTCTACTAAAAATTTTATTGATTTTGTTTATTTTTTAACTTCCTTACAGAAAACTTTTTTCTATTTTTTAAAAAACAACTTATTTTAAACTATTGGATAAACATAATATTTAGTTCTTTAAAAAAATTAAGTTTAAAAAAGATTTAACTTGACATGGGCGTCTTTTATTAAGTACATTCAAGAAGCTTTTATCAATTTTGTAAAGTTCTTTTTAATGATTTCTTAAAGATAGGCCAGTTAAAGACTTTATAAATTGTGAAATTTTCCAACTTGTATAGTTAAACTTTTTTACGATCTTTTTTAGTTTATCAATTCTAAAATCTAGATTTATCAAAAATAAGTTACAACATACTTTATTGTTAGTAAAAGTATAAAATTAATTTTAAGAGAACTTAGTTATTATGTTAGCACTAAAAAGATATGAGATAATGATTCTTCTAGCTGAAGAATTTAATGATAGTTCTTTAAAAACATGGGTTTTTAATTATGCGAAGCATTTAAGAAAATTTAATGTATGTGATATTTCTGTAATTTCAAGAGGGAAACATAATTTAGCATATCCAATTGAGAATAAAATGAAAGGGAACTATATTCAACTTAATTTTTCAAGCATGCCAAAATATATAATCAATTTTTCAAACAGATTAAAAATGGACTCTAATGTATTAAGATTTTTAGTCATTGTTAAATAATTACAAATAATTTTAAATTAAAATTATTTGTAATTATTTAACAAGTGTGCTATATTCAGCTTATGTAAATTAGATTATCCTCAGTAGCTCAGTGGTAGAGCAATCGACTGTTAATCGATTGGTCGTAGGTTCAAGTCCTACCTGGGGAGTAATACAATAAAAAAAGTTGTTCAGTCAAAAGACAATATAAAAATTAAAAAAGAGATAATAGTTTCAATTTTAGAAACACTAGTTTTTTTTTTGATATCATATGATGTTAGTTCGAAGTATTGGAATAGTTTAAAAATTAAATAATTTAACAAATATGTACATTATGAGTAAAAATTTTTAATTATTTCTTATTTGTTTGAACAACAAAGTCAAAACAAATAAGAAATAATTAAGAAATAATTAAAAATTTTTGTTAATTTTTAGTAAGCTAAACCTAAACTGCGTGTTGTCTCTGCACCTAAATATACTCGAACACTTAAAAAGTCAGTTGGACAAGCTGTTTCACATCTTTTACAACCTACACAATCTTCTACACGTGGTGAAGAAGCAATCTGTCCAGATTTGCAACCATCCCATGGAACCATTTCTAATACATCTGTTGGACACGCTCTAACACATTGGGTACAACCAATACATGTGTCGTAAATTTTAACAGTATGAGACATAATTTTATGATTTTATTTATTTTAGTGATATTAAACTTTAAACAACTTATTTAACTTAAAATAGTTTGCATCTATTAAAAATAATCTATCTTAAATTTTTTTCGTTTAAATTTAATTTATTTTATATGAACTGTGAAAAAAGTCAATCATCTTTTTTCTTTTTTTCTAAACACCATCATTTAAGAAACCTTAGCGGCCTAAACGTTGAATTTGTTGAATAGCTAAACGACCAATATTAAATAAAGCCCATG
>Ga0100402_1001419_pt1 | contig 27695 bp, 10 predicted proteins | sample CryGeyme20150102_FD_80419 | JGI IMG/M metagenome (GOLD analysis project Ga0100402, IMG submission 80419) | Groundwater microbial communities from Crystal Geyser aquifers in Utah, USA - Crystal Geyser metaG 2015-0102 | ecosystem: Environmental > Aquatic > Deep subsurface > Groundwater | place...
CGCAGTTGTTGCAGACTCAGCAGCTGTTGTCGGCTCGTTTCCGTCCGGAGGTGCAGCGCCTCAATTTCGGCACGATAGGCATCGACCTCGGGGGCATGCACGCGGCCACGCACTTCGTGGAGGATGGAGTCAGCCTGCCGCAGGCTGTCGCCCATAAATTCAACGATGTATTCGCTGCTGTTGAGGTAGTCCGTCAGGTCTTGCAGAAAGTGGTCAAAGCCAGGCTGCGGCTCCGTTGCGGCAGTGGTTGGCGCGGACCCTTCAGGCCCGCTGGCTTCGGCTGGTGGCGTGAGCGGCTGGCCGGCTTGCAGACTGCGCCGTGCGCTTTGCAGCAGATCAATCAGGTGGATGCGTAAACGACCGTTATCAATGGCCGAACGGAGTTGCGCACTAACGGTTAAATTTTCAAAGGCTGCGAGAATACGTTTGGGATCACGTTGTTCCAGTGCGGGTTGGAGTGAGCCATCCGAGCGGAGATCCTGCTTGGAGGAGTCGATATTGACGACCAGAAAGACGCGGGAAAATACACCCAGCAAATCGGCAAATTCTGCAAAAACCTGTTCGTAAAACAGATTGTCCGTCTTGACCACAAAGACAGCGCAGGCCGCCGTATCGCGAAAGTCGCGGGTCAGTTGCCCGTAGCTGTATTTCATCTTGGTGTAAAGACCGGGGGTGTCCACCAGGATGGTGCCGGACTCGCGTAAAAAGGGGGCGGGCATGGTGAAGTCGATGCGCCGGATCGCTTCGGTGAAATCCTGGGCTGGATTAAACGCGGTGCCCGCCGCATCCGCCTCGCGCAGCCGCTGCGCCAGTGCTGCGTGTGCCGTTTCCAATGAGGCATGCAGTTCATCGCGGGAGCTGTAGCTGCTGCGGTCGCCGTTAAAAGCAGTCGAGGAAAAACTGTGCGATTCGCCTTCTTTCACATAGACCAGACAGGGGTAGGCGGGGAGGCTGGTGACCTCGCTCACATAGGCCCCGCTGATCGCATTCATCAAGGTGGATTTACCGCTTTTGAGCGGACCGAAAATCACCAGGTAGGTGTGCTGCTGGCGGGCCCGGTCGAGGAGTATTTTCAGCCGGTGCCGATTGTCCTGGACATCATTCAAAAGCGGCTCAAACGAAGCTTCCGCAGCGTCGCGCAGCGACTCCGTGCCCTGGTCGAGTGCTGCGCTGAATGGCTCCAGCACGGCCGTGAATTGCTGGCAAAAAGATTCAAGTTCCACGCGTAAAGATGCTACAGTCATAATCAGGTTCCGGGTTGGCGTCGATGAGTGCCAGCAGAATGCGTCAACTGGTGGCGCTTTCAAAGGTTTTTTTCAGGGATTCAACATGAGGATGCATTTCCCGGCGTAGGGGTGCAATCTTACGTGCGGGCTAACTTGCGGAAACAGGGGAACCGGGTAGCGCAGGTGCGTCCCCGCACCGCAGCCGGGTAGCGCAGGTGCGTCCCCGCACCGCAGGAACGTCCGCAGAACCCGGCACCTTAACAGACATGCCCGGGCTCAACCAGGCCACAGCCGCAACGTGCGCCGCGGGAAGCGGTCGCGCTACCCGCATGAAATAGAGCTTACCTCGTAATTAAAATTGCGCCTCCGGCGCAGACCCCTCAGGAGCCGTGCTTGACAACCCGGCAAACATTCGGGTGTGTTAACGACATGGAAGAGATCGCCATTTCCGAAGCCACCGCAAAATTCCCTGTCATGTGCGACCTGCGGGAAGTTCGGCATTCGCGCCTGTATCAACATGGCCGCCGATAAGAAACTCACCCCGATGATGCAGCAGTGGCACGAGATCCGTGCCAGGCTCGCGGACGATACCTTGCTGCTCTTCCGGCTGGGAGACTTTTACGAGGTCTTCCAACAGGATGCCGAGCGCGGGGCTAAGCTGTTGGGCATCACCCTCACTCACCGCCACGGCATGCCGATGGCCGGCATCCCCTACCACGCAGCCGACACCTACCTGCAAAAGCTGCTCGACCAGGGCATCAAGATCGCGATCTGCGACCAGACCGAGACGCCGCAGCCCGGGAAGTTGGTCCAGCGCGCCCTCACCCGCATCATCACCCCCGGCACCCGGCTGGCCGACACCCAGATCGACGCCCGGCGCAACCACTTCCTGCTCGCGCTCGACCTGGATAAAAAGGTCCTGCACGCCGCCTGGCTGGATCTGACCACCGGCGAGTTTGTGCTCGCGACGGAGGCCCGTCCGGAAAATCTCTTCGCCGCCTTTGAGGGCATTGATCCGCGCGAAATCATCGTGCCGGAAGGGGCCTCGCAAAGCTGGCGGGAGACGGAAGGCCCCTTCGGCGAACTCTACGCCCACATTTGCGACGGCCGTGCCGTCACGGCCATCCCGGATTATCACTTCGATCCGGCTTCCGGCACCCAATCGGTGATGGAGACCCTGGGCGTGCTCAATCTGGAAGGCTTCGGCCTGCGGCAGGACCACCCCGCACTGGGTGCCGCCGGGGCACTCGTCCACTACGCCACCGAGACGCTCTGCGCCAAACCCGAGAACCTGCGCCAGCTGCGTGAATACAGCAGCGAAAGGACGCTGCTGCTCGATCCCGCCACCCTGCGTAATCTGGAAATTTTCAAATCCGCCGCCAGCACCCGCCAAGGCTCCCTGTTGGCGGCGATGGACGGCACCGTCACCGCCCCCGGCGCGCGCCTGCTGGAGCGCTGGCTGTGCGCCCCGCAGCTGGATCTGACCGAGATCCAGCGGCGGCAGAACTGCGTGGGTGAATTTGTCACCAGTCCGGGACTATCCACTGAGTTGCATCAGCTCCTGCGCGGCATCCGCGATATCGAGCGCATCCTCGGCCGCCTGCAGAACCGGATGCGCAACCCGCGCGAACTGGGCGGCGTGCGCGACACGCTCCACGCGCTGCCCGCCATCGCGGTCAGCCTGCTGGAGTTTCCGGATACCCCGGTCGCGGCCATCGCCAGCCGCATCCATAATTTCGAGCTGCTCAGCGAGGAGCTGGCCAAGGGCCTGGCCGACGAACTGCCCGGCAAGATCGACGACGGCGGCACCATCCGCGACGGCTACGACGAAGAACTCGACCATTTGCGCAGTCTCACCCGCGACAGTCAGCAGTGGCTTACGGAATTCGAGCTGGCCGAGCAAGCGCGCACCGGCATCAAAAATCTCCGCATCCGCTTCAACGGGGCCTTTGGCTACTTTATCGAAATCACCAAGAGCAACCTCGCGCTGGTGCCGGAGAACTACGTGCGCAAGCAGACCATGAAGAACGCCGAGCGCTACACCACGGACGTGCTCAAAGAGCGCGAACGCGAGATCCTGCACGCCGAGGAAAAAGCCCTCGCCCGCGAAGAGGAACTTTTTAACCGGCTGATCGCCGCCATTCTGGATTACGCCGACGCGCTCAAAGAGACCGCCGCCGCGCTGGCCGAGATGGACGTGCTGATCGGGTGGGCCGTGCTGGCCCGTGAGTGGGACTACTGTAAACCGCAGCTCGACGACTCCGACACCCTGCAAATCGACCAGGGCCGCCACCCCGTCGTCGAGCAAATGCTGCGCGACCAACGCCTCGGTCTGGCCGGCACCCATGCCTTTGTGCCCAATGACAGTAATTTGTCATCTATTGGTGACAAATTCCCGCAGATCGCTCTCATTACCGGCCCCAACATGGCGGGTAAATCCACCTACATCCGCCAGATCGCGCTGATCGTGCTAATGGCACAGTCCGGTGCCTGGGTGCCCGCCCGCAGCTGCCGCCTCGGCCTGGTGGACCGCATCTTCTCGCGTGTCGGTGCCAGCGACGAGCTGGCCCGCGGCAACTCCACCTTCATGGTGGAAATGAACGAGACCGCCAACATCCTCAACAACTCGACCGCCCGCAGCCTGGTCATCCTTGACGAGATCGGTCGCGGCACCTCCACCTACGACGGTCTCTCGATCGCCTGGGCCGTGATCGAGCACCTGCATCCGAAGGACGCCGCAGGCCCCCGCACCCTCTTCGCCACCCACTACCACGAGCTGACCCAGTTGGCCAAGACCCTCGACCGGCTGGAAAACTACTCCGTCGCGGTCAAGGAGTGGAACGACGAGATCGTCTTCGTCCGCCAAGTGGTCAAGGGCGCCGCCGACCGCTCCTACGGCATCCAGGTCGCCCGCCTGGCCGGCCTCCCCAGCCCCGTGATCGACCGCGCTAAAACCATTCTCGAACGCCTCGAAGCCGACGACTCCTCCCATAACCTCCTCCGCAAACGCATGAAAAAGGAAAAATCCGGCGGCGACACCCGGGCTGAGGACGACCAGTTGGCCTTGTTTTGAGGAGAATTTATGAGAGTTATAGGACACCCGCCATCCTATCTTCGTCCAGTAAATTCATCAGCCGGTTAGCCCCGTAGAAGGCCAGCGATTTGCGACACCACTACTACACCCCAGTCCGAGTAAAATGAATGGGTGTCCAACTATTCTCCAACTATTTCACTCAAGCATTTTACTCTAAAAATTCTCTTTTTTCACTTTCGATTTAGGATTTGGTGCCTGCTTCGTTGCTGCGCTTCATGCGTGTGTTGATACTTAGCGTTTCGCTGAGCTTGACGCTGACGGGGATTTTCCACGGCGCGAGCTTGCTGCGGCAGTGGCTGCGGATGGCGCGTTTCCAGCTGCGCGGGTCGGCTGGCTCCGCACTGATAATCTCGCAGGCGACGCGTTGACCGGTGATGGGGTCGGGCTCGCCAAAAACGCGGCAGGCATCGACGCCGCTGAGTTCGTGCACAACAGCTTCCACTTCGGAGGGGTGGACTTTTTGGCCGCCGACGTTGATGGTGGTGCTCAGGCGGCCGATGATGCGGAGGCTGCCGTCCGGCCCCGCTGCGACCAGGTCGCCGGTCCGATACCAGCCGTCGGCTTCGAGTGAGCCGGTGGTGGCGTTGAGGTAGCCGAGAATGCGCGAGGGCGTTTTGAGCCACAGTTCGTCGTCGATGATCTTCCATTCGGTATCCGGATCTTTGATACGGAAGAAGAGGCTGTCCCGGCCGCTGCTCTGGATTCTGACTGCACCGGTCTCGCTGGTGCCGAATTTTTGTTGCAGGTCGGCTTTGGGGAAGGCCTGGCCGAGGCGCCTGAGTAAGCGCTGCGGCATGGCCTCGGCACCGTAGGCGATGACCTCCACCGAGCGGCAGTCGTATTGCTCCGCTATGCCTTGCAGCAGCATGAGATTGAGAAAGGTGGGTGAGGCGGGCAGGATATTGACCTGATGTGTCTGGATGGCCCGTCCGGCGGCATCCGGCGTGCGGGCAGTGGGGATGACGAGCTTCGAGCCGGCGCAAAAACAGCGCAGGGCGGCGTCAAGCCCGCCGATGTGGTCGATCAACAACAACTGGAGCGTGCGGTCGTCGCGTGGTTGGACTTGCCGGAAGCGGTTGAGCAGAGCGGGCAAGTCGTGTAACATGCCCTTGGGATGTCCGCTGGTGCCGCTGCTGAAGAGGATGAGTCCGCTGCCAGACAACTGTTGGCAGAGCGGGGAACTGGCGGCGACGGTACGCATGTGTGTCCGCTCGGCTGCGGGGAGCGCCGGAGGCAGGGGCAGGGCGATTTTGTTTGATTCCGCGATGGCCAGCAACTGGGCGAGGCCCTCGAAGGTGCCGCCGGTTTCAATCGGCACAATTCGTTCGGGCCCGAGCGAAGACTTGGCGGCGTCGATTGCTGTCAACAAATCGGCATAGCTCCATGTCCGGCCTGCTTCAATGCAGGCAGTTCTGGCAGCAAAGCTTTGGAATCTATCGAGTATCCAATTCATTACATTTTTTTAATATTTTTTGGGTGTTAGTGGGAATGGCACTTAGTTAAGCGGCTTAATCGATGGTAGAAGCGTGCTTTAGCCGGTCAACCGAACGTGCAATCGGTCCCGCTCCGCAGATTCGGGCAGCACAGCTGAAGACAGTGCTGCTACGAACGACTACGTTACCCCGCCCAGGTAAAGCACCTGCCCGGTAATGAAATCACTTTCCGGGCGCAGGTAGAAATCGACCACGTTGAGCACGTCGCGGACATCGCCCAGGCGGTGGATGGCCTGGCGCTGGATCAGGGCATCCATTTTTGCCTGGGGCACGCCGCGAATGAGGTCGGTTGCGATCGGTGTGGGGCCGACGGCATTCACAGTGATGCCGAATCCGGCCAGTTCGCGGGCGAGAATACGGGTGAGGCTCTCGACTGCTGCTTTGCTGGCCGCGTAAATTGCCTCGCCTTCGAGGTTGAGGGGGTGGGCCACGGTGGTAAAGTTGACGATCCGCCCAGCTCTGCTGTTGCGCATCAGTTTGGCCATCTCGCGACAAAAGAGGAAGGTGCCCACCACGTTGGTGGCAAGGATGCGGTTGGCCGTTTCGCCCGGCGTGAGCAAGGCGTGGTTCATTGACGCGATGCCGGCATTGTTCAGCAGGGCATCGACGCTGCCGAATTCTTGTTTTAGTGCGCGGGCCATTTTAACGACGGCGGCCTCATCGCTCACATCCAGCGAAAAGTGGCGGTAGTTGGCATGCCCGATACTGGACTCGCCCCGACTGCAACCCGCGACTTGCCAGCCTGCAGCGAGGTAGTGTTCCGCGAGGGACTTGCCGATGCCCTTGCGGGTGCCGGTGATGACGGCGGTCTTCATTCGGGTAACCTTTCGACGATGGCTTCAGTCAGGTCGGCGACCGAGCGGAAGGGTGAACGCTGGGCACTCATGGCACGTTCGTCCGCCAAAGTGATACTGATCCCGTATTTTTCAGCTACGGCATCCTCAATGTCGGCCACCAGATTGACCAGAGCCATGCTGTCCAGGGGGGCACCCTCGCCGTAAAGTAGGCTGTCGGCGGTCGCCTCAGTCAGGGCCGGGATCTCGAAGTCGCTCGCAAGCATGCGGACCGATTCGATGACGAGAGATTGTATTTCTTTGGAGTTGGGCATGATTAGGATTCGGATATTTCCTTGGTTCCGGTGAATTCTTGTCGCGTCGCTTCGCCTTCCGCCGAGATGTTGTCGCGGCGCAAGACGGTGATGATGGTTAATACGAGAATTTTCAGATCCAGCAAGCCGGAACGGTGCTCGACATACCAGAGGTCGAGTTCGAACTGGCACTCCCAGGTGAGCCCATTGCGGCCGTTGACCTGCGCCCAACCGGTAATGCCGGGACGCACCGCGTGGCGGCGGGCCTGTTGCATCGAATAGCGCGGGAGATAAGCGGTCGGCAAGGGGCGGGGGCCGACCAGGCTCATGTCGCCCCGCAGCACATTCCAGAGTTCCGGCAATTCATCCAGACTGGTGGAGCGCAAAAACTGCCCCCAGCGGGTCAGGCGTTCGGCATCGCTGCCCGGCCCGCTGCGCATGCTGCGGAATTTGATGATGTCGAATGGCTTGCCGTTTTTTCCCGCCCGCTGCTGACGAAAGAAGAGGGGTCGGCCCAGACAAACGAACTGGATGAGCGCGAGGAGGCATAGCGGCAAGGCCAACCACAACAGCAGCAGCAAGGCGATCAGGATGTTCAAGAGGCGATTCATTTGACTTGATGATATTTTCCGTAAGCTCTGACGGGTCACTCCGATACCACATTATTCAACCGCAGAGTCAAACTGGCTTTGACACGAAATACCGCCAGCATAGTCTGGTTATTTTAAATTCTCCCAACACTCAACCTATTCAATTGATGATACTCGATCCCAACCAACGCACCTTCGATCCCTTTAGTCTAACGCGGCTGCTGACCACCAGTTTTGGTCGCGGCAATGGCGAAAAAGTCTGTATCCTGATCGATCTGCCGAATCCGGCGGATATTGAAGACTTCAAGTTTTTAACCGACGAGACGTTGTCGATTCAGAACTACGGGCACGAGGTCTTCTATAAAGGCTTCAAGTCCGGTGCACTGGCAGATATGAACTGGACGGGCGGCGAAATCTATGCCTACAAAGAGACCGGCGGCAGCAATCTCGACATGGAGGACGAGTGCTACGATCCCGACGGTAACCAGCTGAGCCTGGAAAAGGATATTTACCCGCACTACGGCGTAATTCTGGTGGTCTCGACTTTCTCCGCTACCGCGCCGCTGACGGCGAAATGCAAGGAGTATGGTTTCCGCGGCGCGACCCTGCACGGGCTCAACCAGATCATTCTCGATACCGGCCTGGCGGTGGACTATAATCAAGTTTCCGAGGATGCTGAAAAGCTGCGGTTGGGATTGACGCGAGCTGACCGCTTCGAAATCGACTTCGAGGTGGAGCGTAAGGTCTATACGCTCAAGCTGCACACCAACGGGCAGGAAGCGCAAAAGAGTCACGGCCTCTGCGCCCAGGGTAAGCCGGATGTGGCCAATCTGCCGGGCGGCGAAGTTTACTTCGTGCCGGAAGGCGCGGACGGGGTCTTCCCGTTCAAATATGACGAGAGCACCATCGGGCTGCTCCATGTCGAAGGCGGGCGAATCGTAAAATCCCAGTTTGTTTATGGCGACTACAGCGAAATCGAGGACCACAACCGCCGCCTTAAGGAGGACCCGATGATCGGCGCGATCGGCGAGCTCGGTTTCGGCACTCAGGTGCTGCCCTTCTCCGGGAGAGACATTCAGGATGAAAAAATCCTCGGCACCATCCACGTCGCCACCGGTCGCGACGACCATCTGGGAGGTAAGATTACGCCGGATCTCTTCAAGGAGCACAAAAATGCCTCGCACGACGATGTCCTGTATGCCCCGCACAAAACGCCGGAAATCCGCCTGCAACAGGCCCGCATGATTCGGGACGGCAAGACCGAGGTATTGATTGAGCACTACCAGCCCGCCAAATACATGGTCGATCTGCTGGAGGCGGAAACTCCGGCTCTCGTCTCCTGAGTCATGAACCCCTACGAATCCGACGAACTCCTGCAGCAGTATCTGGTGTTTCATTACGCCAAGGCTGAAGAGCAGTTTCCGTACGGCTTTGGCGGGGCGGATGCCTTGGATTTTCCGCAGCGCTGTGCGCTGGAAGGGCCGGATTTTTCACGATTGCGCGCCGATACGGAGGGGTGGGACCTCCGACATCCGGAAGCGGATTCCCTACCGGCGCAGGCTGCGGGTATGCCGGATCCACCTGCAAACCTTCCACCTGCCCACCCTCCCACCGCGCAGCGTGCCGGTGCGCGGGCGCTGGACTTGGGCTGCGCGGTGGGGCGTTCGAGTTTCGAGCTGGCGCGCCACTGCGGTAAGGTAGTTGGCATAGATTACTCGCAGGCCTTTATCGACGCCGCCGGTCGGATGCAGGCAGCAGGCTGTATGACTGCGACCCGTTTGGATGAGGGCTCCGCGACCACTGATTTGGAGGTCGCTGTGGATGCGGCAATTGATCGCTCACGCGTCAGCTTTGAGCAAGGCGATGCCCAATCCATCCGCGAAGACATCGGCCAGTTCGACCTGGTGCTGGCCTGCAACTTGATTTGCCGCCTGCCCGAGCCACTGCGGCTGTTGGAGCGTTTGCCACAACTCTTGCGGCCCGGCGGCCAGCTCTTTATCACCACCCCCTTCACCTGGTTGGAAGACTATACGCCCCGCCAGAACTGGCTGGGCGATGGTGCCCGCGATTCATTCACCGGGCTGCGCCAGGCGCTCGAGCCGCAATTTACCTTGGATGCGCAGTGGGACATGCCCTTCCTGATCCGCGAGCACGCCCGCAAGTTTCAATATTCCATTGCCCAGGCCAGCCGCTGGGTGCGGGCGTAGCGAGCACGTTCAGTGTTTTCGTTGCCACTGGGCGAACTGAAATTCCGGGTTTTCCGGCTGACCGGTATCGCGCGCGATCCGGAGTAGTTCCTGTTGGGCGGTCTGGTTGCCCTGGCTCCGCTCGAATTGGGCCAGCCAGAATGCGGCGCTGCAAATTTGGGCGCGGGCGCGTTCGGGCGTCTCCGCCCGCCCGGCCCAGTCGAGGACTTGTTTGCGACTGGCATCGCCGTTGGTGTATTGGGCGAAGAGGCGGGTGGCCGGGCTAGTGGTGGTCAGTTCCGGTAGTTCGGTGCCCGGCTGGCTGGCGAGCAGGATGCGGAGATAGGCGGCGGTGTCGGAGCAGTTGGCTTTGTGTTCTTCCAGCGCGGCACCGGTCATCCCGGGGCGGAGATATTCGCGGAGGGACTCTGCCGCCTGATCGTATTGTCCGAGCGTGTAGGCGCAACTGGCGTGGAGCAGATCAAGGGTAGCGTGCGGGGTGAGTGAGCGGGCGGCGGTTCGCAGCAGGGGCTCCGCAGCTTCGATGCGGCCGAGTTGTAGTAGCACCAGTCCTTGTTCGTAGCTGAGGACGGCACTGGCGGGAGCCAGGCGAAGTGCCTGCTCGTAGTCGGCCAGGGCACCAGTGAGGTCGCCGATCCTGCGCAGAAGCGAACCGCGCAGCGCCAGTGCTTCGAGTTGCTCGGGGTCCAATAAAAGCGATTGATTCAGCGCACTGATGGCCAGCGTGTGCTGCTCTTTTTTGAGGTGGGCGCGACCGAGTAGCGCCCAGCCCTCCGGGCTGGCATTGCCGCCCAACAGCGCCTCTTCCAGGATGGGGATCAGTGTGTCCACGTCGCCGCTGCGCAGGCAGAGGCGGCCCAGATGGACAGCCTCGGCAGGAGTTTCCGGCAGGTAACCTCCGGCAATAGCTTGCCGGAGCGCCTGCTCGGCCTGATCGCGGCGCTCAAGTTTTTCCCAACAAACACTTTGGTAAAATTCCAGCGCGTGTTGTAGGGCGGTGGGGCGTGCCGCATTCTCCTGCAGTGCAGCTTCGAATTTGGCGCGCGCGGTGCCTACCCGGTCACGTGCCAGGGCAACGCGGCCTTCGAGGTAGAGCGCGACGTCGGTCAGTAGCGGGTTTCTTGCGATGGGGGCAATCAGGTCCTCAAGGGCAAGCCATTCCCCGCGGGCGGCGTAGAGTGCGGCGAGGGTTACGGTGGCCTCCAGGTTTTCCGGGTTTTGGCCTACGAGCTGTTGCAGCGAGTGGATCGCCTCTGCCGACATGCCTGCTTGCGCGAGGTGTTTCGCGCGGGTGAGTTTGAGCTGCTCCAATTTTTGCAGGCTTTCCCGGCCAGTGGCTTGCGCGTAGAGTTCAATGGCCTGATCGATGGCGGTCAGGGCTTGCGCCAGATTGGGAGCATTCCGAGCTTTTTCCAGATAGGCTTCGCTGGCGAGCTGGCGGCCGGTGGAAGAAGTTTCGGTGTCAGGCTGGTAGCTGCGTTTGAATGCGGTGGCAGCAGCGTCCCATTGCCCCTCGGCCATGTTGAACAGGCCTTTCAGATGCTGAGCGGTGCGCGCCGCCTGACTCGAGGGTTCGGCTTTGGTCAGAATCGCGTCGAGCCGGGTAATCGCTTCTGCGCGGCGGTTAAGATTTCCGAGAATGAGAGCGCAGAGCACCTGATACTCCAGCTGCTGCGGGTCGGACTCAATGGCTTGCTCGGCTGCTTCGAGTGCGGCAGTGGGCTTGGACTGGTCGAGCCGGATTTTGGCCAGCAAGGCGTGGCTGGGGGCGTGGTTGGCGTCGAGCCGGAGGCTTTGCTCCACACCGCGCTCGGCACCGCTGAGGTCGCCGATCAGGTAATTGCCCTCCGCGATGTTGTAGTAAAACGTCAAACGGTTCGGCTCGGCTGCCCAGAGTTGGAAGGCGGAGAGCAGTAGAAAGCTGATAATCTGTAGCAAAGAATATGGGGTCATTCCGTTATTCTTATCATCAGTTTACGATAACGCTCATCTTTTTCGCCACCCTAAGGAATAATTTAAAGAATAATTTAAAGTAATTTAAAGGACCCCCAAAAAAGTAATTTAAAGGACACCCATAAGCCCGCATTCTGGGCGAGGAACTGGGCTTGGAGGAAAAGGTCGACGAGAAGGATTTATACCGGGCCATGGCATGGCTCTTGGAGCGACAGGATAAAATCGAGCGACGCCTGGCGAAAAAACATCTGAGCGATTCGGCTCCGATACTTTACGATTTGAGTTCGACCTACTACGAAGGCTCCACCTGCGTATTGGCGCAGCGTGGCTACAGCCGGGACGGCAAAATGAAAGACCCTCAATCAAAAAAATACAAGAAATATTTGACATTACAGGACCTTCGTAGTTCCTGCACGGTGACTGGGCTGGTTAAGCTGATCTTTTTTAAAGTATGCGAAAAATGTGGAGACAGTGTTTGGTTTTCGGTTTACTCTGCCCAGGTTTGGGTGCGACACCGCTATCGGTGCTACCCATAGGGGACGAGGTCACTTTCGCCGAGCATGCGGCGTCGATCGACGCTGAAGGCGCGCTGGTGGCGGTGGGCGCGCCGACTTATGATTTTGATGCCGAAGAGGCCAGTAACAACGAACTGGTGCGGGATCGCTACAGCGGTGCCTTGACGGCTAATTTGCGGGATGCTGGTATCAATATCGGTATGGCGCTCGGACAGACGCTGTATGAAAACGCGTTGACCGGTGATATTCTCGATAACCCGAAGGAAGTCGCCGGGGGCTTCGTGCTCGACGCAGTGATCGACGTCGGGCTGGCCTTTGCCTTTACTTCGCTGGAGTCGGAATTCTTCGATGTAGGCCCTCCCAACGTGGATCATAACAACGTGGGGGTGGTGTATCGCTTCGTGGTGGCCGAGGGAGACACCTTTTTTCAAGGAGCTTGGAATGCCTGGGCAGATGCGGTGGCGATGGGGAATCTGCGCTCCCGGGACCAACCCTATGCGCACCAACCCAACCACTTTGAGCTGGGCACCAAGGTCGTCTTGCACGGCGGGCGTTTGACGGCCTCCGCTCCTGGCTGGGCGACGAATACCTTCAAGGGGCAGCAGGTGGGCCCGGATTATGTGGGCTTGATCTTACAGGCCAGCACCAACTTACCGCATCCGCTTCTCTCGACGGCTTTTAAAGTCGGTTCCTGGATCCATGAATCCAGTAAAAAGGGTCTGGAGCGCGACTACAACAGCCCCCACCACCACGGCTCACTGATGAGTTTCAATGCGTTGCAGGACCAGCGGAGCAGTGATTCCGAGGTGGTTAACTATACCTCTGGATCTCAGGCCCAGTGGCTGGGGCAGGCCTTTGCTATTGATGGCAATCGTGCGATCGTAAGTGCATCGGCCTGGCGCTTCGTGGATGGCCGGAACAAAGGTGCAGGGCCTCCCACCCGCGGACATGCGGGCTTTCACCGTTTTAATTTTGTGGACGGCCAGTGGAAATACGCCGATACGCCCTGGGATTTATTCGTCTTCAAATCGACCGCTGAGATGGAGGCCAATGCTTCCTACATCGCTGATTCGGTGCGGGAGGTGGAAATTCTTGGTGACGACGTTTACTTTATTGCTGATGGAACCAACGGGCGAGATCAAGCCTTGTATAGGTTGGAAGATCGGATGGTAGCCAATCATGAAGTGGTGCCAGTTAAGATTCTTTCGTTCTCGAATGGTGTCGTGTCGAGCGAGCCCTCGCTGCGCGTTGGTGGAGGCAGAGCGGGAGTTCCCCGGTATATGGTGGCTGCTGTTCCGAGTTCTTACGAGGGGGCGGGCGGTGCATTTATTTTCGATGCTGCGGGCAACCGCATGCAAACCTTGCGGCCTGCCGGCGATGTAAATTTTGGTGAAGGACTCGCAGTTGTTAACGATTTGATTGCTGTCTCGCAATCTGGAAACACGCGCAAGCAGGTTTATCTTTACCGGTATCAAGGCTCGCTTTCAAACTGGGTGCTCGAGCGCACGATTTCGATGGCAGACCTCGCCATGTCCGAGGTGCAAAAATTTGGCGACCACTTGGCGCTCACACCTGAATTTATCGCAATCGCCAGTCAACTCGATGGCACGCGAGGCTCTCTCCGGACTGCGGGACTGGGGCGACGTCTGGAAGCGGATATTACCCTCGAAAAGTATGATTTTGGCCTGGTCGCGGATCCGCAGCTTATCTTTGATCTGGAGTCGAGGTATTCGGTCCCGCCACCAGCGTCGTTTGGACAGACGACCGGCTATTACCGGATTAGCCGCGCGGAGGGACAGCTATTACGTATCCCACTGAATCGCAGTCTGGAAGGCGACGGCTCGATCTCTGCCACGGTCTCGTTCAACTACCGGGCCACTTACCGCCGCGACACCGGGTCGCCTTTCGCAGCCACTAAAACACCACCGGAGCCCGCTTTTCGCCTGCATTACAAGGTTGTCAATGATTCAGGGGGGGTGACGGATGTTGTCAGCAGCTGGACGGTTCCCGTGGGAACACCGCGCGGCGACCACTCGCCGGAGGAGGCGATCAGTAACCGGGCCTACTTTGCCAGCGTCACTACAAGTGGCCTGGCCGGGGCGGTTGTCGAGGCCTTCATCGAGTTCCGTCAACAGAGCGGGACACAGTTCACCTATAACAATAGAGTGCCTCATGACAGCGATGCGATGGATTCGGTGGAGGTGGCCTTTCCCTCCTCGGTTCCTTCATTCACCCTGAACGAAAACGGCGAACAGATCGAGTTCGCGATGGCGGCCGGTTATTACCAACTCTTGCTGGCCGATGGGGGGCGCGCATTAAGCGATACTATCAACCTGGTGGATCGCTTCGTGGATGTCCGCACCGTAACGGCGGCCGGACCTTACTCGGCGAGCGGTCAGCTGACCGCGCCGGATTGGGGCGATGCGGGTGTCAGCGGGATCGTTGTCAAAGCCCGCAGCGCGGGTGGGCACGAGCTGACGGCCACCTCGGATGCCAATGGCCGCTTTACCATCAACGGACTGTGGCCCGGCATGACCTATACCTTCGAGCCCCAGGTGATCACCCAAGTGACAAAAAGCCCCGCTTTGGTCACACGCACGGTTAGCTCGATGACCGGCGATCTGGCGGGGCTTGACTTTCAGCTTAGCTCCAATCTCGCGCTGGATGTGCAAACAGAGACCAGTAGTGGGCGCGGGCTCTCTCCCGTCTCCGTTTACCTGACGGCACCGCATCTGGGGGGAGCCGAGCTAAGCGGGGAAAGCGATGCCAATGGGACTGTCCGCTTCGTCGGGCTTCTGCCGGGCAGTCACAGTCTGCGGGCTGCCGCCTACCGCTGGCCGCTGCTGGACGGGCAATCGCTGGTTACCCAGTTTGAGCAGAACAACGTCAATCTTCTGCTTGGTGCCAGCTCCCTAAGCCATCTTTTCATACTGCGCACCGGCGAGCTTGATTTCCGACCGACTGATCTGGCGGGTCCAACGCCTGTTGACGGCGCGGTGTTCCGACTGGCTGCCTCCAACCCCAATAAAATCTCGGGATCGGCTGCGGCAGAGAAGGTTGCGCACCGCGTGTCGAGTAGCCTGAGCTGGCGGCCGATCACCGGCAACTATTCGGAATCGAAAATTTTCTTACCCGGAGGCAAGTATCCCGGTGATTTCACGCTGACGATTCACGGCAATGCATTGCCCACTACCTTCCCGCTGCCTTCGGGCGTTTTCACTGGCAGCCGGGAGGATTGGCTCAATTACATGGTCGAGATCACCCGGCCGGACGGTGTTTCCTGGTCCGGGAAGTTATTTACCGACAACGGCGCAATCGGAAGGTTTTCCCCCAACGGTCGGCTCATCCAGTTCGAGATCGATGGTAGCAGTAGCTTTGTCGATGGCGCTTACATCCGGGAAGAGCACTGGCGCATCAGACTTCCGGACGAAATTAAGCCCGATGACGAATTTGAAGCGGGCACATGGACGGTCGTCATCCGCAACCCAGATGTGGCAATCCAGTCAGAAATGGTGGATTTTAATACCTGGGGCCGTGGTCTTCCGATAATGATTCGGGTCGGGGAGTATGTTTCCGAGACGGTCAACCCCACGCGCATGACGCTGGAACTGCAAACAGATGTCGCTGCCGCGTCGGGCGCCCGCGTCCGTCTAAACGAATCCGACCGCCTGCCTTCGGGGAACTTCGAACTGCCGCTGGATTTTGGCTACACGCTGGTTCAGGCGCCCAGCAAATATGTAATTTCCAGCCCAGTAACTGCCGTCACCCTGAATGCGAGCGGCGCCACCCTGCTGGCACCGACCTTCCAGCGTCAGAATGAGATCGAAGTCAAACTGCTGGCAGGATCCGACTGGGGTGCCAATCCCTTTCCGGCAGATATTTATATCGAGCGCTCGGACGGGCGCTGGGGGTATCTCACTGTCTATGACTTGAACCGTCTCCGACTTGAGCTGATTGACCTTAACTCAGGCGCGGTGAAAGGGTCGGTTGATCGTTTCCTGTCGAGCTATCCCAATTCTCGTTTGTGGCCGGATCTCATGAACTTCAATCAGGTGCTGAGTGGTGACTACAGCTTGCAGCTCGCGCAAAACGCCCTTGGTTCGGGCGTTTATGGGGGCCGTGACTATACGATCAGCTATGATACAAGCAGGCTGCTGGGCGTCTCTGCTGATATGACTGGCGCGGACTGGCTGGAAGTCACGGTCGATCCTGCAGGTCTGGCTGAGGTCACCATAAGCGATGCGAACGGGCAGCCAGTCGAAGGTGTGGCGCTGCAATTTATTCCTAACCCCGGGGAAACCCAGCGGCTCGGTCGGCTACTCCCCGGAGTGTTACCGGATCCGCTTGTCACGACGGATGCGAGCGGACTGGCCCGCCATAGCAAACTGTTCCCAAGAAGCTATATCCTCACTGGTGCAGCCCCTGATTTCCGCCTGGAGCCGACTGAAATTGTCATCAACGGGCAGGATCTGCCCGCAGCTGTCAGCATGACGGCCCACCCATTGCGGGCGGAGGGCACGTTGCTGGACTTTAACGGCGACCCGCTGGCCAATGCGGACTTGGTATTCAGAGACGCGGATCATGATGACGTGCGGGCGACCACGGACGCCAATGGTGACTTTGTGATCGATGGGATGCCGGGCGGCTTCTTCGACATTTATCTCGTGACGCCGGGAGCTGGCTCCACGCTATTGGAAAGTGGTTTCGAGTTTCATGGAAATGCCATCCGCCCTTTCACACCGAGCTTGGAGGCACTCAATATCAGTGGCCGCTTATTGGCCGAGAACCCCGATTTCCTTTACGCCGGGGTCAGCGGGGATCTGCTCGCAAACGGCTCGGTTCTCACGAGTTTTACGACGGATGAAGACGGCCGTTTTGAGGTAGGGGGCCTCTTTCCCGGGAACTACACCCTTGAGGTGCGTAATGGAGATCTGATCCTGAATGAATCGATTTCCCTGTTTGAGGATTTAGACATCGGCGACCGCGTCATGGCGGCGGATCGCGTGCAGTTGAGTGGCCGGGTGACCGAATCAGTATCTGGTTTAGCAATATCCGAGGCTTCGATTCGGCTTTCCAGTTTGGTCGATGAATCGCCAGAATTTTTGCCACGCCGCTCTGTGGTGGCACCTCGATTAGATTTCAACGTAATCCCGTGGAGTGTTGCGCCTTCTGATTCATTTGTTCAGACAGTATCTTTCGACTTTGGGGCTACTGGTGAGGATCGGGTGAACCAAGTTTTAGGGACCATTTCCGTGCGTGCCCAAACAGGCTGGGTACGGAACTGGCCGGGTGACAACACCACCCCCTTTACCTTTGATTTGATTGCACCCGACGGGCGCACGGTCAGCGGGGACTTGGAGATCCCGGCAATTTCGAATTTCAAAACATCAGTCTTCACTCTCGATCTCAGTGATTTAGATCTTTCCGCATTCCATGGCACTCCAATTGCGGGGGTTTGGCAGATGACTATCGCCACCAATTCAACGATGGTGGGTAATGTGGACGCCGTCTTAACCGTTGAGCGGGAGGAGGCCACGCGCTACGCAGTCACCGCAACCGATGCCAATGGCGACTGGACGGCATCCCTGCCAGCGGGGACGATTACCGCGACAGCGGAGCAAAGCGGTTGGGGCTTTACTCCCTTCCGGCGCGAGCTGGCAGCCAGCAGCGACGAGGATAACCTCGACTTTGCAGGTATAATTTCGCGAGTCTCCGGCACCCTCAGTTTGCGGGGCAGTGGTTTGCCGGGCATTTCCGTTGAAATGACCGGGCCGAATGCGTATCGCGAAACGGCGATCTCCGATGAGGATGGCCGCTACACTTTTGGCGGCGTCCCGGCGGGGCTGTATCAAATCAGTCTGAGCTCACCGCTGCCTCAGTATCAATTTGCCAATCCGGTCTTTGCGGTGCCGGTGGATGAGCTGGTCGAAGAAGTGCCGGATCGGTCGGCCATTACCAGCGAACTCGTGCTGAACTTCGATACCCCATTTGAGCCCGTGCCAAATGTGGCGGTTGAGTTGATCGGTCCGGAGTCTTTGACGGGAGTGAGCGATAGCAGCGGGCAGCTGGTCTTTCCCTCGGTTCTGCCGGGGAGCTACCGGACTTCGGCCGGAGTGACCCAACATCGCGTAAATATCCCCGGTCAAATCACGATGGGGCAGAGCGATCGCCAGGTCGCGGTGGCAGTGGATCGGCTATCGGACGTCACCGTGCCGGTTGCTTTTACTGATGGATTTGGTGCACCCTTCACCTTACGTGTTGCCCGCTTAGTCGATGGATTGATTACCTCAACCGCTCCGGTCGCGCTCACACAGGTCGGTGCGGATGGAGTTGGCCTCCTGAGGGCACTCGATGACGGACAGTATCTTCTGCAATTTGATCGTGGTTATGATTTCTCGGTAAATACGCGCGAATTCACCGTGAATAACGGGGACTTGACCTTGGACGAGGTGACCGCTCGGGTGTGGAAGGATTTGGTGCTCGAAGTGACGAATCGCGGTCATCCCGTGGCGGGAGTATCCGTCGAATTGGTTCAACGCGATCTGCCGGGCAGAAAGCTTGAGTTGCAGGCAAGCACCGATGCGCAGGGCCGGGTCGTGCTTCCTGCCGCACCGCCGGATCTATACGATTATACGATCTTGCATCCTTACATTCAGAGCCTTTCGGGCGTGTTGACCCATGGCATCGAAGGGCCGGTGCAGAGTTTCGCCGTGACTGCTTTGGCCGAGGTTTCTGGCACCGTGACACGGCGCGACCGCGACGGGCGTCCCGCCGTCGGGGTGCGGGTTGAGATTGATGGGATCGCTGATATTACTGATGGATTTGGCAACTATCAGATCACCGGCCTGCTGGATGGTGCGCTTCCGCTCTCGGTTGAGCGCGAGGGCTATACCGTGGTCGATGCCCGCGACGCAATTACGATCAATGCCTATCAAACCACCCGCTCCTTTGAAGTTGAAGGGCAGCTCAGCTTTGCCGCAAATTTTGTGGACGCCGATGCTGCACCGCTGGATAATCTCGGGATTGAGGTGCGTGAGCAGGCCCTGGGGCTCCAATCCACCCGCACCCTGCAGACGGATAACGGTGGCAATCTTGTCCTGACGGATCTCGGGCCCGACGATTATCTTTATTTCGATTTCTCAGACAGCGCCGATTTACCTGACGGGCAGTATTTGTTTGGTGCGGGTGAGCGTTACATCCCCGCCAGAGGCGAGGTGGGCGCCAATTTCTCTCTGGCCCACTATGCGCCCCGTGCTCCAGCAATTACCGAGGTTCGGTCCAGTCGTGTCGAGCTCAGCTCGATCCCGGCGATCCTGGCGGATACGGGTGAAGTGACCATTGAGTTCTGGGCGCGTCCCAGCGGCAACCAGGCAGCTTTGTTTTACGCAGAGGGTGAAAATGTTACGCAAGGCTTCTACGCCGTGGTGAAGCAGGGGACGGCGCTACGCTACCCCTTGGACAACAATACCTCGCAAACGGACGATGTCTTCCCCAGCGCGGAGAATTGGTATCATGTCGCGATCTCCTATCAGGCGGATAACGCGCAGCGCGATGCCACCGTTTACGTAAACGGGCAAGTGGTGGCCTTCGCTCAGTTTGAGGGTGCCTTTACCGCTGCGGGTGCGGTGGATTATATCGTCGGTGGGTCCGGTGTGCTGGTCGATGAAGTGCGGGTCTGGAACATCGCCCTCAAGGCCTCCGAGTTGCACGCTAATCTGGGGAGTTTTGATGTGACGGAAGACCAGCGGCCCGAGGCGCTGGTTGAATACCATCCAATCGCGGTTGGCGCTGCGGATCGTCGCTACCTGCACAATCTTCGCACGCCGAGCCAGACTCCAATTGAGTTTGTGGTCCCCCTCGGTAACGACAGCGGGCAGACTCCGGTGCTGAGTGCTGAGTCGCGGCCCCTCGAAGGCGCTGTCGAGCGCGTTGCGCCGGATCGTCTCCGCTTTACGCCGCGTCCCGATTTTGTGGGCGATGCGACCATTACCTATACGCTGGAGAATGAATATGGCCGGGTGACCGAGCCCAGAACGGTGCAGCTTACTGTGGCGGGACTGATGGGCTCGCTGAGCGGGGCTGGCTTGAGTGATAATGGTTCCGAGCTGTCGATCGGCGCGGGCCGCGACGCCCGCCTCTCCCTGCAGCTCGCCGAAAGCTGGTTTGCGGAATCCAACGGGGAGCTGCGTATCTCGACGGATATCGCGGGCCTGGCTGTTCCCGGCAGTATCACCATACGGCCGGGGCAAAGCTCATTGAGCATCCCGCTGAACTTTCCGGCTATCCGGCGTTCGCCGGTGTTGGGGTCAATCATACTGGAGCTGGGTGCGCAGCGACGCGATATTTCGGTGAACTTAAAGCAAACCGTTTGGGAGGCCGACATCAAAGTGGTCGATGCGGCCCGCAACCCGATCCGCGGGGCGACCGCAGTGCTCGATGGCGTCTCGCGGCAGACCGATGCGGACGGCTCGGTTCGCTTTGCCAATCTATTCGAGGGCGACTATAGGCTAGAGCTTTCCGCAGAGGGCTACGACCTGCTGCAGGAGGATCGCTACAGTTTCCGTTTTTCGGCTATCCAGCCCGAGCGAGCGCACTCGGAAATCCTCCGCTTTAGTGAAAGCCGTCCGGATTTTAACAAGACTTTCGTCGCGCGCAACTACAGTCAAGTCGCTGGCAGACTGACCGGGGTGGATGCGGCGGTATTGGGTGATGTCATTATTACCCTGGAAAACGTCGAAACCGGGGCCGGAGCGACCCTCGGTGAGATCGCCAGCGATGGCAGCTTTGGTTTCACCGGACTCGCGCCGGGAGATTATAAAGTAAGCGTGGTGGCTGATGGTTACATTGTAAACCCTCCGTCAGTGGTGGCCACGGCCAGCACGATGCCGATCAATGCGTTGGCGGTTGAGGCCACCGGCACCAACCCGCCGAGCTTCACCATGGTGGCCAGCCCCGCGTTGGACCGTATCTCCGGGCCGGCGCGCACCTACGGCTTCAGCTACTACGAGGTGATCCCGACTTCGGCGGATAATTTCATCAAGCACTCAGATGTGTTGCTCATCGCCGAGGGGATCGGTGCCCGCCTGGGCGTGTTTAAATCGCCGACTGAACAGGCGGCGGCCTATGGCGCGATCAGTGCGCAGGACGGCGTGGTTTATGTGGGCGCGACCTTTGATGCAACGACCGCGGACTGGCACTGGCTCGATAATGCGCCAGTGGGCGTGATCGATTGGAAAGACGGGTTCTTCAGCACAGATACCTTTTGGGACGGTGCCTTCGTCTTCCCCGACGGTCAGTGGGGCAACATCCCGAATGATAGCGATATCCTTTATGGTGACGGGGTGGGTGGTTTCCTGGCCGAGTGGCCGCTGGAGAGTGCCGCCTTCATCCACCTGGGAGGCCCGGTCAATGCGGACACCATGATCACGCTGGCCTCGAGCCATCCGGAGCTGGTTTCGGTGCCTGCGCGGATTGTTGTGCCGGCAGGCCGTGATCAGGTGGAATTTCAGATCCACGGCCGACCGGTGGAGGTCCCAACCGTTGTGACCATTACCGCATCGGTGGGCGCAAGCTCGGTCGAGCATACTATGCAGCATAACCCGCCGGCATTTGTCAGTGGGACTGTGGCGACAGCCGACGGTCAGCCTATCCCCGGCGTGCTCATTGAGGCGCGCGATGCCAGCGGGGTCTTCGTCTATTCGGCCCGCTCGGAAGCGGACGGGCACTACACCATCCCCAACGCACAACCACACTACGAGCTGAGCGTGTCGGCGACCCGGAGCGGATTCGTTTTTGAGTCGGTTGACAGCGATACGACCCGCAACGCGGCCCAGGCGGACGGCACTTTTGCCACCCAGACGAACCAATTCGCGAGCGGGATCCTGCCCATCAATCAGACCGGGCTTGATTTCACAGGCACGAGCCAACTCGCGATTTCCGGGCAACTGGAAGTCGAACTTCCGAGCGGGCGCCGTATCCCGGCAGCGGGTGTGTCGGTGACTGCGGGTGGCTTGAGCACCACATCAGCCAGCGATGGCAGCTACCAAATAAGCGGTCTGCTACCGGGTGACTACGCGGTCGTGGCCGCGATTGATGGCGTGGCTTGGGCACCTGCCTCGCAAAGCGTTCAATTGGACGAGCAATCCGTGACCGTGGATTTTGTCGGATCGGGGTCGATGTCCATCTCCGGACGGTTACTGGACTCAGCGGGCAGTCCGATGGCGGGCGAAACCATCGATCTTGTGTGGCGGGACCGACAGATCCCCAGATCAATGGGCTCTCAAACCACGGACTCCGGCGGTGCGTATTCCTTCGGGGGATTACTGCCGACTACGATTCTCGGTGGTGTGTACCAAGTCGGGATCGATGTTTCCAACGTCGATTTGCCCGATGCGATCCGAGCCCAACTCGCCGGAATCGGTCTGGTTTCCGCAGATGCGAATTTGCCGGATGTGACGCTGAGCGCCCGCACGATCGAAGGGCACATTCTCGAGCCGGATGGTTCGCCAGCGAGTGGCGTGGCCGTGCAGGCAAGCGGCTCCACTTATAGCGGCGCGGCCGTGAGCCTTTCCGCGACCACAGATGCAAATGGTGCGTATGTAATCTCCGGGGTGCCGCATGGCGTCACCCTACAAGTGGCACCCGCAGCGGCAGGGTTTGCTTTTGATCCAATTAGGCAGGCGGTCGATTGGTCCGACATGGACCGGGCACGTTTACAAACCGGCATCGCTCGTGTCATCCGCGATTTCACCCTGGCCACGGGGTTGAGCGGGCAAATTCTCGACGGCAACGGCGTCGGTGTGCCCGGCGCGCAGTTGGCACTGAGCGGACAAACCACAACGGGAGCGACTCGTTCGTTGTCCACTCAAACCGATGGCAACGGCCGCTACAGCTTTGATGTGGAACCGGGTAACTACACGATCACTCCTACATCAGGTGCGGCCACCTTTACCCCCGCCGACCGGTCGATTACTTTGAGCGGCGCGTTGGCGGCGGATATTGACTTTCAGATTAGCGGATGGACCGGGGTCGAGGGGCGTGTCACGCGGCTCGGCCAGCCGCTGGAGGGGATCACCGTGACCGCAACCAGCCGGGCCAGTCCGATACAGGACTTCCTTTTCTTTAGCGGGCAGACCAGCTCGACCCTCGATTTTTCAAGCGCCCGGACCTACCAGGCTACCTCGGCGCAAAGCGGTGATTTGAGCGCGCTGCGGCTGTCGCTTTCCTTCCGACTTGAAGCGGCTGACTCAGGACTCGCTTTCACGGCCGACCTGACGGCACCGGACGGCACGGTCTATCGGGTGTTTAACAACGCAACCGGTATTTTCAGTAAATTTCCAGCAGGCACTCAGGGCCAACTATTCCTCATTGCCGATGCCGGTAACAATTCGGTATTGGCGGATGCCATGGAAGAGTCGGTTCAGGGCGTTTGGACGCTGCGGGTTGCGACCAACTCCAGCGCGCAAATTTACATCCAAAGCATGTCGCTATCCTACACCGTCGAGCCCGAGCTGACCGTGCTGGCTTCCACGCAGACCGGGCCGGATGGACGCTATGCGCTACCGATCGCGACGGGCAGCTACTTCATGCAGGCCAGCAGCGCGGATCTGGTGGTGAATGAAACCAATCCGACGGTGATTGTGGGCACGGGGCCACTCGCGCAGCAGGACTTTACGATGAGCCGCTCGCTGCAAGTCACTGGCACAGTGGAACGCAACGGCAGCCCTCTGGCCGGCGCCACCCTCGCGCTTAATGGGGAGGAGATCGATGGCAGTCAACTGGGGCCGGTGACCGTGCAGACCGATGCGAATGGCAACTACCTGTTCGATGGACTCGAAGCGGGTGATTACAGCGTCAGCGTAAGTGCTGGCAAAACCTACTTCGCGAGTGGAACCCAAGAGATTCAGCTGATCGACGCCGATGTGACTGCCACTACTTTTGCGGGTGAGGAAACCTTCTCGATCCGTGGTTCGGTCAATCAGTCGCAATTCCCCTGGCAGAACCTGCAAATCTTCGCGCAGCCCGGCAGTCATTCAACGCTGACCGATTTCTCGGGCAACTACACCTTTGCCGACCTGCCCCCAGGGAACTATACGGTGACTCCGGTTAATGCGACAGCAAACAACCTGTATCCGCGCTCGCAGACGGTGTTGCTGGATGCGAGCGACCGCACGGCGGTGAACTTCGCGCAGCCAAAGACCAATACCCGCGAGATGACCCGGCACTTGCTCTTCTCGGGGGAGTCAGGCAATAGCGCTCTGGTGCTTCCCGGCCTCACCGGATCGGGTCGGCGCGACACGCCCTCGGCCCCACCGCCGGCCATGACTCTGGCGGCGGACCTTTACTACGAGTCTGCCAGCGATACGGTGCCACTCTTCTTCTTCACCAATGCGAATGCCGCCACCAGTTCACAGTCATCCGGAACCTGGTTCAGCCTCGAACTCAACCGGGCGAATGGAGAGGTGCACTTTAAACAAGGTGGCATCACATACTACAGTGAGGCCTCACCTTACATTTTCGAAGATTTCAGCCAGGTGGTCATGACCCTCCGGCCTCGGGAATGGAGCCGCATCCAGCTGGACGGCAGCGGCTCGCGGGTTAATATTGGCGGAGCCACGGAAATCATGTATATCTTCTTCTCGAATGGAGGCAACCAGACCGCGACGCTGCGCCGGTCCTTTGCCTATCCGCTCGACTACAGCTTCGGTGTCTTCGGTCAATCGCCGCTGCGCAGCGAGACCTTTGCCGGGCGCGTGGATAACATTGTGTTGGATACTTCGGGTTCGTTTTCTTCGGACATCTTGACCATCACCGAAGTTTACTACGATTTCGAGGCGGTGGATGAACTCACCGTGCCGGATGCCTCCGGCAGTGCAGACCAACCCGGCCGACTGACTGGCTTCCAGGGGTTGAGCGTTGCTTCGGGGGACAAGGTGGTGGTCGAACTTGACGAGGCGAGGGCAGGGGTGAGCCTGCAACTCGGAGCCGAACGCTTCGATCAGAATGCCATCACATTTGAAATCAGCAGCCAGCCTGCTAGAGGCTCGCTGAGACAATTTGATGCCGCCACCGGTGAGGTGACCTATGCTTACACCCAAGCTTCGCCTGCGAATGACTCATTCACTTTCCAGGTTCTTGATAACGCTGGGCGCGCCAGCCCGCCGCGCACCATCTCCATCGATGTGATCGCCAATCGCGTGGAGCCAGTGGTTGAGTGGTCCGAACCAGACGCGATCGTGTTTGGAAGCGCTCTCAGTAGCGCGGAACTTTCCGCGTCTGCCAGGGTGCCTGCGCGCTTCGCCTACAGCCCGGATCTTGGAGAACAACTCCCGGTCGGCACGCATCCGCTCTCCGTCCGGGTTGTGCCCGACGATACCCGAATTTTCAAACCGGTAGTCGTGCAGCGCACAATTACGGTGACGCCGCAAGCACCGGTTATTACCTGGAATCCCGGCGCGACCATCGATTTCGGGCTGAGCTTTGACAGCGCCTGGACAGCGCCCACTGCAAACACGCCAGGGGTCTTTAGTAGCAGCCTGGATTGGGCGCAACGCTACGCACCTGGCACTTACGAAGTGGACCTGGAATTTAACCCCGATAGTGTCAACTACGCCGCGCAGGTGCTCAGTCATTCCGTGGAGATCCTTCCGGCTGCCAGTAACGTGGAGACTTGGCTCAGTTCTTACGGTCTGCACACATCGGTGCCGATTGACGAGGCGGACTACAATGGCGATGGCTTCGCCGCCCTGGGTGCCCTGGTCCTTGGGCAATCGCCACTGGAGCGCCTGCGTGAGGCAGACATGCCGGGCTGGTTCAAGTCGGAGAGCGGGTCATGGATGTTCCGCTTCAAGGAAGAACGCCGCAGCGGATACGTGACTGCGGTGATTGAATATACCAGAGACTTTCAGACATGGACGCGCGAAGGCGTAATCTACACCATCGAGTCAAGCGCGCCAACGCATGATTGGAAACTGGCGGAGATCCCTTCGCGCAGCGCAAATCCCGGACAGCCTCTGGTTGCGCGCCTGATTTATGAATACCGGGACCTCAATGATATGCCGGTGCCTTCGATCACCGGGCCCAGTCAAGGAGCCTCATTCATCGCAGGTGATCCGGTGGCCCTGAGCGCGACCGCAACCGATGCCGATGGGGATACCACACTCGGTTACCTGTGGGAAATCTTTGCGGCTGATGGTTCGCTGGCGGATTCGGGAGCGGGGGCCAGCTATGTCGCGACGGGATTGCCGCCCGGCACTTATGATGCCCACTTGACGGTGACCGACTCTTTCGGCGGACAAAATGCGGCCCCTGAAATCGTCTCATTTACGATCTCAAGCAATCAACCTCCGGAGACGACGATCAATAGTCCCGCCGCCGGAGCATCCATGAGCGAAAGCGGCTCGCTGATATTCTCCGCCTCTGCAACGGATCCGGAGGGGCATTTGCCACTCAGCTTCGCATGGCAAGTGCTCGATTCGTCGGACGGCGTGGTTCGCACGGGCAGTGGCAGCAGCTACACCGTTTCCGGGCTATCAGCCGGGAGCTATACCGCCCGCGTGGTGGCGACAGATTCGCTGGGTGCTACGGATTCGAGCTATGCGACGCGGACTTTTACCGTTACCGCAAATGCGACGCCCGTCATCAGCTTTACCAGCCCAAGTTCGGGCACCACTTATGCGGCAGCTGTTGGTCAGGCTATCGCATTCAACGTGATCGCCTCCGACCCGGATGGACCGGCTCCGAGCGTGACCTGGTATTTGGGGGCGGGCAGTGATAGCGTGCTGCAGACGGGAGCGAGCTACACGCGGACATTTACCAGTGCGGGCACGTATCTGATTCGCGCCCGTGCAACCGACAGCCTGGGGGCCTATGCCGAGGCGAGCCTGAGCGTTACCGCATCCGCCTCCCAGCCCTCGATCACGATCACTTCCCCCACGAACAATGCGAGTTTCCTGGAATTCGATTCCGTCAGCCTGACGGCGCACGTCCTGAACGCGCCCGGCGGCACGGTGAGCTGGGAAGAGCCCATCAACGGATTCTTCGGATCTGGCGAGCAAACCTCTATGATTCTCTATAGTCCGGGCTTTACCACGATTACCGCGACCCTGAGTTTCGATGGGCAGACCTATACCGATACGGTTGACATCGAGATCAATTCTTTGGGCGGCGGACCTGGGGATCCGATGGATCCGGGCGATGGCAGCTTTGACGATCCCTACGGGGGCTTTTAAGGAAAAAATCTCAATAAAATTTGTTCGATGTTCAACTATTTCACACACACCACTTCCCATCCTGTATTCTTTCAGGCATTGCCACGCGTTGCGGGTGCTCTGGTATTTCTCAGTTTGTTCAGCCCGCAACAGTCACACGCTCAAGCCACTTTCGACTACGATGCCGGTCTTTTCGGCTTGATGGAAGTCGAGGTGCCGGCCCAGGGCGACCGCCTGACTGGCATTATTTATTATCCTGCGTCCCGTTTTCAGGGGACGATTGAGCGGGTCGACGGCGCGGAGGTATTCGTAGATCTTCCG
>Ga0100402_1001420_pt1 | contig 27687 bp, 39 predicted proteins | sample CryGeyme20150102_FD_80419 | JGI IMG/M metagenome (GOLD analysis project Ga0100402, IMG submission 80419) | Groundwater microbial communities from Crystal Geyser aquifers in Utah, USA - Crystal Geyser metaG 2015-0102 | ecosystem: Environmental > Aquatic > Deep subsurface > Groundwater | place...
AACCCCAACCCCAACCCCAACCCCAACCCCTTTAAATACAATCAGAAATATCAATAACGAATGGCATAACTCGAAATATAGACTGAAGCATCTGCCAACCATCTCACCCTTCATATTAACTACCCTCCTCTCCCCAACCTCACCTATAATTTTAAATTAACACTCACCCTTTCTCCTCAAAACCAGCAGCCACTCATACAGAAGAGCATATACCTGCCATAGAAAATGATCAAGATGGGACCTATACCTGGCAACAAGATATACAAGGTGTAGGTCAACTGCAGCATGAATCAGGTGGTTTGTTGCAAAAATGTGTATTGCTTTGTTCCCGAGGGTAGATAAGAGTCAGAAGATGGGTTATCGGATTAGATCAGAGAGGAGTAATATGACTTGCCTGTGCAGTCAAGAACAAGAGTGCAGCCAAGAAGAGAAAAGTCGTCAAGCAAGGATAGGAAGTATTAACCGAGCTATGATACTTTAAGCAACAGTTAGGCTCTGATGAAGATGGTGGGGAAATCAGTTGGTATAACAAACGACAAAAAGTTAGATAGGTACATTCTTTAAGGCAGAAAGTGTAAAAATACAACATAGTTCCTCAACTCCCGCAAATAGCTTCAGACCGGTAATCGTCTTAGGGCTATATAAAAGCAAAAAATGCTACTAAAAGGTAAAATGGTCCTAACAGATGTCTACCGCTAGAGCGAGGGTCGTACATTCTTCAAAAATGACTGGTTCATGGGTCCCTTCTACAGCTACGACCACAACTAGCAGCAAATGGCAAAGGAATGAATGATAATGGCTTTCATTAGTCAATAACATCAGTTCAGATCAGTTTTAGTCTCTTTCTCAGATTTTCGTTGACAGTCACCAGTTCTTCCAGGTTTACCCATTTCTCACTTTTCTGTCGCTCTCGTAGTCTTTCAAAGTACTCCTTGCGATGTTTGTCGATGAAGTAGCTGTAGTTGTTGGGGTAGCTTTAGTACATCAACTCGTGGTAGTTCTGATTTTCAACCAAAATGTTGATAAGGGTGACTTTGTTCTCCCTGGCCAGCCTCTTCTCTTCCTCCAATCTAGAACTGACATCTTCTAGGTCCAGTTGTAACTGCTCGACTTTGTCTTTAAGTTGGCCATTTTCTAATCTGAGCTAGCCAACCATCTGACTTTATTTTTGGTAGCGTTTGGTGGCTTCTTAAAACTGTTTGATGGTGTTTTCGGCATTAATTGATTTTTCAATAAATTGTCGCATCATGTTATTGTAACGACCCAGTTCACCCTTGAGATGTTTGATGGTGTTTTTGAGATTAGACTATTCAGAAGGGAGAGGGTTACCTCCACAGACTATCCTCAATCTTTGGATTTATTCGTTCCTTGATTCGAGCTAGTCTTGCTGCAGGGCCAATATTTTTTCATCTTGTCTCTCTCTGGGCATCTCCTTATTTATATTCTCAGGTTTGCTTAAGAAATCTTTGATAGGTCCTAATTCTTCAATGAGTCCAACCAATTTATCTTGGTGTTGCTCTCTCTAATTCTGAGCATTTTTGTTGGCGACAGCATTTTCGTCGATCAACTTTAGTCTTTCTTCATAACTTTTGCTTAATTGCTGGTTCAAGTTATCCATCTATCTCCTGTATGATTCTGTAGTATTTTTCAAAGCTTGGCATTACTGCTTGGTGAGGTTGAATTATATTTATCGTTAGTCGAGCAAGTTTAGGGTTTCCTCGAGTTGTGACTGGACATTGGTGAGTTGGAGGGATAGTTGGGCATTGGAGTTTTCCAGAAGAACCACTTGCTCTATCTTTGACTATAAAATGTGGTTTAGTCTATTGGCAGTTCCTTCTTCACTGAGGGGGCTGCGAATGCTTTCGCTGTGAGGAATAGCGCTTTGGCGGAGGATTAGCTCTTGTTGGGAAATTTTTCTGGAAAGGACACAGATCTCGTCGTTTAGTTTGGAATTTTAATGTCTGAGGGAATCTCTCTCGCGGGTGATCTGCACAAGTTGCTGTTCGAGTTTTGCCATTTGTCTATAGTCAATTCCGTTCATTGCTATTCAAAGCGGTATTAAATATAGGCCCAATTGAATCAATTCTCATTATCAGTCACTTTCAAAAAACATCGACCGCCTTCTAACACCGTCATATGAAAGTAGGCCCTTTTTAGCCACAAATATCATATTTGGCTGATTGGCTTATCAAAAGGGAGTCAAAGTGATCATTATAATAAATAGAACGATGTCAGATGTCAAGAAGATAGTGGCAAACAAATTATTTCGAGAGCAAGAGTTCCATACAGATTACGACAAGCTATCAAAACTTTTCAAAGGTGTCAACGAAATGAAGATAGGTACCGATCTCTTCAAATGTATTCGCATCCTGCTCAAATTTTTCAGATTCTCGGCACTTCCTCTCTTCAGGCCCATTTACTCCCGTATCGAAAAGAATAAGACAAAATATCTTATGGACAACCATGCTGAACTCACCAAAACTGCAGCACATGTACGAGCCATCATCAAGAATAGAGTCTTCCCCTCTTTGACTTTCTACTTCAAAGCTGGTTGTGACGCCGAGATACCCTATGACCTATTTACTGAGGAGCACAACACAGCATTCGTGAAGGTTGTAGGAGAGATCGATGGGCTGATATCCGATACCAATTACGGATCAATGGCTGAGGAAAAGAAGCAACTTGATGAGCTCGAATCTCGGATCGTGAAGTTAATCAAAGAGAGAAATCTGGTCATCGAGAAATTATGTCTCTAGTTTTATCTGGATATTCTGAGGGAGCGAAAGAACGATGTTTAGCGTGAACTATCACTTCAAAAGCCAACAGTAATTTCCACCTTCTAACGCCCCAAGGGGTAGATAGTCCGCATTGAAGCCAACAAAGGACAGATAAGAGAGTTGCATGATTCTCAAGCAGCCAGCGACTATCTCTGCTGTCGTTCCTACTTCTACCTAAACGAGATCATAGAAGAGCCCTAAACAATAATCCAATAGTACAAAAATTACCAGTATCCCTATAACAACTACCTGGCCTAAAAATTAACCAAAACCATTTGCGGCTTCCTTAACGGTCGAGGAGGGATCATCTACATCGGGATCTATTAAAACGTCGACACGAAAAAAAGACTAGTCAAAGGAGATAGATACTCTGAAAGCGTAAAGGAAAGTTTGCAGACCTATTTCAGAATTATGTGTCAAAAGGTTTACCCTTAAATTGTCCACTGCCAAATGTACAAGGTGGAGTTTGTCCCCATCAAAGATGGGCATACGAATGTATGGCTTCCCGGTATGTTTCTGGTCAGGATCAAGGTGCAAAAAGGAAGCCAAGGGGAACTGTACAGCTATAAAAGGGATGACGAGGAAGTGTTTGCCTTTAGAACGGAAAATGAGGTGCTGACCAAGAGGATTGGGCAGGAAATATTGGGGGTCTATCGACAAAAACTGTTGAATCCGGTGACTGGATAGCCCGAGTATCTGAACCATCCAGGCCCATGCAGACCTGTGGAGATGGGCAAACAAATATTTGAATATGAGGATGCAAGCAGAAGCATTCCTCTTCCTTGGAACAACCGCAAACCGAAACAATACTACGTTGAGAAGGGTCAAGGAAGAAGCAACAGTCGAGGGAGCAATCTACCAGATCTTTAGCCCCACAAGAAGCCCTTCATAGTATGGAAAAAATGCTCTCAAATGGCACTTTTTTAAACTCAAGCTTAGAGTCTCAAAGATAGTTGGCTAATGATCTCTCCCTCAGATTTCAAATCTTTCACAAAATTACAGGAAATTCTGATAAGCCACAATAATCTTGATAAGGTCAGCATAATATCCTTGCTAGTCAAGGTGAGTCAGCCAGACATCAGAGCCGTCTACAAAGAGCTCGAAAATAGCAAAATTCTTTTCACTACCTTATGTGATGACCTCTTTTTGATGAACAGTCCGGAGTAGGCGATCCAGGCCATGGAGGTCATGTTATCCCTTGGTGCCAACTTCCAATTCTAGTTGCAAACCCACTAATGATATGATATGCATTTATATGCCCAATAATCACTCCTACTTGCTGGCAACGTTCTCTATCGCCTGCTTCTGTTCATTTATCAGTTACTCTAGTTTAGAAAGCAGGTCTCCTAAATTTTATTCTTCTGCTGTGGCCACAGGAATCCAACTGACATCCTCAACTGCGACCTTCTGTTGAATCTGTTCCTCCAGACCGGTCTTTTTGGACTGTTTGTCCAAATAGTAGAGATAAAAGACGTAGTTCCATAGTTTATGGTTCTGTCGGATGTAATGTGTCTTGAGATCTAAACTTTTCTTCTCCAGGGCCTCCTTGTCGATACCACAAATGAAGCACTTCTCAGTTTTATCCTGCAGCATATCTTATCTTTCTTGTCGGAGGGAGGCGAAGTTGTCGATGAGGACACCTCCCAGAATATTGCCGAAGAGCATGTCCATGAAAACCACGTAGATCATATCGTAGGTGAACCTGCCACCTTTGAATTCCTCCATGTCCTCTCCTATCTGTTCCTTTATGTAAAGCTCGATCACGCAGTCGAATACAGTCTAGCAGTGGGTGTCAGGGTAGCGGTCAGGATAGATGGACTCAGCATATTAGCCCAGGGAAAACACAGAGAAGAAGGTGATGAAGCTGACTCCGAAGAAGGCCAAAATTCCCAACATTTTAAGAGACACCTTCAAAGCTCTGACGATACTGGTCAAAACATCAAGCTTGGCCATCATCAGATTCATTAGCAGCAGCGAGTACCACTAAATTTTATAGAACATGCCCATGAGACTGCCGAACATGAAGAGCAGCATGGTTCCAAATTAGCCGTCATCAGTGATACAGTAAATTTGCTTGCAGCCAGGTATTTTCAGCACCATCGACATCCACTTACTCTCGAGTTGCTCGCCCTCTTCGGCTGCTGCTCGCTTGTTTCTTTAGTACTTTTATATTGCTAAGCTGACGTGGGAGTTGACCCAAAGGAAGAAGTAGGTCATCGCGATGGAAAATTGCAGGAAGGACATAATGTTCAACAGCCATTATTCACGGCCCAGGTCGTACTAGATCTCTTGGGTGTAGGGGTAGTAAACAACAGTGGCGAAGTAGAGCATGAGAAGGCAGATAAGGGAAGCCAGGGTCATGCCCCAGTTCATGGCTGTTTCTATTCTTTGCGTGGTGATGGACAGGGGCACGTTGAAGAGTCGATACTAATTGTCCAGGTAGTAGCTGTACTAGATCTATTTGGTGATGGGTTCCTTTTCTGTTGTCAGACCAATGATTTTATCTCTCTGGGTGCTGCGGTTGACAGTTTCCATGATATAGGTGCGGGTGGTCCTAGAGAGGTATTTAAAGACGTTGTGCTTGGGGAAGAAGAGGGTCTGATAGGGGTCATAGGTGCCATCGACTTTGATCTCTATACCCAGCAAATTATCTCTCAGTACTTTGATGTAATCTGTCATGTTGTTGAGATTCATGTAATCGACCAGCCAGAGATGGAATTCTTTCACTGGCGTCTTGTTGTTCAATTTTACAATAACGGTGGCGATCTGTAGCAAATCCAAATAATAGTTTTCGTGCAATTTGTTCTTAGAAAGGAGCAACTCGAGATCTTTACTGGAGTTTATAGGATCAATGTTTTAGACTGTTGGCAGGTGTTAGAGATAAAATTTGACCATTCTGACAAAATACTCACATAGTTTGTCAGTTGAAAGGGCGGAGTATATCTTGGGAACGTTTCCTTAGAGACAACTGATGACTGTGCGAATGTTGGACGAGTACAGTTGGAAGATGTTGACCAAATTTTTGTTGAGAGTATATTTGTCACTCTTTTCAACTATTTTATTGATCTGAGGGCCGAGGTCGGCGAAATCTTGGAAAAGACTACTCTGGCAAATGAATTCCTGGTTGAACAGGCAAGGAATTTGTGTGACTTAGTAGATGAAGTCGATGATGGCAAAGGGGACCTTAATAATGTCAATGTCGAAATTGCCAAACATCCTCTTTAACTCAGAAATCGCCAAAGCCAGCAAGTCCACGCTCTCGGCTTTAGGCTTGTTTTCCTCTTCTTCTAAAGTCTGAACATGCACATATTTCTTGATTTAGATGTTGCCCTAGCAGAGATTTCTGAGCAAAATGAAGGCATATTTCATGTTGAGCACCTTTTGTTCAAACTCCTTCTGCTCCATAACTGTCTCAGGTTGATAAACGAACTCCCGCTGTACGATTTTTTCCTTGTCGTCGTAATAATCGTAGGTGTCTGAGTAATTTATGGCCCTCTTGTTGTACTCTTTGGGCTAGGAGCCAACCAGGTGGGCAGAAATGGATGCACCGCATTCCTTGACCAAAGTGTTCATCTGGATCATGAATAAATTGTTGTCATCTTTCTTGATGAGGTCGAACAATTCTCGTTGCATATCGGAGGATCGACCCATCAGGAGAGATATGCCCAACATAAGAATGGCATTACGCATCTAGATTGAGTACTTGAGGTCATTGATGATGAGGGAAGAAAGGAAAGAGGCTACACCACAGCCGTGTAGAAATTTTTGAGCCTCGTTGATTTTTTCTTTCTATGTATCATGGACAGTCCATTTTTATATTTACTGTGAGAAGATAGAGCTGGTCCTCTGAATGTAGTTGGTCAGTAATCGGATGATGAGCAGTTTGTACTGTGGTTTAATAGAATTAGAGTCAAGTTCGTTCATTTTGACTATCGATTTGATCACCTCTTGCCTGTCAACAATCTCCAGCTAATCATTGACATCAAAATGATACCTGTTGGCCGAGATGCTCCTCAAATCAGCAAATACATCATAGAGTTGCTCATGAATTTCTTGATCTGAAAACATATGGAAAGCTTCATTGATTTCAATAAATTTTACAAGTTTTTTCCTCCTCAAATTGATGACGATGTTCTGGTCATCAGCACTCTTGAACTTTTCCTTCTTGACATCAAATCTGTTTGACTCCGAGGTCGTCAAATTTTTTGGCAGAGAGGACTGTTGTTTCTTGTTTATGGTGTCATCATGCTTTTATTGCTTATCTGCAGACGGGAAGCGTTAAATTTTAGTTTGGATTCTTTTATCGATGTTGGCGTAGCAGATCAGCTCGATGTTGTAGTCCCTCTTCCTGTTATTCAAATTCTCAGTTGGCTCATTTGGCAGAGGTTCCACTTTTTTCTGAATATTATTGAAGTTTTTCTCCCTTTCTGAGTCGAAAGTTTTAAAAGTGTCCCAATCGAGCAAATGTCTCCAGAAGGTCTTGCCATCATGAAAGGTATAACTTTTTTTAGACGGGATTTAATCACTACTCAAGTCATTGTCCTGAATATTTTTCAAGGTCTTAGTTTTGCTTTAGTTGATATACATTTCTGTGAACTTGAGAGGAATATTTTTGATGAACTATTTCATTCTCTTGCTGACCTTTGAGATGTACTTATTGATGTATCTTCCTGGAATGGTCTTGAGGAGGTATTAGAGGTACTCGATGATTTCCAGAATTGTGAAGATCAGATCGCTATGCTAATCGGGTTGGGCGATCAGGAGAGACAGTTCTTTCCAGTATTCCTTGTCTTTTGTTTAGTCGGTAAGGAGATCAAGAGAGTGTAGAATCTCCTCGAGAGATAGATATACATAGCTGCTCATGTATGAATACCTCACTGCGTTTTTGATTCTGATCATGTGATAGTCAGGAGTGTTGCAGACCAGCTTAGCCATAGAGAATAGCTCCTCCTTGATGATGTGCAAATCAATCTCAGTAAAGGCCTTTCTCAGGACGCTATCTTTTTTCCTGTTCTCAAAGTAGTACAACTTGTTCAAGTACGACCTGAGATGCCTGACCACCATCCAACAAGGTCCAGCTTCTTCCAAGAGATTTAGTAGGAACTCAATCGGATGCATATTTCCAGCTTTACCAATGTTGACAACATTTTCATTTTAGATCAGAGCAGAAAAGATCTAAAAGAAAGTGGCCATGTAGAAGAGTTCAGGCGATACATCAAGGTCAATGTACTTGGTGCAAGAATCTTCATATCTTTGGAGGTAGTTGTTGAACCAATCTTTGCGATTTCTAGCGATTTATGCTGACAATGTTCCTTCATTTTTTTACTCCTAGGCTAGATAGACTATCCTATTGTTGCTGCTGACCTGATACTGTGAGATGATTTCCATGACCATGTTCTGATTGATGTCGTATCCCTTGTCATCAAAAATGACGGCAATTCTCAGGAAATCCAACAACTTGCTTTTTTGGAATTTGTTCAGAGAGAGGTCGTTGGCATATTCGATCACCTGCTCGATAATACTTGCTATGTCTTTGCTCTTTACCAGTTTCTTGTTGTTTGTGTACATTTGCTTGAAAAAATCAATGCAGCCGACGTTCTACTTCAGGTGAGGCTCAGCGACTTTCAATATGAATTCGAGCTCCTTCTTGTTGTCAATATTGTTCCAGACTAAGACTGTCAGGAAGTTGTAGGCGGCATTCAAGGCACGGACTGCCAGTTCATAGGTGGAGGGCAGAGGGTTCATCACCTCCAAGAAATCAACAATGATCAAGTGGTGATCCTGGCTCTTGATTAGATTTTGGTCGAGGGTCAAATTTCTGTCTTTTTCGGTGATGATCAGAAATGAGCCATCTCTATTGACAGTTTTATCGATCATGAAATCTCTGGCTCTTTCTGAAATGTCTCCCTAGTAGTCATCGACCTGGTGGAAAGGAAATAAATTTTCAGGTTTGTAGAAGTTGGCAATGTCCAGAACGGGATCACCTTTTTTCATCATGCTCATGGTCAGTTGAGCAAGCTACTGAATAACACCGTCTTTGTGCTTGGCACCTTTCGGTGGCTTGAGACTCAGAATTAGTTTGTTGTCAGGAATGTCCTACTTGATGGTTGGTTTCGCCAGGTTCAGGAGCATACTTCTTGTCGATTTAACCCCCTTCTCTGCTAATTATTGTAGAACCCCTCCCGAGACGAAGATGATGTCTTTGAAGGTGCGCAGTATATCAGCTCTTTGGTGGGTCACTCGATCAATGAGTTCCAGGGTCAGATTGGTCAATTCTTGATTGGAGTAGATGAAGGCTTCAAAAAAGGTGAGTTTCGGATGGATGTTTTCAGCTACACATTCCTCAAACAGATCCCGACTGTTCAATATTTATTCCACTTTATCCATCCACAACTGCTGATTGAGCAGATATCCTTCTTTTTTATTGGTGGGCATGAATAGTTGGTACTAGTTATGCAGGTACCACTTATCAATAAATTCCTTTTTGTTGTAGGTGTAAGCTGATAGATCTGTGTCCACCTCCATTACATCTTTGAAGTGCTTGGTGATGATGGAAACCCTCACGTTGTATTCGTAATCAATTATTATGTTTAGAATCTTAGCGGCCAGGACTTTGCACTCGACTAACAGAACGATGTTGGGCTTGTTTAGTTTGAGCTGTTTCTTGATGCGGGAGTAAACCTAACTTCTTATTTATATCTAGGGACGCATCAGACCTCCGCCTTTCTCTATTGCCTACAACTCACGTTTGAGCTCTTTGTCACAGTATTCGATATCGAAGCGCATGACTTTCAGCAAGTAGGGAACCATCTTCTTCATTTATTCTATTCTGGGCCAAAAACCTAAGTTGAGCGTTGATTTGAGTATCTCGAGGAAGGTCTTTACATTGGTCAGTCTATCCTTGTCATCAATGTCAAGGTCTATTGTTTCGGGTTAAGCCCCTCCTTGAGCCTATTCCTCAGCATTCATTGCTTGCCGTTTGTGTTGGAATGGTAGTCTGTTGATTCGTCTGATGTAGTCGAATATCAGAGTCATAGTCTTTTGAATGTCAGAAGGAATGGGCTGCTTCTTGGCTTTGGGGATGGCAAAATTGCCGAGCCCATACCAATCTTTCACTTTCGTTATTCTGCTGATGTCCTAGTAATCACTTGTCTCAACAAAGGCGTGATGGACCAGTCTGATGAAAGGCTGGAAGAGAAGGTTTTTCTTGACTGTAGTCTCATGCAAGAAGGCAACAAGGGTCTTGAGAGGTAGATTGCGATTGATGTAAGGCAATGGTACTGTGTTTCTCTGGACACAGAGGTCAGCAAGTAAGTTGAGGTACATCATGAAGTAGGCCCAGTGATTTTTATCAGGATTGTAGCCGCCTTCAGACTTCATCAGCTGACACTCTTCATACAACTCAGAAAGCGTCCTGTACTGTGCACTGCTGCCTGGGGTTATTCTGGATAAAATTTGCATTTTTTGCTGGTCCTCTCGGAATTTGAACTTGTTGGGTGGCAAGGTTTCTTCCTCTTTGCCACTGAATCTGTCATCTTTAGAATCCATATCAACTTCTTATTCGTAGAAAGATTTGAATACTTTGACCTGATTTTTGTGGACTTTTTTCTAACCGCAGAGACAGAGTCTGGACAAGAAGTATAAATCAGCTGGATCGGGGTCATCAGGATTGAGCCTGGAAATCAGTTCTCCAATGTACGGTTCCTTGATTTACTCCAAGGCAAGTAGATTACCCTCCAGTACTTATTGAATGCTGCGGTAGACAGTCCTGTTTCTGGGCTATAGGATCTGATGCAGATATTTCCGATTGAGGTACCGTGATATTTTCAATTTCTTCAAAGTGTTTCCTGCAGCATTCGATTCCAGCAATTTATACCCCAACTCGTAGACTGTTCTGATCTTGCGGTACTCGCTCTTGTGATTTTGTTCATCCAAAACATGAAGATACTCTCCTTTCTCAAAATCTCTTTTGTGGATGACTTCCAGTAGTCGGGTGATGAGTTCGATCATTCCGACCTCGTCCAAAATACGTTGTTTCTTGGCGTTGGGGTTGTCTACATAAATTGATGCTTACTTCCACTTTATGCAATTTTATTGTAGTCAGTATCATAGATGAATCCGATTAGACTTTTGAGGACGTTGATGACGTTGTTAAGCAAATAGACAGTCAGTTCCCTCAGCAACTCATCGACTGTTTCGTATTAGTTGAGAAGTCCAATGAATTTGAAAATAAGTTACTGCGAACTGAGGACGAATAAACAGAGCTGTTTAACTTCTTCGCTGACTTTGTAAATTCTGAAGCCGTGCTAGGCTGATTAATCGACCATTGATAACTTGGTCTTCATAAATTTGCTGTTGAAAGCTTGATATAAAATATCGTCATCTTCGTGATCCTCCTCAATGTAACTCTCTTGCTGGGCCTCCTCTTAACCTTCCTCGATGGCACCCAAGCCAGCTGTTGGAGATTTGAGCAAGTCTTCCCTTTCTTTGTCCTTTATAGTGCTCAAATATTTCTTAACAAATTTTTATCCCTAACGCCTTTTGAAAGTAAACTGTACCAAGGAGTTATCTTCTAATTTGTTGTCGATTGACTCCAGCAAAAGCAAAGGCCTTCTGCTGACTTTGTAGTTTTACTCTAACTCAATGTTGAGATCACGGACAAACATGATCCTTCCTGAGGCCAGGTGTCTCAAAAGGTATTTTTCTTTCTTCTTGCCTCCTTTCTACTATTAATCGTTGTCAGTAGCAGAAGTAGTCAAGCCAGCGCCATATTGTCCCTCCTCCATAGGATTGCCTACTGTTCTCAGCAAGTAGGTAGCATTTAGGTCACCTCCTGTGGCACCTGCTGACAGCAAATGTCCGAATTTTTTGGTTATCTCTTTGATTGGGTCTTTTTTTATGGGAGTCCTGGATTTATTCAGACTGACATTTGGATTGAGGTCTTCAGTCTTTTTTTCGATTGTCTTGACCTCTTAAATTTCCCAAAGGCCGTCAAATATATCTATGAGGTCAGAATCTCCTATCCGTTTTTTTAGAAAAATTTGGGTGCTGAAGTTGTCTGGGCAGATGTATTGCTCATTTTCTGTGTGAATGAAATAGACGATGTCATGATTTTTGATGGCCTGACGGTTGATCTTCATCTCGAATTCGTTGTGAGGGACTAGTTTGAACACCCTCTTCGGTATATTTTCGTTTATGATCAGATATCGACCGGCCTTTAGCATCTGGCCTGATTCAGCTCTGCTTTCCTTGCCCATTTACAATTCCTCTTCATCTTTTTCCTTGACCGTCGCTTTGATTTTTGGAGGGTCAATAGGAAATCCAGGGTCTGATCTGCCAAGATCCCCATAATTAATCTTCTGCTGGACAGCCCGATCCAGAAACAACTCTTCGAAACAGTACGACAGATAGCACTGGGTCTCTGAATGATATATCCGAAAAGGAGCAGATAAACTGATCTTATCTCCTTGTTTTTCGTAGGTCCTGTGTGCTCTCAGTTCAAAAATGATCTTTTAGGAGAGCTATCTTCTGAGGTCGATTCTGAATGCACCAATACCGGATGTGGCACAGTCGTAGCTGCCGTATATATAGTGTTGGGAATCGAAATGACGGAAGATGACCTTGTCACCGAAGTGGATGATCTGTCCTCTTTTTTCATTGACGATGGCTTTAAACTGGTCTTCTTCTGTCTTTGCGCGGGGGGCAGATTATGCTTTTTTGAGCTAATCCTTCTGAGAGTTCATTTAATCATTGATTTCGAAGGACCCTTTTGGCAGTACTTCGAACAGGGCCTCGCGATAGTTGTTGATGTTGATGACATCGCTTCCAGCAGGAGGAAGGAGATCTTCCTTGTTGTATATTTGAAAATAAAGGTTGGGATCGGTGTAGCTATGTGTGGGAGGAGGTACGATTTGCTGGTGAGGAAGGTATTGGGTTTGTCAAGAGCTCGGATCCTGATGATCTGTCCGTAGCGCAGACTGGACATATCAAATATAATATAGTCATGATCAAACTGTGGAGAATCGCCAAAAGCAGCAAAATAGGCAACCTCCTCAAGTATACCCTCTCCCATACAGATATGTGCGATAGGAACTCTAAAATCAGAGGCTCAATCGATAATGTGTCGGCGAGGATCGCTAGGGCAACAAATATTATCAGTACTATTCATACTATGGCCTGCCTACTCGCAGATAAATCAGGTTCAAGGTCGACGGAAACTGGGAAATGAAAGATCTGGTCTACTACCGTTGGCTGCATAAAATTTAGTTCGACCCTCCAAGCGAGTCAGAAAAAGAGCAATTGTATGTTATGTCGTATATAGTTACCTGGAAGAGAAGGAAAGGTACGAGAGGGCTGAAATATGGGACAAGAAATAGTAGTTGTTAATGGAGGCCTTCAGAAAGAAAAGGTAGGAGCTGTTACTGAAGAATGAGGCTTTGAGATAGTTGGAAGAGGAGAGACGGAAGTAAATTGAGTTGGACATCGTTTCCAAACGTAAGTGATACTACTCATGCTCACAGTCGTATTCATCATAAAAATAGTCTAATCATTGCTTGGCATTTTGTCTCTTGAGATCGTACTCCATCTTGATGATGGCCTTGAGAGGGTTTTCTAATTTACCTATGTTCTGCTGAAATTCCTAGACTTCTTAAACCAGAGTGGCAAATTCCTCCTTGGCCTCGTTTAATTTAGTATCCACAGCAATGCTCTAGGGCTGAATGCGAGCAATAGATTCAGTGTTTGCATCTGCAGTGTGTTGGTTGATGGTGTCCCTTATTTTGCGTAAATTTTGTCGATGTGTTGAATCTTCCTTTTCTACTTTATCCCTGTGAGCTTGCTAATTCTGTCTCAAGTTCCCTTTTTTTGCCTGGATGCTTCTCAGCAATCCTTCCTTGACGATGCTCATCTCAACTAAGGTATTCTCTTGCTGCTTGATGTGCTGTAGGCTGGCAACAAGCTGGTTCCTCTTATCGACCATTTACTGTTAGTCATCGCTGTACTTGCTTCTTCTTCTCTAGTGCTCCCGAAGACAGTTCATGACGTTTTCGACAGATTGTTCATAAAGTTATCTTTTTTCAGAGCATTACTGCTCGGCTGCTCGTGCCTTCTCCTGCATTTATTTGGATTAATTTGATAATTCCATGATCTTCAGGACGATGCTGTTGAGGTTTTATTCTACTTCAGGTCTCTGTGAAACGTGTTAATTGAGAACATTTCGGGCCTGAAGAATATTTTTCTTGTTGTTGTTTTTGAGAGCTGTTACCTCGGAAAGCAAATTATTGACACTTTATTCGATAGCCCTTTCGGCAGTTCTTTCTGACTGCTGACTTCTTTCGCATCTGATCGCCAGCTGCCTATTATTGACCTGAATATCTCTGATGCTCTGCTCACTCATCACATTTTTTTGTGACAGTTCTTGAAGATTCCTCTTCTTGTTGTGGTTCTACTCATCAGTTATGGAGTTGTGCTTCCTAAGGGCCTATATTTCCTTGACGATGGCGTAGTTGCTTTCCTTAAGGAGGAAGGTCTGGTGTTGGATGTCGTTTGTTTATTAGCTTGTATTGATGGAGATGGTGGAAATCAATTTTTTGATGTCGGTTGTGCGTTCACTGTAGTGTTGCCTTAATTTTTGATTTTATATGAGGACCATTTGAGATAATTTATGGAGTGTGGCCATCTCAGTCTCAATTTGCTGTATTTCATGCTTCAGATGCATATTTTAATCCTTCATCGTTGAGATCAATGGCATGATGTTTTGATGGGATATCTCGAAATTCAGATCGCCTTCTTCTGGACTTTCGACTTGTCTTGATCTGCTGTCTGAGTGGATGGAGATGTACATGCTGAAGGACTACCAGATTATCCTGAGAAGGGGTGGGTGGGCACTTATTTGGATCTTTCGCCAGTGTTGGAGTCAGTAGGGGCTCCTCGATTTCTGGATAGTTTTGCGTATTCTGACATTCAATTTAAATATTTCTATTAGGCCAGCTTTCGTATTAAAATTATCAAAGTCATATGTTTGTTAACTGATATAATATACTAATGAGACCAGCAGCCAACTTACGATACCATCGCCCTATCCACAGTCAGCTTGACCCACCTTCTAAACACTTCTTTGAGGTGGGATCCTTGGACAAATCGGTTGAAAGTCATAAAAGAGATGGATCGACTGTGAGGAGATTGGGCAGTTGTGACGGTGAGGCGTTAGAAGTGGAATATCAAGGTTTGATGTTGACTGTGGAGGAAGTATCTAGGAATTCTACCTGTTTTAGCAAGCAGGAGAGAATTAGGATGAAGGAGTGGATCACCAAATTATCATGGAAGCAAAGCAATCCAATATGGAAGAAAAATATCAACTTCTACCTTAAGGTCATGCTGGAGATGCTCAAGGATGGACAACTGGCAGCTCCCTTCAATACGCTGCCACCTCAGGGCCCTCTCAAAACACTCACAATGTATGACTTACCTTTTCCTTTGAGGCAAAAACTTACAACTGAAAAAAGTGGCTCCAAACAGCACAAAAAAATAAGAAGTGAGTTATCAAGTCGGGAGAACATGATGAGTCAGATCAGTCGAATGAAGGGGTATGACTTCAACCAGTAAGGCAGAGATGTCAGGAAAATAGCAATTTGCAGACCAGTACAGTAGAACAATTTCTTCTATGGAGCAGAAGATACAAGTATGATGTCAAAACCTGTGAACTCTAATACCAAGATGAGAAAGGACAATCTCCAAAAAGCAAAGCTCAGCAACAAGGCATCATCAAGGAAAAACAGCAGCAAGATCAAGCAGCCGTGCATATTCGCAAACTAAGAAGACAAGGAAAATGATCCAAACAGTGTTAACGTGACTAGACAGCTATTCAAATCGAAAGAGAAGGATCAACCCACAAGCACCATGCAAACTGAATACTTCAGAAGTTAGTTTATGACATCCAGAGAGTAATTTTAAGATGAGAAAAGAGTCATTTTTCCTAAAATGTTCAAATTGCTCAAATAAAATTAAAATGCTCTGAGCCAACAACCATAATATAGCACTTTACTAGAATAAATCCAACAAATAGGTCTGAAGATGAAACTGCCGTAATTTCAGAAGAGCCTAGATGAGTCAGTTTTGTCCTAGAACTCCAAGGCATTTCTGAAGGCTAGCTAGGAAATCAGATATAAGTTTGAAGAGACAGACAATGAAACTGTCTAATTTATGGATTTCTTGACACGAGTCAGGCGCAAAGAGACAGGAAGCGATACTTCTCGTTTTTGAACAGAATGATAAATTTGCTTGTGAAACTGCTATATCATAACATTAGTTATAATGACTGAATAGGCAGCAGAGGTCCCCCAGCCAGAAAAGATAGAAAGTCTCGTTCGATAAATAGCAGATTCGGAACCTGTTCGTCCCACCGAAGACAACGAAACGAACTCTCACTCCTAAAACCCAAACAAGCTCAAGAAGTAAACCGACCTAGATTAAGAAAAAGAAAGAAGCATAAGAAACATGGTCACAAGCCACACCGAGACCCTGAGGAAATAAAGTAGATCAGACTGGAGAGACTGAACATAAAGCGAGTACATAGTGGTTGATGTAGGAAGGTCGGTGGAATGACCGTTTTGCAAACGGCACCATCCCGGATATATTCGCCAGCAAACGTACCAATTCATTGACCAAGCCAAGAAGAAAAAGTCCTAAATACATCTAAAGCGCCAGAAGTCCCCCATTCAGACTGTATACCTGGACAGATAGATAATCAAGAACAAACTACCACACTTAAAATAACGTTAGAAAGAAAAGGCGCCAGAGAGCACACGTAATTGTCAGATCGATGAAGATAAATCGTTCAACATACGGACGGTGGGTGCCAAGAGGCAGGTAAGGAAATATAGAAAAGCACCAGCTGCAATCAAAGTTTAATAGGATGATAGCATGATTCCCAGTCTAGAGGGAAAGTTTCAGTCGAAAGTAGTCGAGCAGCCACATGATAAACTTGAGGATCGTTTTAGAGCCAGACTGGAAGAAAAGGCAAAGGCCCATGCTGTCAACGAGCATTATAAAAATATCCTCAACGATCTCATCTAGCTTTACTCAACAACCAAAAATAAATAGCTACGGACTCTCCTCGATCACGAAATCAGCAGCATCGGTCACCCCAAAAATAGTTACACACAAATAGATATCATGATACAAGACAGGAGAAAACAAATTGCAGATATTGTAAAATCAGGATAAAGTACAACACTCAGTGCTTATCTGGCTTTCCAATTGAGCAGTGTGACTCTGGTAGAGGAAATTCTGAAATTTAAGGCAAAATGGGAGGAGCAGTACTTCAATGCTAGCAGGCCCTGCAAGTTAGAGTATCGGCTTGGCACCAGTAACTATTTATTGGAGATGGGTGAAGAGGTCAAATAGCTATGCGGGTAAGGCAGTGATCCTTTTTTGGTGGCAAGAACCCACAAATTACAATCGTTGGTTGGTGGCACTCTCAAATAGAAATAACAGCAATAGCGGAGAGACATGTTGCTGAAGATTAGGGCATGCGAGTTGCTTCTAGTCGAGGAGGAACTGCTGGAAGGTTGATGTTGTCCTTTTGTATTTCTCTTCAGTATTTATCTTTTTTTGGCTAGGAGCGTCAGTATAGTGATTTGAACTAGCAATCATATTATTTAAATTATGGAGAAGAGCATGGTTCAGGAACTGAGTTCCCTGACATATTCGTCTATCTTCACCAACCGGCCATCCTTCATCAGCACACATATTTCGGACCCATAAAACAATGAGCTTCGCAAGTACACCTAGCTACATTCAGATCAAGGATATCTAATTTGCCAGGGTACAGAAAGGAGGATCTTTCGGCCAAGCTCAACTTTATTGTCGTCTTCCAGGGTATCGAAATTGAACGGTTGTCGAGATAAATTGAGTTGCTGAGAGTGAAAGAGAAAGATTGGTAAAGGCAGAGACACAACTATTAGAGTTATGAGGTGCAAATTAGGGAGCTGAGCGAGAGATGCCACATGTACGAACTGCAAAAAGAGGGAATGATGGAGGAATCTGACAAGATGAAGATTTTTTGTGAGCAGCTCTACAAGCAATTCGAGGAGTACAAGGTCAAATACAGCGAGATAGACGTGGGCCTTAAGGAAAAGTATGCATTGGAGAGGCGAAGAGGTTAACAATTGCAGGGATAGGTAGACAAGTGGAGAATGAGATGCACTAGTCTGGAAAGGTCAAAAGGCAAGTAATTGTAAGATATGCGTCAACATTTCGAAGCCCAGAGAAAGAGCTACATAAACAGATAAATCAAGTAAATCACTATCCGATTCGAAAATGAACTGCAAAATGTGGGGCAGTAGCTGAGGAAGGCTCGAGAGGAGATCGAGTGGAAAAATTCATAACTGCAGAGATTGGAGCATACCCTTCATGGCTACGAGATGAGACAGCAAGAAATTCAATAGATCGAGAGGAAGATGTAAGATTATGAGAACAAGTTCGTTATGGCTTCACAGTAAAATTACAGGCTGAACGAACTACTTCGTTGGAAAGCAGAATAGCTTCAGCGATTAAAATCGACCGAACAGCAACTCAGGCAACAAATAGACAGCTACAAAAATATGGAGCAAACAAATAACAAACTCAACATGGAGATAACCCAGTTGACACAAGAAATACAATAATATCGGGTTACTCACAGTAGGACCTCGCAAAAATTGGAGAAACTACAGTTATAAAATCAGAAGCTGGCTGACTATGAAAAGTTAGTGGATCAGTCAGCCAATGAGATGGAAAGGTTGAACGGAATTGTACATGGAAAGATCAAGGAAATTGATTAGTACAAAAGTACCATCACTATGCTGGAGAACAAGTTGAGTAAAGTCAGCTCGGCATCGTAGCAGGAGGTCAACGGATTTAAGGATAGGATTGCCAACTCTGAAAGAGAAATCGAAAGATTGACAGGACAGCTCAAAAGTCGCCTGAGCTAACATGAGACACTCAAGGGTAAAAATGCTGAACTGGAAAAACGTCTATCGAGAGCTTTGCTGATCGAGCAAGAGAATAGGGACCTTAAGGGAGAAGTCAACCAGTCCACCAGAAAGCTGTAGGAGTTTAAGATGAAGATCACTCTTCTTTAATAAAACGTGGCGATCGTTGATGAGCTCAGAAGCACACTCAAGCATGACCAGCAGTTTAAGAGCGAGTTGGTAGCTTAACGATAAAGACTCAACGAGACCATCCGCAATTTGACTCTTCAGCTTGAAACATCCAACGAAAAATTGTCAGCTCTGCAGAACGAGTACAGTAAATACTCCAACATTCAAGAATAGTTGAGAGAGTACCAGGAGCGATGGGCATTCATGACCCAACAATTAGACAGAATTAATGCAGAGATACAGCTGCGAGTAGGTGAACTTTATCAACTACGAGAATCTCTCAAATCTATCTCGAACAGCAAAAATATTTATCAAAACATTTAGCAAAAATTAGTGGAAAACATGTCGCAAATGGAAAATTTGATTCTTTAGCTGGACAACAGCAGAAGGGATAATGAGAAGTTGGAAAATGCCAACATGGCCATGCAAATGTCTGTCAGAAAATTACAAGGGGATATCATCGGTGTCAACGAAGAGAGAACGCAATTGGCTCAACTTCTTCAAGATAAGACCAACGAGGTCACCAGAATGAGCCAGCAAATTGAGTAATGGGCCTCCATAGTCTCAGAACACAGAATCTATCAGCAGCAGAATCAGGAGTATAAGAAGAAGGTGGATTCGCTTCAGAGCAGCTACAACCAGCTGGAGACACGTTACCACAAATAGATCAAAAGATCAGAAGAGTATTCCAACCAAGTGGAGCAAATGTGTTCAGAGTTGATGCAGTTACGCCAGCAGCCTACAGTATCTGCCAAAGTGACAGAAGAGCTGGCAATGTTGAGACAGCAAAGTGAATAGAAGGCTTTGGCTGTCAACTATCTTACACAGAGGATCATGCACATTGAAAATATTCTCAAAAATCTCAAGCAGAAGTACGCCATGCAATGCCAGGCAGCTCAGTAAATGAATAGAAAAGCATAATCTGTATACAACAAAATGGGGACACTCGACCAGGTGATCGAGATGGCCATCAGATACAACGAATAGATCAACAAAGTAAAAGAAGAAAATATCCAGCTGGAGTCACACAGCAGATTGATGGATATTGAGATGTGTGAGTCAGTCAAAGTATTGGAGGAAGGGCAGGGTGCTCCCTATCAACAGCCGACTCAAATGATGACTACTTTTGGTTTGCCACAATACAAGAATGAAAGTTTAGCTGGCAAGGTATCTGCCACTTTTAATGAAGGAGGGGATGCCAACATCTTCACCTTCAAAGATATGACCGGTCAGCATGTTCAACAACTTCAATAAATCAATAATGAATCATCACCTCGAAATTATCAGCAAAGCCCATCAGAAAGATCATTCCAGCAGAGACAGTCCGACATATCATATCAGCAACAGCAACAGCAGTATCAACCACAACAAGCTGAGATTATATATCATCAACAACCTCAAGATGTATATCAACGTCAGGAAGTACACAATTACCACTCGGCATCCAAGTAGCATATAGATGTAAGCTCCCTCAATGATGCCAAAGACACCACCTCGATGGCTAGTAGTTTCATTCACAATTTGGTAGGTCGTGACAATACAGGAAAGTATGAAAATGTGGGAGTCTCTTCGCAATTCCAAAGTATCAACAATCCTAACTTTGGAAAGGGCATTTCAGTCACTAAGTTAAGATATGTTCCCAATTCTCCCACCAATAGACCGACATCTTCACACATAGTCTCACCTACAAACAGAGCCCAGCAACAAGATGTTCAATTTGTGGGTATCGATGCTGACAATCGACCACCTTCAGCTTACGTCAGCAATTTCCAGTAACCTCCTCGTGAATCGCAGTCGATGGTTTTGGAAAGAGAAGGGGTCAAAAGAGTTGTATCCTATACTCATTTTTCTGGACACAATCAACAACCTATCAAAGTATCTCCGAACCATGGATATCAACAAACAAATGCTCATGGTTACAGTCAGGGCTTTCAACCTCAGCAAATGCAGCAGATGCAACAACAGCAACCTCAGAACCAGCAGTAAGGATGATATTAGATAGAGACTTAATGAGAATCAGAGTGCTAGAGGTGGGTCAGTCCCACAATATAGCCAATTCTACTAACGGTGTTTCAGGTCCCCTTCCAAAGCGAACCCGTTTAGGCAATGATCCCTCGCCATCTTACCAGCAGTGACTCCGACATTGATCGATGCTATCTATGCAGTGCTGTCTAATGGATTATATCAGGGTTGGGCTGTAGGTTAAGAAATAAGCTAACAATTTCTATTGATAATATAAATTACTTTCTTAATGAGAGATGGCTGCCAATGTCAGATCAGGCTTATTCACTCCTCGCTTAAAAACGATGTCACAATCTACCACCTTCTCCTGGAGACAGAAGGACAGCAGTATACGACTGCTATCCGCTACTCGAAACTGCGCACCATCTCCTCTCTCCTCCCTTAGGTAAATAGAAGTCGATTCAGAGCAGCTAAAAATTCCCAGAACCGCACCACATCGGGTCCATCCTCGACTCTTTGCTCGGAAGAAGGGAAGTCCTCCGAGACAGATTTCAACAACTGAGAGCATATTTTGAATCGGTCAGCTCCTCCTCCTAGCTGGCTACCAGCAAAGGCTTCCTGCAGATGTTAAAGGGAGCTGACCTGCTTCCCGAGGAGCTCTAATCCTTACCGGCTGCTCCAGTGGTGAGAGGAAGGAAGCTATCCTCCAAACCTCTCGACGACAAACTGTTAGTGTCTTCATGATGGTAGAATATTGATGACTTGTTATTTTTGAGGGTCTTGGGAAGTATCAGAATTTGATGTTCAAACAAGAAAAACCACATTATACTCCTATCTTTGTTCTTTTTCATAATAATACTTAATGGAGAACTAGAGGGAAAGAGTACAGCATAGAAGTTAAGTACCGGCATAGCAGGACAGCTCCGACTTACATAGCTCCAATCAGAGCAAAATGCAGTCTTTTGATCATTCAGCATGCAAAGGAATCAAGAGCGGAATCATCAATGTTCCCGGGCTACACAGCAGTTTCGAGCAGCTCCGATAACTGATCTCATCTTAAATCAGTTAGGTCAGGCTGCGGGTCAGTCAGTTGAGAGCCAACAGATCCACATTCTAGGGAAAAGAGGTGGTGATAGTGGATTGCGAGGATGTGGACATCATCGAGAAGCATTTGGAAAGCATCGAGGACAATAGACAATCCTACGAAAGAGAGGTCTTTTCTGGCATTGGTGCTCATTTGGATGTCAACGACAGTAGTGCCAGTCACAACTTGAGCAGCATGCTTAATAATGCAATATACTAGAGGAGCTAGATAAGTGAAGGAAGTGGTGTTCCCACCGAAGACCCCAACTACGTCAGACCCTATGATAGCAGTCACGACCTCACATAGGCTCAAATCGATAATTTGTACTCAATTGTCAAGGGATGGCCACCTTAAAGCCGAGAATAATTTTTTGGTAGGTTTAAAGGTGATGAGTCATTCTAAAGATTCTTGAGACAATCACTTTAAGCATAGGTTTCAGTAAATATCTTACCTCTTGAAAGAGAAATGCAATCTGAGAGGGTCTAGACTGAAAGGCACAGAGATGAGATTTCTGAGATAAGATATAAATACAGAAAATACAAGGACCTTTACATTAGATAGCATGAGACTTCTCGTAAGTTGAGGAAGGAGCTCAACAACATTTATGAAAAATTCAAAAAATGATTACTCCATCTATTATCTACCTATCCCCATTTATAACAACCATGAATAACAGCAATCGACCAGTTGACCTCGCAGAAAAGATATAATACCTCCATGAAAAAATAGATTATACTAACTTGCAGCTCAAGCAGAATGGGAGCTTCTAAATGAAGATGAAATTCATTGATTTCATTGATACCACCATCGAAAATCTCTATCGACTCGACCAAAAACAAGCCAATGGTGACAATATCAATAAGAAATACGAGGAGTACTATAAGGCTGAAGAGAACGAAAAAGAAAGGCAGAGGATAGACCGGGAGAAAGAGTAAATGAACGAAAGATTGAGAGAGATCAAAGATAGAGAAAAAAAGGTGGAGCTGGAAGCATTGAAGATCGAGATATAAAATTTCAAAATTTTGAAGGCCAACCTTATTAATGAATCCAACGAGAAGCATAAATAGTTGAAGCAGTACATATTTGAGCTGGAGAAAAAGATCAAAGGGCAGGAGAAGGAAATATAAAAGTTGATCAGAATCAACTCACTTCAGAACAAGGAGAATGACAACATCAAGGAAGAGAGGAATCGAGCCGAAAAGGCAGAGATAGAATGGAGGTAGCGATACGATCGATAAATAGGCTTACTTGAGACATTCGGAGACAAAAAGTCCAAGTACATGTATCGAAACAACGATGGCCTCAAAATTTTAAGGTCAATATGTAACAAAACGACAGAGTCAAAAGGTCAAGAAAGACTATTTCTTTGCGATTTGCCAATGAAGTTTCATATCGTCAAAATTATATACGGGATAAAGGTGGGTCTTTTGATGCCAAACCGACAGATCGACTATTTCGAAGGCGTCAGTCTCTACGAGAGGGAATAAATGCAGCTGCTTATAGAAGATTAGATACTGGTTCTGAAATACCTGAAGAGAAAGGTGACGGTGAAATTAGACAAGTACAAGGCTCCGAAAGGTCAGGTTATCATTATGCTATTCGGGAGGGGGGATAGCGTCGCCATTGACGAATCAGAATGATCGGAGACGACAACTATTGATGACGAATGACTGGTATAGTATAAACTATATCAAAATCAGACTTGGGAGGCTTTTCGATGTTATTTCCTTTTGTCTTTGGACATACCCATAAGCTAACTGCTCTTGATTACCTATATCATCATAAAAGGCAGTTGCTGTGGACTGATGATCTCGGTATTCATCGAAGAGCCCCCTTTCTCCAGCTCCTTGATTTCAACATTGTTGAGAGTTGCCTATTCTTGGAAGTAGGCATCTTTTAAGGCTTCCTCGGCACTGATCCGTTGGTAAGGATCACTATCCAGCATCCTTTTCAGCAGGTTCAGCGCATCTTCATCAATTAGTTCCTCTTATTAGTTTAGGTCGAATTCCATTTTTTTATTTTTCTACATGACTTCCTGAGGACTGACTCCTTAGAATAATAGTTTTCCTGTGAGTAGAAAATAAAAAACAGCGCCTAGTGAAAAGATATCACAGTTTTAGTTGAACAGCTTTTCATGGGGCATTATGCTCATCACTTCAGGAGCCACATATCCAGGTGTTCCACAGCGTGTAAAAAGATAGTTGTCAGCATTGATATGAGTAGCTAGTCCCAGATCTGCGATGACCACCTCAAAACTGGCCTTTTTTCTTATGAGAATATTGTGAGGCTTGAGGTCTCTGTGAACAATGTTGTGAGAGTGGATGTGGGCAGCGCCCCTCAGTAGCTGTGACATAATATGCCTCACCTCTCTGCCTTATAATTTTTAACTTCCGATCCATCTCTTATCACCGAGAGTGCCACCCGAGCAGAGATCCATCACCAAGTATAACGAATTTTCAGATTAGTAGACCTCCAGCAATGAGAGGACGTGTTGGCAGGGAGCCTGAGATAGTTAACGCATGAGTCGAATTTCATTGAACAGGGCCTCCTTCAATTTAGGCTGAATTTCGAAGTGTTTCTTTGAGAAAGCCTTGGCTGCAAACTCTCTGCCATCTTTGCATCTTTGAACCTTGTAGACCTTTCCTGCACTTGAAATCAACCTGATCGGTTTGAAGTCCTAACTGAAGCCCAATTTGTTGACCTTCTTGCGCAGTTAATTGTCCCAGTCTTCTAAGGAGGAGCCGTCAAGTGCTGTAAGATGTAGTCTGAGGTGTTTGACAAAGATGATCAGCTTCCAGGAAGTTAAGTTTAGACCTATCTGAGTAATAGCATATTTACCTAATTCTGGGGAAGGAGACGATACCTTACGTGTTAGTCCAGAGGCATGGAGTATTTTGAGCTTTGGGGATAGTTTTGAGGGAGGGAAACCAGAAGTTAGGTGCTTGTTAAGGACAAGGTGAGAGAAATAGTTTATTATTGATTAAGTTCGAAGTTTCCGAATAGGAGGACCGTTTCGGAGTTTTATTTGTACTCTTGATGGCTGAGAGGGGTGAGGGCAGAACATAGTTGACTGTAGGTCGAAAGCATTCTTCAAATTAATGATTATATTGCTCGTAATTTATTTGCAAAGGGGGAAGCTTGTCACTTTATCTGCTCAGTTCTTTCCCCCTCACTCTCTGCATTTTGGACCGATCCCAGATGTTAGTCCCTTCTTTTATCTCAGGTCATTATCCGAAGTAGTTGACTGTGGACTATTCTCCATCATCATTGGTTGTTGGCAAATCAAAGTTTGAAAACAACATTATCGAAGAACAGCCCTTCATGGAATCCCTTCACTACCACCTCACTATCCCTGTTTTTTTTGCCAATAGCATAGTTGAGGCTGTGTTATAGCTTTTCTTATTTTTTATGTATTACATGTTACCATCTAAACTGTTTCTGTTCTTAATTTAGAAAGCAGGCTCGAGTTGGAGAGTCTTAGGTCAGATGATTGATGCTCGTTTTTTAAATAAAACATTCATAACGTCTCTGCTCAATAAAACATAAAACGCTTTTTCTCATTATTCGCATATAATAACACGTTAACAATTGATGGGTCACCGGCGAGTAATATTATCGACAGCATTCCTGGCCAACAACTTCTCCTGCAGCTCAGGTCGCCCTCCCTCATCTTCTTCCGAACCGCTGCCTTCCTATTCCGAATCATAGTCAGGCGGCAAAGAATCTTATCTTGGATTTTTCCTCCTAAGGTCTTTTTACTCGACTGAGTCATCATCTCTCACGTGCTTCCTTCTTTCAGTATTTCTGGGCTTTTTTAAGACTTTAGGATCCATTTCTTCACTTTTGAAGACATCTCGGATTTCAAACATTCTTTCTTTCTACTTGTTCATACTGCTCTCCATCTCGTTAAAGTGGTCCTAAAGGTTGGTCGATTCCTTGTTTTTGCGCATCTTCTTCTTGAAGAGCCACACCTGAAGGGCCGAAGCACTAGCTGTAAGGATAAGAAGGGCGATGACGTAAAGATAGAACTGCCAGGGGACAGGAGGAGCCAATCCATAATGATACTGCTTGGACAATAGAAACTAATTGGGAAAGCCTCCCAGGCTCCAGCTGAGTGCTCTCAGGCAAAAATAGGCTCCAATTAACGCTAAGAATATGAAAAAATATACATGAAGCAAAAATGATAAACGTCCTTTTGATGAAAAGAATGAGCACTCCGAATCCGATGGCCAGAATGGGCATGACGATGTATAGCGACAGGTTCGAAGGGTTGCTGTTGATGAAGTAGAGACAGACATTGTTGAGGGTGAGGGTGATTATGATGCCAATCCACATTCCCATGCAAAAAAGACCGGCTTTGGGAAAGTACCCTAGGATATACCCTACGAAGAAGGCCGTAATGATGGTCAGTGCGAGGACCAGATTGATGGTGGCGTTGGGGATACCTCTAACGAAGATGAAGAAGGACTCAATAAAGAGAAGAATAACCAGAGCAGTTCCCCATCCAATCAAGACAATGCTACCTCTGTAGACGTAGATTCCCAGGAGCATAAGAATGACCCCAATAATTTAGAGGATGATGGTGTAGGTGATGACACTTTTGTTGAAGTACTCAAAAATGATACCCGATTAAACTGTCGGACAATACATTCCTGTATCTAAATTGCAGGGGTAGTTTATATTTATGGTTCTGTTATTGACTAAAGAATAGTAGGTGACCACTATGCCACTATTGGCGTTAACTCCATCCAGGTAATCTACATTAGTTTGCTGCAAAAATATACAGGTTTATTGGGTTTCATCGACAATAACCATTGATTACTGTAGAATGGAGTTTTAATAGGGACAGTATATCTCCACCTGCTGGCATAAGTTATAGGTGATGATTTATGTCCCTTGAGTGTAGGATAGATCAGCAATGTCTTCTTGCTAGTTGATGTAGAAGTGTAAGTCGTTGAGGGTTATATCAGTGCAAATTGACTGGTTGGTGCTACAGAAGGACAAACTCATAAAAGAGAGGAAGACAAGAAGAGGAAGGAGGTTGGCCATAGCTGATACTTTGAATTATTAATTTAAACTACAGTAACGTATCAGGTCAAGTATTAGATTGAAAATGGGATAGATGAATCATCCAAAGGGTTGCCGGTTGAGTGCCAGTTCAATATAGGGCTTAATACAGAGAAAGAATCTATCCACTTGCCTCGAACTAACTCCTCGCAAATAAGATGATAATTCCTATCTGAGCAGTACTCCATCTTTTAAACACCTGTTCTTCACTTTGTTCTTAAGCTAGCTGAAAAAGTACTAAGCAGGATTGAGCATGGGGGTTTTGGGAGGGATAAATACCACCGAAATGCCAAAATTGTTCTGAAATTATCTGAGATCTTGTTTGTCGTGGAGGAAACAGGTCTCAATAATTAGATACTTCTTAGTCTATGTACTGCCTCGATGCAGAGCTATACCGATTTGGGCAAGAGTTTTAGGAAAATTGAGTTCGTTGAAAATATTATTAAACAGTTGAAAGTACACCACTCCTTGTTAAGATAGGACCACCAAACATTGAGTGTTTCTGGTGGGATCCTCCTTCAGCCGAGATTTGTTGGCTGTCTACTTCACCGAAACAAACTCATGTCTTTTTTATTTGGAGCAGTAAGTCAAACTACGTCCTAAGCCAAAGCTGAACTATCCCAAAAAGAACACCTCACTATTCTTGTCTTCTGTTATT
>Ga0100402_1001422_pt1 | contig 27659 bp, 19 predicted proteins | sample CryGeyme20150102_FD_80419 | JGI IMG/M metagenome (GOLD analysis project Ga0100402, IMG submission 80419) | Groundwater microbial communities from Crystal Geyser aquifers in Utah, USA - Crystal Geyser metaG 2015-0102 | ecosystem: Environmental > Aquatic > Deep subsurface > Groundwater | place...
CCGATTTCTCCCGATGTGTTCCTGTTTCTGAGTGGGAGACGGGATGGGGCATTTCGGGTCATTCCGGTGACGTCGGATTCGGGTCTCCTTGTCTCACGTTCCCTTCGGCTGGCTCTGACTAGTGGTAGTAGTAGTTAAGAACAGGCCCCTTCAGAGAGGGGGGTACGCCAGCTACTCTTATTTTAGATATAAAATCAGGCTGCACTAGACTAGCCTACTAGAAAAAATAATAGTAAGAGTGAACTTTTTAGACCGCCAGAACAATAATTTTTCCCAGACCCACCAAGAGTTCGTATTCAACTCCATGTTATCTTAAAAAATACGTGTGATATATTACCATCAAATTCTATACATTTTTTTCTAGTACAGCCAGTCCAACGCGTTCTTTTTTTGCTCATTGCGTCGCTGCATGATTCTACATGGATTTCGTGCAGAAGAAGAACAAAAAAGAATTGAACCTCCCTTCATTCGCTCACACTTTACCGAAAGAAACTATCCATCATCGCATCTTGTTGCATCATTATTATTTTATCGAAATCTTGCGTCCGTACTTTCTCTTCGGGTGACAAGAGGAATGGCGGGGAGCGATTATTTTCGGTTTCTTGTTCTTGTAATCGTTGTTGCAATTGTTGTTGTTGCTGCAATTGTTGTTGTTCAATGAGGTTGGGAATATTGGATCGTACGGATTCTTTCCGAGATGTTTCTACTTGATTGTTGTTGTAGACCCGCGTTTCGTACATGCTGCTTTCATAGTAGTAAACAAAATTCGAATCGTTTTCACTAACCCCCAAAAAAGAAAAGTCCCTTGGGAATCCAAAGAGCCAACAAAAGAAGTGGAACCATCCACCAACTGAGTGCTGGTTGTTTGCTATTGTTGTCGTTGTCATTGGTTTTCTGTAACGCTTTTCGTTTCTTCTTGCGACCACCCAAATGTCCAATGTGGTCCTTCTTCTTCTCGCGAGAATCGGGAGCTGGTGGTAATAGATCACCATTTTTATCGTCAGCGCCATTCTTCTCGTCATTATTGTTATCCTTGTCGCTTTCATCGATTTCGTCAGCTGACAGCTGTAGCACTAAGGAATGCTGGCTCGACAGCAGCTGCTGCGAGAGAGATGGCGAGATATGATACCAAGGATGACACAAGTCATTGCTTGTTTTTGGATACTGAAAAGGAGAGCAGTTTTTATGTAACCTTCGAAATAATAATGGATTGCCGTGCCTATTTGTCTGAATCGTACTGCTGGAATAAGACTCGTGTAATAGACCGGTACTAGCGCTTATCATGAAAGTGATAAGCTCTAGCAATACTAGAAGCAAATCAAATGGCATTATTATCATTTATCATGTAGAGCTAGTCCAGTGTCGAGGTTGATTTGACCTTTGCTTTGACCATCACAGCGCAGGGAGTGGGATCGTAATCATCCAGTTTTATTCGATGTTTCAATCAAGATTGAATGCTAGTCTACTCTTAAGTTGTTTCTTATCTTTTGCCATTTGTCAAAACAATACACTAAGAACTAAGTATGATACTACTGCCTACGTACGAGTACTCTATGATGGTAAGACAACGAGCATCGATAATACTAAATTTACGTACACCATGATGTGATCGAAGAACATTAATTCTAATGGAGAGAACCAAATCCGGTAAATCGCTCGCACACGAGCTCTGGTGGTTGTTTCGTAAGGTGGATGGACAGACTGAATTTTCCAACCAACCACAAAATATTATGAAAATCGAAAATCGTCCGATTTATTTTAATTCACAAAAAGGATTTGATGCCTCTCACAAGAAACATTGAAAAAACCAGACCGCTTCACTCAATTCCAACCTAACCTACAAGACCATCCACAAAACATGGCCAGGAAGAGAAAGACGAGCGAAAGGGGCAGTAACAAGGATCAGGACAAAACTACTTCTACCAAAGATTCAGAAGTAAAAGACACTGATAATAATGAGGACTGTCAGCAACAAGATGTGACCGAAAGTGCCGATGTTGCCATGGAAATAGTCGATGCTGACAATACCAGTAATCTTCCTACTACTTGTACTGAAAAGCAGGAACAGAAAAAACACAAAAAGGATAAAACTGTAAAGAAACGCAAACCGGGAAAGCGAAGCAAGCACCATCGTCGTCGGAAGACTCACGCGCACGAGGAAGAAAGCGAGGAGGACGAAATGGAAAAAACAGACTCGCAGGACAGTCAACCTTCGACCATGGACGTAACGGTTCATCGAATTCGTCATTTGGAATATCTTCCCAAACCGATTGTGTGTTTGCGAGCCACGCCTGCAGTAGACTCTTCTGCATTATCATCATCATCATCATCATCATCCTTCGTGGCATTGAGTCGAGAAAATGGCAGTGTCGAGCTAAAGGCTCCCAACGAAAAGTTTCGAACCATTGCTGAAATTGCCGGATACAAACAAAAAGTTGTCAATGTCATGGCATGGACATGTGGTATTATGAACAAAAACAAATCTTCAGTCTCTGGTACTAGTGACAGCAGTAGTACCAGTACAACAACGTCAAGTCGATCTACCCTGGTAGGAGGATCTCGCGATGGTACATTGTTCGTAGTGGACTTTTCGACAGGTGTCTTGACAGGCATGACGGCCAGTGGCGGTGGGGGTGTGTTTGCCCTGACATCGATCTGTCAACACTGTGCCGGACGATGCTGTTCTCCCACTTCGAACAGCTGCTCTCAACTTGTGGCAGCTGGTTGCGAAGATGGATCGATTCGTATTTGGAAGGTAGTGGAATACCGAAAATTGGAATTGGTTTCCATTCTTCCCTCAGCATCCGGGGCATCCATTCTATCGTTGGCCTGGAGGAAAACTGCGGCGGGTCAAGGATCTGTACTTTTTGCCGGTATTAGTGATGGAACCATTCGACGCTATGACTGTGACGACATGACATCGCCAATGGATGACGGATTGATAAATCCACAAAGGACTCGCAACTACGATGCCTCGACAGGAGGAGCCTGGAAATCAAGGTTGCGCATGACCATCGAGAGTCTTGGTCGCAACACGCCTACACAAGTATGGGCGTTGCAGGCTCTGGCGGATGGAATCGTCGTTTCGGGCGATTCGTTGGGCCACGTCCAGTTTTGGGACGGTGACACGGGAACGCTTTTGCAATCGTTTGATCAAAATGATAACAAGGCCGATGTTCTTGAAATTGCCGTAGCTTCCGACGAATGTAAAATATTTGCCAGTGGTGTGGACTCTCGTGTCGTATGCATTGAGCGTCCCAGCTTGGAGGCGGCCTTTGCGGCTAAAGATACTACTCGAAAATGGATTCTGTCCCAGGCACAGCGTCCACACACACACGATGTCAAGGCCATGACATGCTGTCGTCAGCAAATAGACGAAAGTGACTCTCGAACCCGAAGGCTTCCTGTGCTGAAAGACAGCACAGTGCACGAGGTTCTGTGTACGGGAGGAGTCGACACGAAGCTCTGTACCTATTTTGTGGAGGGCTTCAAAAAATTGCGACCTCAGAGTCTCTATCCATGGCCCGCTTTTTCTCCCGTGGCACAAGCTACAGATGCCAGGGTACTGGTGATACGTCGCGAAGGGCAAATTGATCTTTACCGGCTTGCTCCAGAAAAGGAGAATATCAGTGACAGCGAAGCAGTTCCAGAAGACGAAAGCCATATTGGAACCATCGAACTGGGAAGTGTTTGCAACTTGGCTGCAGTTACTATTAGCGACAATGGACAATACTTGGCTGCATGCGACCCACTGGCACTTCATGTCTTTCGCATAGAGTACGTTAGCGACGGAGACAGTACAAGCATGGTTCCCACCAAGCTTTCAGTCAATACCAAACAGATAAGGGGATCTATTGTCTCTCTCAAATTTGGAAGCAACGATACGTTGATTGCTGCTGCATCGGATGGCTCTATTCATGTTTTTAATATGTTAGAAGAGGGTGACGAGGATATCGAAGGTGAAGCAAGTGATACATGCAGTCATACGGTTACTCTGAAGCAAAAGAAAGCTCAACACAAAGACGCTCTGTTTCCGGTGCAGGCTATTTCTTTCAGTGCCGACAAAATGTGGTTCGCAACACTGCAAGGAGGTCAAGATTGTAGCAGCATTTGCATCTTTTCTTGTAAAGGTGACGGAAAAACCTATCGGCACTGGTGGTCGCTTCCAGATCTCGAACGTCCAGCAACCGCCGTCAAGTTTCTCAATACAACAAGCGACGCACCCCAAGTGCTAGTTTCTTGCTCAAATTTTGCATTCTATAATTTTGATATCTCCAAACGCAAATTGGCTCCTTGGAGCGAGGAGAATGGCGTGCCTGTCTCGAAAAACTTGCCACAAGAGCTTGTCGGCCGAAACGACTATCCCGTTCGCATTGCATCTAACCCGGCCTCGCCTCTCAAGATTTTACTGGTGAGTTCTCATTAATTTAAGCTGTTGCTACTGCTCTTCTATAGCTCATTGCCAAACACGCAAGGATTATTTTCGGCGCGCCATGATATTTTCAGTTGCCCGTCGCATTGTTCCCCTGCTAGACCAATACTTGCCTTGCTTCGCCCATCAAAGCTAGTCATCCACGTTTTGGAGGTATAGTATGAGGTAACAATTCATACTGTTGCTAATATTTGTCTCTTGTTGTTGACGATATTACATATGCGCAGGGATCCTTTGGAGCTTTTGCATTGATTGACTTGGAAAAGAAACTACCGAAGCACTGTAGATTTTCTCCAGAGCACCATGTGCGAAGGTGGAGAAAGAGAAAGCGATCTCTGTCCGAAAGCGGGGGCGCCGAAGAGAAATCGGTGGAAGAGAGTAACTCAGATGATGTTGAGTCAATCATATGTTTGCGTTATAATAGTGTATTGCATATGGATTTTATTGCGGAGAACGAACTGGTGATTGTTGAGCAACCTTGGTTGAGTGTCATTGAGACCTTCCCGGCAGCTTTGGAACGCAAGATCTTTGGCAGCTAGAAAAGCTCTACGACCCGCAATGTACGGGTTCGTACACCACTTCGAGGTAAGTCAACACCTAACATTCGTACCAGTCCTATTGTACGCAAGATGCAGCGGTGCCTGCTTGATTTTCCCACGTGCAGACTCCTCCTATTTTCGATTCCTTGCAACATGAATATTCCTCTCTGTTTGAGCTGGTCCAGTGCTGTCTATCACGAGACTGGTATAAAATGAGAATACAACTACTACTTTCACTCACTGTTTGTCGTTTCTATTTTCCCCCGACTGGCAATGGATACCGAAGATTCACATCTTCGAGTTGAGACCACTCTTCTAATTCAAGCAAGTAGTCTACCCCGTACTTCTAAAGACATCATAAATTCACATTACGCTTTCGCAATAAATTAATAATAGAATCTAGCTAGAGGGTAATACTCAACTCGAGGAATAACCTTCAATCTATCCACGAGTCCTACTCCTTCTTGTCGCCGTCTTTCTTGTTTTTATTCTTTTTAAGCGCATCGGAATCCATTCCAGGAATATTACTTGCCAACTGATAATCGTTTAGCAAATTACAATACGCGTTGATTGAGTTTCACAAGAGTACAAAAACAATACTGCATCGCAACGCCATAAACAACAGCATTTCTTACCTCACTGATATTTTCTTCCTCTGTCTTGCCTTCCTCGCCTCCAGCACCACCCATGCTCATAGCCAGTGCCATTTGCATGGCCTCATCTTCATCTTCATCACCTTCGACATCCATACCACTAGCAGCAGCCGCTGGTTCTTTGGAATCATCTTTGGACGCAGCAGCTGGTTCATTCTCATTCATCGACATGGCCAAGGCCTGTTGCAACAGGGCTTCTTCTTCGCTCATTCCCATATCCATGGCCGACTGCGCTGCGGTAGAAGCATCAGGAGCTGTCGCGGATGCTGCCGCATCAGACATTTCAGCATCCTTACTTTCCCCACCACTACCAGATTCTTCTGCTGCAGCCGCATCACCACCACCACCGGCAGCAGCGTTGGCAGTCTCGGAAGCAGCCGCAGCTGCTACACGTTCCTGTCGAGCTCGCTCTTCTTCCATACTGACTCGCAATGCCATGGCTAATTCGGGATCCATATTGGGATCGACACCTCCAAAGTCATCAAATCCACCAGCACCAGCACCAGCGGCAGCAGCACCTCCCGCATTCGCCGCAGAAGCAGCAAAGGCTGATCCGCCTACACCTCCGTGAACAATGGGACTCGACGCCAATACATCACTGGGAAGGACACCAGCGGGAATGGTAACCAAGTGACAGGTCCGTTCGGCGCCTTCTTCGGATCTACCGTTGGCGGCATCGACTAATTCTCGTAACTTTTCTTCGTTGGCTTCTAATTCTCCCATGGCAACAACGTCGATAGCAACATTGTTCTTTTTGAGTTGACGTCCCGCCTTGGCCAAGGCTCGCGTTTCTATACCGTCCAGCGGGCTTCCCACGAACAGAACAATGCGTTGCGAACCATTCTTGTTGCGACGGTGCTTGAGCGCCAACGATGCTACTTGGACACTGCTGGCCACGTTGGGTTGCGTCGATCGCATGGGAAGACCGTGAAGGGCATTCAAAATTTTGCCAACATCATCGGTGGGACTCACGAGGAGTTCTGTACCGGCACTAACTCCTACGGTCGATTCGGGATGCGATTGAGTCTTGGATCCGACCAACAGGTTGGCGGCATCGTGTTGTGCTTCGAGACGATTGGGAACGTAATCTCCGTTCCGCATGTACTCGGAGTTGTCCAATAGGATCATACAAGATTCAAGAGGCATATTGCTGCTTGATTTGTTGTTATTTTAGTTGTGAAAAGATGCGGGTTGTTGCTTAATATCTACAGTACTCTACTGCTTTAATGATTCCTAGTAGTATATTGATAGGATATTTTCGCTTGGATTGCTGGTTGATAGTTGATAGTAGTCTAGTTGTGTTGTCGTTGTTGTTTTAAGTTGTTTTGTGATCTTCTTCGGACTCCTTCAGCAGCGTTCGATGATCTTCTGTGCGTCTCCGAATTCTATATAAGACAATGCCCGGGTGTCTTGACAATAACAACACTATCGTTTGAGCGCCGTACGGACTGTTTGGAGTGGAACTAGACTACTACTCCGAGTACTAGCTAGTAATCTACTACAGTACTACCTGGTATTAGACTAAGAAATACTAATCTACTGTACTAGTCTCCTAGATTGATTTGTTAGGGGAAAAAGCGTCTCCTTTTGTGCAATTACACTATTGAAATGCGCCATAATAATTATTACTCCTATTAGTATTTAACCTTTGCTTGAGCCCCAAAAATCCAGTTGATTGGTGGGGCATTGTTTTGGCGCTACAAGCAAGACAAAAGCAACAACCGAAATGTCCACAACAAAGAAAACGAAAGTGAATCCACTAGAGCTAGTGGTTGCTTTGATTATTATGCCCTAATACTTGTTTTTTCGCTAATTTGATCCTGCCTTTGAGTTCTGGTAGTTGTGGCGACAAAACCCATTCCCTACAGTATGATGCCTGGGGAGCGAGGCTGAGATACTATTAGAAGATGATGGTAACGATAGTAGTCAATTATTATTGTACAAGTAGTATTTGTGACTGAAACAGTAGGGTTAGTGCTTTCCTGAACAATTCCGTTATGATTTGGATGATATTTTCCCTCCAAATAGCATTACTTAGATCAATTTAAAAATAGCAGTTTTATCAACACCGGCACCGTCAAAGAGCATTCACCAAATAATATTAATAATACAAAATTGAACTCTCACACACTCACCATCATTCCAACTCTACCAATCTCTTTCTCATCTTTTGTCTAACATATTTGCCATTGAACGGGACAACGAAGGAGAAGACAACGATAGTAGCGAGCATAGCAGTACAATTGTGTCAGTGTGTGTGATTGTTATTCCTCGCAATTCAAAACCCGAGCTAAACATAAACAAAAGTCATCAGTACATTCATAACCAAATAATTACAAAATGATGGGACACGCAGAACTCGTAGAGCACTACGATGAGTTTTTGCAGAGCGAGGTAGGTTTTGTTACACACATATCGTTATCATCGTTACTGTTGAGATCGCATGCACTGGCGCAATTCGACTGAACGCCTTTGGTGCAAACATCTTCCTAGTAGTAGTTGGTCAGTCGTCAGTTTGTGCATCCGACGCCGATCTCAATTCATTCTTCTTCTTGTCACCTCACCACACGCGATAATCCTTATCCTCACAAACATATATAACGAAAACGACAACAATCATCTTTAACAGAACAATGACTACGTCGATCGCATTGGAACCGCCATTGACGATTTTGTGCACCACACACGCAACACAGCTGGTGGGAACAAAAAGAATGCACCCGTCGCCGCCGGATATGGGTGTCCCCGTGTTTCCATCAGCATGACCGAGCTCAGACGATACAGAGATGGGTCCTTGAGTCAACAAATGCGCCTGGATCCCCTGCCGCATATGCGGGCACTCGAAGCGGCCTGTCACAATGTGGCCACCGACGAGCGGCCGGGATACGACAAGGAAGGTACGTTATAGTAATCGCTGTCGTTGCTGTCACCACTGCTTTTTCTGCTGTCGGCCCTATTGATGTCTGATCCCAATGTATACCTATTGCTCTCCAACATATCTACACAAAACGTAGACATCAGAATCAAAGTAGCCTTGGCCGGTCCCGTAGGAGCATCCCCCTCGTGTCCTCGAAGCCTCACATCTTCTTCGCTGCGGCAGCTCGTCTGTGTGGAAGGGGTGGCCACCAAAGTGTCTACAGTCAAGCCAAAGGTCGTCAAGTCAGTCCACTACTGCCCCAATACACAAAAGCACCAAACACGAAAATACGTCGATGCGACAGACCCGAACCTAGGACTTCAAGAACTAGACGGAGAAGGCCGAGAACTGCCCGACAAGCACATCAACATTACTTCGACCGTATATCCCACCAAGGACAACGAAGGAAATCCACTCGAGACAGAGTATGGACTCTCTGAATTTAAAGATCATCAGACCATTACGCTACAAGAAATGCCAGAAAAAGCACCCATGGGACAGCTACCGCGATCGGTTGACCTTATTCTCGACCATGATCTGGTCGACAAGGTCAAGCCAGGGGACCGAGTCATGGTGGTGGGTGTCTACCGTGCCTTAGCCTTTCAAGCGCAGAAACAACCCAATGCAAAGAGCACCTTCAAAACTGTCGTTCTCGTCAACAATGTCCAGATTCTGGGACGCGATGCCAGTCATCTAAAATTTGAACCCGAAGACATTCGTACCATTCGATCCTTAGCCAAGCGTGACGATATTTTGTCCATTTTAGGGCGCAGCTTGGCGCCGTCAATTTATGGACACAACGTTATCAAGAAAGCACTTGCCCTACAGCTCTTGTCGGGATGCGAAAAGAACCTGGACAATGGTACGCATCTGCGTGGAGACATTAATATCTTGATGGTGGGGGATCCATCAACTGCCAAGAGTCAGCTCTTGAGATCGGCCATGACCATTGCACCTCTCGCCGTTTCAACTACCGGCAAGGGATCCTCCGGCGTTGGTTTGACGGCCGCTGTTACTACAGACCCGGATACTCGTGAACGCCGTCTGGAAGCTGGAGCCATGGTCTTGGCGGATCGTGGACTTGTTTGTGTCGACGAATTTGACAAAATGGGGGAAAACGATCGTGTTGCTATACACGAAGCTATGGAACAGCAGACAGTAACCATTGCCAAGGCTGGTATCCACGCAAGTCTCAACGCTCGTTGTTCAGTCCTCGCCGCCGCCAACCCTGTTTATGGACAGTACGACCGAAGGCGCCGCATCCAAGAAAATATCGGACTACCCGATTCGCTTCTCTCTCGTTTTGATTTACTTTTTGTGGTGTTGGATCAGATGGATCCCGAATGTGACCGCCGCATCGCTGGTCATGTCATCACAGGACATCGCTACCGTCCAGAGCATGGACAAACTGGCCATGATAGTGACTACGACGATGATGACTCCGACGAGGAATGGGGTGACGACGGAAAGGACGATCGTGTTCATTCTGTCTGGCGAAAGGGTCGTCACGCCTCTACCAACGAAATGTCCGGCAACAAGGATTATGCAGGAGCCGATCCTCACGCTCACGACGTCTTGCAACATGATTTTTTGCGCAAGTACATTCATTTTGCAAAGACTCGAATGAAGCCTGTGCTAACTGACGAGGCTCGTGATTTCATAGCCAACCGATACGCCGAAATGAGATGCCGCCAGGACGAAAGGACGCTTCCCATTACCGCCCGTAGTCTCGAAACGGTCATTCGTCTTGCGTCCGCCCATGCCAAAGCGCGCCTAAGTAACAAGGTGGAAGCCGAACCCGACTGCGAGGTGGCTATGGATATTCTGGGCTTTGCTTTGTATCACGAGAATCATCACAACGTCGACGGATCTACACCAACTTCCGCTGCTCTCTCTCCCTCCAAGAAAAGACTTCAAACTGTTTCGGAAGACGACGATGAAAACTTAAAGAATTCGTCGGAAACTACCACTAAGCGCCAACGTTCCGACGCAACTGTCGATCCCGATCAAGCGATCAAAACTCGATTGTGGGAGGAATTTTCAAAACGAGACGGTGAACTCCCGGTTGAAGATATTGGGGAAGACTTTGGCGATCGTGAGACCGTCATGGAAACAATACAGTCTCTGCAAGACGAAGGCCGCCTTATGCTTACCGATGGCATTGTCTATCAGATTGATTAGAAGATATACTTTTTTCTTGAATGAACGAGGTATGAGATTTACGGGGAGAAATGAATTTTACGACTCTTGCTGCGCGACGAAACCTTCCCGTGTTGACGATTCAATTTCGGGACGCGACGCAAGATTGAAACTCAAAATGTCCAGGCCATAGCATTAAAACTTTAATAGCTACGACAGGCTACTAAAAAGATGTGAATACACTGGTTTCTTTGCAAATCAAGAGTAGTTACCTTTCCCTTTGTTTGTACTTGTTTTATGTGATCATATCTCTTTGCGACGCTCAACCTAAATCCAAAACTCCTTTGTTTGAAAGGCTTTTCTAGACTACAGTTGGTTCAATTTGGTTCCTTCGTATGAGGTGATTCGTGCTTTTTCTACTATAAGGTTCGAGTATGTTTTTCTATTAAGATTTTCAGTTGTGCTCTAAAAAAATTTTCACTGTGTTCCAGGCAACACGCAACCATCATAATAGACTACAAGTTTTATTTTCTTTCCTTATCCCGGCCTTGTCACATGCAACTAATTAAGCAGCTTCAAGGATTGTAGCAACAATCATCGTATCAGTGAAGGTTCTCTTCGCGACAGATATTCTTGTCATGCGCATTCACTCACTTCATTTTCTAGTAGAGTATGGTAGACGCGCGCCATCGCTTTCGAATGCAATAGAATCAGAAACCAGAATCTTTGTCCGTGATGAAAATTCATCATTATTTTCTCCCATTCTCATGAAAACAAATCAACGATATCTTCTATAGCATCACTATCGAAAGCGTGAACTAACTGCAACAAATAGCCAGAAATGAAAAATGGTATCTTCCTCTGCTGTTTTCGTACTCCTATTGACTTTGTCTACGCATTCACAGGACCACCTAGTTCGAGGAAATGACTCAAGAATCCAACTTGCGAACACGAAGAAGAAAAGGTCTGGAAAACCTGGTAGAGCTCTTCGTGGAATGGAGAAGAATCGCGAGCTTCAGAACAATGGAGCCACGGTCACGTATGTCGGTGTCTGTACTGGAGCGGAGTGCGAGACTGATCCTCCCGTTGCTGCCCCTGCAGCACAAGAGGCCAGTGTTTTTGGTAGGAAGGGGAAATCAAAGAGCAAGGGCGTCGGTCTCCACACAGGTTCCCAACAGGCAACTGTCGGAGTATCAAAAAATAAAAATAATGGTTTCGGTCCTTCCCCCTTGGAAGCAAATGTGGAAAACTCTATCTGCCCAAATGGCACCATGGCTCTGTACTTGCCTGAAGATGGATATTTCGTGTGCAGGAACGTGGTGGATGCGCGAACTACCAATGATGATCTATTTGATTGAGTAAGTGGCGATGTTGCGTCCTATGTAGCCTCTTCTTAAATGCGTTTATATGTTTTGCAGCCTGCAGGGGTTTCATCTTTCATCGGCCGCTGTAGTGTATAAGATAAGAGTATTACTCCGAGTATTCAGGAAAATTTCACGAACGAGAAATTTAGATCAACAGATTCATAGTAGTGCTACAGCAGAAATTTAGATTAACAGATTCAAGGTAGTGTTACATGTTTAATTATTGTACTGCGCCGCCATCAATACATCGAATTGAATTCACAAGAACCACACAAATTTACAAAACCTGTTCACTCGTCCAATGGTCCCTGTACCCGCGACTTGTACCAAGCAGCGATATTTTTGAGTACGTCGGTTGATCGCAAAGCGCTGAGAAACTTCAGCTCAGCCCCCCCTTCTTGACTCTAGCGAAACGTACACCAGTTCTGCGTGTTTTGTTGGGGGATGTCTTTTAGGAGTTGCTCACTACCTACGGAGATTATGTCGTTTCCCGCGTGCAAACAACAATGCTCAGTGTTCATCACGCTCACTTAAACAACATTTCCTGAAGTTGGTAGCTCGTACACTTTTATGAGATTTCCACCTTTGCGAAATCGAAAAGTTCCGTAGGCTCCAGCCAGGGCCCCCAAAACGATAATAGCAATCCAATTGATGGACGAGCGAGACGGATCTGTAAGTTGGGCTCTTAGAGCTGCCGTAACTTGCAAGACATAACAAAAGAAGAGCGCCTCACAAACGCGCCGACGAAAGATCCCATCGTCAACAAATCGAATATTCCACAAAATCCAACCACAGGCAACTCGCAAGCATCCGTACAGTCTATGGAATGTTAGAAATAAATAGAATGAAACAGTGAAGATAAAACGATAAAACCATCAAGTCAGATACATCGTTAGTGCTAAAAGAAAGAAAGCGCCGAGTCCACCTTTAAAGAAAAAAGAAACCTACCGTAATGTTTCGTGAACGGAATGGTTGTATTCCCCACCCGACATGCGTTTTAAGATATCATGAGGTGTCAGCAGTGCGATAACGCCAAAAATTATGGACGCCAACGCATCTGCAGCAAATAGTTGATCCAATTGCTGCCGAGTCGAGTTGGCAGAATTGGGTATTATTTTCCCCAATTTGCTGTGCATTGCTGCTTGATGTTATTATTTTAACTCGATACCAATTTCGGTTTGGCTGTTTTGTTGGTGTGATGGCGAAGGATTTACTACAATAATAAAACTGTCGCGATAAAGTAAGATCTCGAAGATTTTTTGACCATTACAGCCAAAATTTGAGCGAAGTAACACGTCATATCGTATTGTTATTGTTTGTTGTTGCCTGCTGTCCAATATAAACGCCCGGGTGGAATATTTTGCCTTTTTTATTGTTTTACATTCAGTCATTTTGGATGCCATCTTAAAATTCTAGTGACCAATTGTAAATAATAATCTTTTAATGGTGTACCTGGTAGTCATTTTTGTTTGTTGCCCGAGCAAGGTACCGGTACCACAGTACCGTACCTGGTACTCGTACCAGGTACCAGGTACCTGGTACTCGTACCTGGTATGATCGCAAGGCCAGTTGCTAATTTTGCACGATAACCCCGCTCAAGCAGTAACCGGCATAGTACTGGTAATAGTCGGATAGTGTTCTTGTTGGACTAATTAAAGGAAAAAGACATTCGTGACAGCCCTTTTCTTACTTCCTAATAACTCACAACATCATATTCATACACATTCGTCTTTAGTAATAGGACACACAAAAACGAATACACGATGCGTATTTCTACCGCACTCCTGGCTGCAGCCTGTTTGGCTGCCTGGCTTCCGGCCATCGAAGGCAAGACTTGCCTGATGATTTACCAGATGGCCGACAACAACTTGGAATACTTTATCCGACAAGATTACCAAGAGCTCTCGCAGTCTCCTGTGGTCAGCAGTGCAGATCTCCGAACTTGGGTATATTATGATGCCCTGAACCAAGGAGGACAAGCCCTTCCCAATACCGTTGATGGAAATGGCAATGGTGTCGGTGGTAGCTTTACCGGCACGCGCTATGTTACATACGACCCCAGCTTCCAGAAGATGAGAGTGGACGTAGAATTCGGAAGCGAACTAAACTCGGATTATCGATCCACTGTGCAAGACTTTCTTACGCACGCCATGAATGATTGCAAAGCCAACGGCTACAACAGTCTGTTTGCCGTCTTTTCCTCTCATGGAGGAGGGTTTGCTGGATACGGTGGAGGTACGTACAGTACACAGTACTGCTAGCTAGCTGGTCACTCGTGGAAAAAATATCACTGGCTTTCACGTTCAATCGTAGAATAAGCTATGGCAGATGGCATCATACACGAGGGAGGTTATTGCTACAGTGCATCTCCCTTAACTGATCGTAAACCTAACATTTGATTTGTTCTTTGTCTTTTGTCTACGAACAGACGAAAATGGTCGCCGCAACCTCCTGCAAACGAACCAAGACGTTGCTCTGGCCATCCGAGGGGCCTTGGACGCTACTGGAGCTGGTGATGGATCGGGTATGTTGGATGTTATTGGATTCGATGCTTGTCTCATGCAGGCCGTCGGAGCTGCTGATGACTACAAGGGTGTCGCCAAGTATATCTTAGCTAGCGAAGCAGTTGAACCTGGCCATGGATGGGCCTACAGTTACCTGAACACCGCTGGATCTGCCTTGGAATTAGCGCAGAACATCGTTGAGACTTTCGTGTCCCAAACGCAAGGCGGATCATACCATCAAACTCCGAAAACCCTGGCCATCGTCGACAGTTCCAAATTTGATATCTTTATCGCGGCCTTTGAAAACTTTTCGGCAAATATGCTTTCACTTCTCAAGGGAGGAGATAAGACACTGCATACCCAACTTTCCAGAGCTCGGTCGCAGTCCGTTGCCTTTGAAGGTATTGTCGATGCTGTTGGTTCTCGAAATCCTTCGGCAGTGGACATTGGAAGCTTCCTGTATCAATTCAAGACTATCTGCAACCCAGGAGGGACTCTTCAGACCGATCTTGACACGGCCATTGGTGTGTATTACGATATGCTTGTTTTGACTCGTAATGGGCCAGGTACTGCTGGCGTTACGGGAATGCATATTACTTGGCCCAACCAAGGCGAGTTTGCTTCCAATCCTACTTTGTGGAACCAGGTTTTGTTCAACAATGCCAACTATGTTACATCTATCATCCCCAATTTCCGCGAGTTCTTGTCGTGGTATCTACCTGCTGGATCTCAGGCTGGTGAAATTGGAGGAGATTCTGTTTGTGGAAAGGGTGTAGAAAGCCCCCCTGAGCAGACAGTCAGCTACCCAGATGCACTCATTCAGGAAGCATCTGGGGTCATCAATCCTACCACAGGCATGTTTGAGGTGAAAACCACAATTTCTCCAGATGTCTCTGAGATGCGTGTAGAGTATGGAATTGATCTATCCACTCCTCTCAAGCCTGTTTTGGAGGAGAAGGGATATATTCCTACTGACGATGAGCACTTGATCTTGTTGGGAGGAGATGTAGCTGGGGTCTACGATGGGGCTCAGTTTGATGCTGCCTGGGACCAAAAATTTTACTTTCTCAACATTACTGGAACGGATACCTTTGAGGCTCTCTATGTGGCTGACCAGGGTGGCGGCTCCAAGAAGATTCCTACCATGTACTTTACCGATGACTTTAGAGAAGAGTTGTCTGAATTACAATTCTTGGACTTTTTGTTCTTTGACTTTGCTGGGTGGGTGGAAAAGGGTGCTCGATACGGCTTCTTGCAATTTTCTACAGATGAGGCCAGTGGTCGCATCAATGACAATTTGTCTTTATACATCTCCAATGCAGATGGCGTATTTTCAGAGCAACCAAGATCGGCAGGTGGTATGCTAATTCCTTTGGTGTATGTTGATGCCTACATTCAAGAACGAACCTTGGACACTCTTCCAGGAGGATTCTACCAGACTGTGATTGAGTGGTCTACAGAATTGGATTACAACATTTTGACAACTTCTATTGAGAATGTCTTTAATATTGTCCCAGATACTGATGCTGTGACAATCAGTGTGTATGCTTTCAACCATGCTGATCCTGCTGCAGCTGTGGATTCTAAGATATACGATGTTAAGCGCAACAGAGGATCCAAGCCCTGCCTGAGTGATTGTACAAGCCAATCAGGATCAAGTGCTGAAAGTGATACTCTGCAGAGTCAGAATGTAGAGAGTTCCGCAAAGGCCACTTGTCTAAGCATGATAGCTGCTGGAGTAAGCATAATGATTTTGGGCTTCTTCTTGTAAGCTGAAACATGTGGAAGTGACTGGCACCGCACATGAATACAAATTCTTCAATTACATTTAAAGTGACATTGAAAATGTATGTTACTCCAAGTATAGTCTCTACCATAGTGCTACGCAACTCCTCCTCCCATCCCCCACCAGCTAGACGCTCCGAGCCTGCAGTTTATTTGCATGCTTGCTTATGAAGGTGCTCTATCTACTTCAGTATTATCCTTGCTCCCATTCTCATTGTTCGTGTTCACAAACTCCTTGTTAGACTAATAGACTAGAAATACGTGTGGAGGTCTATTAGTCTACTAAAACTGTACTACTGGTCTAGCTACAGTAGTCTAGCTAGCTTCGTCCACATTCATGATTACTACTAGTCTAGGTCTACTGTACTAATAATAATGATACTAATAATAATATTATTATTATTATCGCTCCCTTCTTCCATTAGAGTTACTGTTTTGTGCTAGGTCTACTTCGCGTCTCACTTCTTGAGCTTGGGATTCGACCGTTTGCCAGCTTCCTAAGTCAATGTTTTACTATAATGAATACAGTAGTCGGCCAGCTTGATATCCGATATTTGAATTATCAACAGTCAATCATGGCGCCAAACAGCAAAAGCACGGGGGATAACGAAAGACAGCAAGAATAATAACGAAAAACACAGACATTGGACTGAATTATATCAAGCTTGTTTTATTACTCGAGTTTGATATCACCCAGCCTCTATCTCCCTCGCTCCTACTAGAGTATTATTTCAAACGGTTTTAATTCGTCTCTTCGTTTACTTTTTCTACGTCTGCTTGGCAAACGAAACGAAATCACACAGATTCTTCATCGAGCGAAAGAAGACATTTATTTCAACGAAAACTCACAACAAACAACAACTCCAACGTTACCGTGTTTCTCTACTGAGTTGAGTAATATACAGTTCTTTCTGACACAACCACACGTTCTTGTTCAGCCTTGGTTGGTTGATGACGGTAGACTTTGATCGTCGGTTACAAGGAGGAGGACAGCTTCAACACAATCGCAATCATCAGCAACAATCCCAGTACCAGCAACGACCAATTCCGCCGACTAGTAGTCCTTCCAAGCTCGATAACAACTACATGGCCACTTCTGCTACTCGCGTGCCTTTGCAACCACGCCTAGGTGGCGTGACGTCTTCTTCAGGAGATGCCTATTTGAACCGTTTGTCCACGTTGGAATCCTCCAACAACGACAACAACAAGGCTCGATTGGATTCCTATTCCAATGCCAACTCGTCTTCCAATCACCTTCATGGACGCTTTTCGGAAAAGGACTCTAGTACGTTGGCACAAGTCAACGCTCCCAGTGCATCGGACAGCAATCACAAGAAACCAGTTCGTTCCGAAAGTGTCGGACGATTCTCTCCTCGGGGACGCTCGAGTTCGTTGCAACGCAGCAGTCAACCACGATCCACGTCCGTATCGGCAGCAGCCCGTGATACGGACCTAGAAAATGTCGTGATTGAAGAAAAGAGACGGCGGGCCAATGGTGACGGGTACACGTTGCACCGCTATTTGCGGGGACGATTGTTGGGTCGTGGTGGTTTTGCCAAGGTCTACCTGTGTACAGCACTCGATACCAACAAGAATTATGCTGTCAAGATTGTACCCAAGACGAATCTCGTCAAGCAACGAGCTCGTCAAAAGGTACGCCACGTTTTTGTTGCCTGTATTGTCTTTGTGTGTTGTGTGAAACAGAACTTCAAAACTCACCCTACTTTCCTTCTCATCCATCACACGTCACGCCTCTCTCAACAACAAAAAGCTTCAAGCCGAAATCAAGATCCACCGAACCCTCAAACACAAGCACATTTGCGAATACAAGCATTTCTTTGAGGACCGCAATAATTGCTACATTCTGCTGGAGCTTTGTCACAACCACAGTTTGAACGAAATGATCAAGCGTCGTAAGCGTATAACGGAACCAGAAGCTGCCCTCTTTATGAAGCATCTACTTAGTGCTGTTGAGTATCTCCACGAAAATTGCGTCATTCATCGTGACTTGAAATTGGGTAATCTCTTCTTGGATCGTCACATTGGTGTCAAGGTTGGTGATTTTGGATTGGCCACCAAGCTGGAACATGCCGACGAAAAGCGAAAAACGATTTGCGGAACTCCCAATTACATCGCCCCTGAGGTTATTCAGGGTGATAAAGCAACTCGGGGACATTCCTTCGAAGTCGATATTTGGTCCATGGGAGTCATTCTTTTTACGGTCCTCGTGGGAAAACCACCCTACGAAGCCAAGGACGTCAAGGCTACCTACCAGCGCATTATTGCCAATGAGTACAGTTTTCCCAGTCATGTGAATGTTTCAGATGAAGCCAAGGATCTGATTGTGTCGATGCTCCAGAGCAAACCAGAAGATCGACCGACACTGGAGCAAATTGGCAAGCACCCATTTTTGACGTGTAAGGGTATTCCCGAAATCCTTCCTTCCAATGCGACCCACGTAGCTCCTGAGTGGACCATGGACCTCGATGGAAAACTTATCGCTACGAACGACCCTGACAACGACGACCGTTACTCAATGTCGGCGTCGTCATTATCCAAGGTCCCCAAGCAGCCAACAAATCTTCCTCAGGGATCGTCAACACGCCGTGTCCTTGGACAGCGCGACCCCAACATCGACGGAGCAGGTCTTGCGGATCGATTGAAGAAGGAAAAGTCGGAGCGAGATGTCATTAATGTCCAGGGTATCGTACGGAATGCGCTGAGTGCTGCCAATGGTAACAATTCTCAGGCACAAGCTACTTCCATCGGGAAAACCAATCGCCTACCCTCCTCTAGAACTCCTGCTGCTAGTCCCTTCCAAATCTACGACGAGACAACGGACTCACGAACTCCTCGTGTCCAGTCCATTAGCAAAGGTTCCTTTTCGACGCGCTCTTCGGCCTCGCCCGCCACTCCGGATGACCTTGTCGCTCAGACACAAGCCTTGACTATGCAAGGCAAGTCAGCACCGACTTCGTCAGAACGTCCCCACAATTTTATGCGAGCTCAGTCTGTGGTGTCGGCAATTTCATCGGCTGCCGCATCGAATGTAGGCTCTGTTGCAACGTCCACGGTCCATGTCGAAAATGATGCCAACATTCTGCATCAAATGCTCGGAAACTTAGAGACCGTCATGTCTATTACGGAACAACGCAAGGGATCGTATCACGGAAACACTCCAAAACATGTGCACCGAGGTGGGCCAAAGAAGTGGGTCACTCGATACGTTGACTACACCAGCAAGTACGGATTGGGCTTCCTAATGAATGATGGAAGGTAAGAGTCAGCGGTTTTTCTTTTTTTATGTCTTTACATTGTATTCTATTTATTCCACAAGACTCACACACTGCCTCTATCGCCTGTTTATTTCACCAGCTCTGGTGTTTACTTTAACGACTCGTCCAAAACTGTATTGGAGCGTGATGGAGAGATTTTTCAATACATCGAACGAAAGAAGTCCGAAGAACCGGAATCACCACGAAACCGTGAAGCTGTCGTTACCACACACTCGCTATCTTCCTATCCAGACTCTCTTCAGAAGAAGGTGACCCTATTGAAGCACTTTCGCAATTATCTTGTTGAGCAACAAAAGAAATCTGAAGGTGATGCCTCTTTGGAACCTGCTGGACCAGACGAAAACTTTGTATTTATCAAGAAGTGGGTTCGCACCAAGCATGCCATTTTGTTCCGCCTGAGCAATCAAACTATTCAAATTGTCTTTTACGATCAGAGCGAAATTTTGTTAACGCCTGATGAGCGTTACATCACCTATGTCGATAAGCAATGCAATCGTCGGACTTGGAACTTTGACGATACTTTGGTCGGCAACAACCCAGAGTTTGCAAAGCGCCTCCGCTACACGAGAGAGATCATGAGTCAACTTTTGACAGGAAACCGCAAGTAACTACTGTGCAATGCGCTGTCTTTCGTCAATAATGTCGAACAGCAAGAAGGTCCTTAATCTTACGCACGAATTGAATAAGCAGAGCTCTGCAATAATTATAATAATGGAAAAATAAATGACATCTATGTTATGTAAATTTGTCATGCTTACGAACTAGCTTCCTGCGAGTTTGCTATTGCTCTTATTGAGAGCATCGGCTGGAGCCATGCCACGAACCAAGAATGGCAGTGAGTTCTTGAGGATAGTGCCCCCAGCAATCAATGCCGCTGGAATAGCCGTTACTGTTGACGTCCTTTGTCCCAATGCTCTTGCGAGAGATACAAGCGCGAACTTTGATGCTTTATAGATGCACCAACCGCCTCCGCTCAGGAGGAGAACTTGTCCTATTCTATCGAATCGCTTCTTCCTGGCAACCTGCTTGAATGTGAGATCATCTCTTTGTAGCATTGTAATGACATTGGGTGAAAAGATCTTGGGAAAAGATTTGTGAAATATGGCGTCTAAAATGATGGGCAGAATAAACGTGACAAATCCTAGCGCCCCAGGTCGGTCTAGCTCCCTAGATATACTAACAAGTTTCTTGGCTTCAATAGCCCGTTTCTTAGAGAAGACCTCCACAGCTTCCCCAAGACTTCCCGTCTGATCGATAATGTCACCAAAAACCTTTAAATAAAAGAGAGTGAGAATTTGCGATCCGAGAGTAGAATGCACAATATACCGACGTTTGCCGCCCTTACCTTAACATCTTCCAAAGCGCTGTTGGCACCAAGGCCAAAATAAGGTTTGACAGTATGGGCGCAATCTCCCAAGATCAAGGTCTTGTCGCCCTCGTTCAGTCTTGGGCCAATGTATCGAAAAGCTGGCAAATAGGATGGTGGTTTGGCTGCTACTTTTTGTACTACATCATCGTCAATAATGGCACTGAAGCAGGGTAGCGTTTCGTCCAGTACCTGCCGAAGCTCTTTCGGGTCGGAATTTGCCTTGGCAAGACTATCATCCTCTCGAAGCAGCAAGACACCACAGTATTCTCTCTCGCTATTGGCGGGAAGCGCATCAAATACTACGCGAGAGTTTTTGGTGCGTGCAGAGTAGTTAATATCACCGCGCCATTCTTTGGGAACTGTCATGGGAATGGTTTTATAAATACGTCGATTGTCATCAGGATATCGTATGACCTGAAACGGTTTGCCTGCAAAGATGCGTTTTAAGGCACCCATGGCTTTGAATCTCTCAGCATCGCGCTTTTGTATGGCATTGGCAATGGTTCGGACGGTACCATCGGCAGCAATCAGCAATTTCGATGAGACAATTGTATATTGATCCGTGTCGCACAGCACTTCAGCCTGTTGCTCCGATGCTGTCTTTTCCTCCGATGCCGAAACATTGGACGCTAAGGGAGAGCACTTGGATGCCCGCACAAAAACTCTATCTTGGCTGCCATCATCCGTGCCAAAATCGAGGGGTTGTATTTCACAACCGTAGTTGAGCTCAATACGGCCAGCATACTCTTGTAAGATTTCCTGGTGCAAAACTCCTACAAGCTTGTCCCGAGGTAAGACGATGGTTTGAACTTTGCGATCTTCAAAGACTCGTTCCACTCCTTCGTCGGCATCTGGAGCCCAATCTTTGCGACCCACCACTGTCACACACTTATCGGCAACCTTATCCAGCAAACCAAAATGTTGGAGAGCAAATTGTCCCCGGCTTCCCAATCCGATCAGATAAAAACGAGCCACGTCACTCCAAGCTTCCTTATCCGAGGGATCCAGTGGTGGAGATAGGCGGTCGAATACCTTGACTTTTTCCTGCAAAAAAAAAATGGCGGAGAAAGAAGGTGAGTCCAAAAGTAGGTGTGACGTCTTGACATCTTGACTGATCAGGAAATAAGGCTTTTCGACGTTAAATTCGCACCTCGGGGAACTTTTGCGCCAACATGATGGCAGTGAGGAGACCTGCTGGTCCACCACCACAAATAACATAATCAGCCTCGGTGACTTCTTCTTTTTGCCAGGTTTCTGTGCTTGGACTATTGTCGGTAGTGGCCGTGTACAAGGGTCGCAAAACAGGAACATTGGACTGGGGCAACACCCAGGCAGACGCTACCGAAAATGCCGCCACGAAGAAGACAACTGCTTGCGTCGAAACAAAGCTCGGATGAAACATCGTCCTTCGTTTTTTTTTCGTCCTCGATTATTGGTAGTGGTTGCTAATGGAACCTTTAAAGCTGGTAACTTGTAAGTCACTTCTCTACTCTAGCTAGTAGTCTAGTGATGAATGAGAAGAAGCGAGGAGGCAACTCAACTCTGGTCGATTATTATTTATTTATTTAGATTGAAGATCATATTATCTGTCCTATTGCCACGTCACACGTAGGATTAAAAGGAGTCCCATCGATATTGTCCCGCGCAATATTATTTCGTTAAGGGCAAGTCCTCCTTCAGCCTGGGCTTTCACGGACAAAAGACGGGTCAAATAGCAATCATTGCTCAGAGGTAGCGCAGGTATTGCTTCCAAGATGACTTCGCAAACAGGAAGGGTTATTCCGTCCACCACCAAGCCAGCTGCAATGGCAGTGGAGTCCCCTTGCGCCAATCCCAAAGTGCCGCAGCTGCCTGTTTTTTTATTATTTTTAAACTAAATTGTCATGAAAACACACGCACAAGATTGATTCAAACGTTCATAAATGTTGGAGCCATTGAGCACTGCATTGCTCGAAGTCGTAGCAGATCCTATCCTCCTCCATGGAGGGTGTGGTCCGGTTGTGATCAACTCTGTCACCCTTTGGGGTGCCAATGGTTGCCTTCGGGTAACCTTGGCGCGGGCGCCATAGTTGTACTCCCCGTAATTCAAATATTTTTTTACATTGCTCGAAGTCGCCTCACTGAAGTTGGTCAACAACTTTTCAGATACTATGACTCTGGATATGGAAACCACTTGCAATTGTGCATGTCTATAGAAGTGTTCTGTTGCGAATTGCGACTACAATTTATTAGCGTTTTTATTTTAAGCAATGATACTAGCATAGAGAATAGAAAGTATGACTGCACTTCCCACAGCCCGATTGTGCAAAACAAGTCGACGATCTGTATTCATAAAGAGCCTATAATAGAGTGGCATTGTCAAACATCCGAATAAATCATTGTACACATCTTCTTTTGCTCTGACCAGTTCCATAGAACGGCAAGAAAAGCGTTGAATGCCCAAAAGGGCACCAAAGGCGAGAGCATTGCTGGGTACGGACGACAGAGATTTAAACGGTGGTGCCGCTTTGAAGATTCCCGTGGCGGCTTCTCGCTTGGCTTCAATGGTATGTGCCGGATAGATGGGTGTTACCATGCCCCACTTTTGTTTTTTGAAAAACAGAAGAAAAAAAAGGTCATCAATATAATCAATAATGGTGAGTGAGATGACATACTTCTAATTTCTAATTGTATGTCGGTTTGGTTTGTTTTGGTAGTCGCGGAAAGTGAAATGAATGAATGAAACTCACCACTGATCCCCAGCACATACCCCGAAGAAATTGATAAACACTTTCGGATATTACCGCATCAGGACCTTTGTAAGATTGAAAATCCATGGCTTTTTTGGAATGATTGTGGTGACTCTTTCGATTGTATTATTTATTTGGAAGAAAATGTAAAATGTCCTACTATGGACTATGGATAACACGCAACCCAACCCGCTATCTGTTGTTCTTATTCCTGTCGGTCTCGATAACTGCTGGATTTTTCTGTTATAAAAAAAAACTTCACGCTGCTGTCTCTCTTTTATGCTGTGTTTGTATCCCTCCCCACGACAGTCGCCAAGTTACAGCGAGGACTACTTGATTAATGTGGTTTGGTATGCTGCTGTTTTTTGGTTTTTTAATTATTATTTTTTATTTTTTGACCAATAAGTCGGACGCACAGTTGTTCATAACACAAAAATACCAAACTTCAATAGGAAGACAGAACGAACTGACTCTCTGCTCACATTCATCTTTCATCTATCTATCTGTTGAAAGATACGACTCTGTTCAGAAACTGCAGCGATGAAGTCACGTTGCGCTTCCCTTATCTTGGACGACATGATCTTAGAGTAGTGTGCTATACAATTTTGCTGTGTCGAGACAAGAAGCAGCCGGTTGTCAGTTTATTAAGAAATCAGAAGATCAATCTTTCGCTGCGTAGCTCTCTAGTCTACTATGAGCAGCAACAAAGATCATCTGGCGGATCAGCTGAGATCTATATGTCAGGTCGATTTGGATCGTGCAATAGAGCTGTTGGAAGCGGGCAGTGGTTCATTGGAGCGAGCCATTGGAATTCATTTTAGTCAAAAACGGCACCAACGAGCAACAGTAGCAGCAGTTTCCGCTACCACTGCCGCCACTACCAACAGAATCAAGACGAAACTTCGTAAGACTCCTGTCGCCGAGTCGCCCTCTACCACAAGGAAACGGCCTCGCGGTAATAATAACGAACAAACTACAACAACACAACCTACCAAAACAACCAACAACAAAAACGAGTCGTTCGCCCGTGGAGGTCAACAGCAGAGAACATTACATAGTTTTCTAGGCTTGAAAGAAGCACCAAAACAGCGTAGTATTACTTCCTTCTTTGAACCGAACAAGAAAAATGAGTACACCAGTGCTGCGCGGCAGGCACAATGTGGGATAAAACAGGAGGAGGAGGAAGAAGAAGAAGAGAACATGACTTTAAGTGGCAGCCAGGAAATGACAACCCAGTTGATATCCGTCGAGGAAGAGGAACCTCTTGCAACAAGACATACTGCTACTAGTAGTACAGGAGAAGAGCCAGAACAAGAAAAGGCAGATGACAAACCTACGGCAACACATGCCCCTTCACCTGACAACAGCCCCACGAGCAGTAGCACCACTGCCACACCAAAAACAGACCCACGATTGCAGTATTCTGTCCTAGCCGTAGCTTTCACAGAGATGACCAGTACCACGAAACGGAATGCGAAATTATTGATTCTCAAAACGGTGTTACTGGGTATTATTAAAGCTGTGGGAGGTGTCGGCGGTGACATGAAAAGTCGGAAAGAGGATGGTCGTATGCTGACGATTGCCCTCGAACTGGTATCGGGAAAATTGTCGCTAGGAAAGGCCAATGATTCCGTTTCACCTGTACCTCTGCAGGTCAGTGGTGCTGCGGTTTCAACAGCCGTCGCTACCGTCACGGGTGTGTCCAAAAAGAGCTTACGATCCAACTATCGTGATACGGGAGACTTGGGAGACACGGCAGCCCATTTTTTTCATCCTGGACAATCGGTGCAGCAATTTTTTGTGGCCCGCAGCAACACACCAATCAAAGAAGAAACGGATACCAAATCGTCGGTCAGAGGAGCTGACATTGTGAAAATTCATGGCCTGTTGCGGCAGATAGCTACCGTTAGTCCAGGTACGGGCAGCCAAAGGGATCGTCAACAGCTACTTGTCAAGTTATTGCGCTTGTCAACAAGTAAAGAAGAGATACGATTTCTTGTCCGACTGTTGCTAGGGAATATGAGACTCGGAGCGACAATGACATCCATTTTGGCGGCCCTGGCTATGGCTATCGTCGAAGCGAAAGAGGGAATACCGACAGTACCACAAGAGCCAGCAATTCAGCAGGTACAAAAAACTTTTGATATATGTCCAAAGCTAAACAAAGTTGCTCTTGCATTGATTTGTGGAGGGGTCGACAAAATGAAACACGAATGTACCGTTCAAGTTGGATGCCCCATTCAACCAATGCTTGCCAATCCAGCTCATTCGCTTGAAGAAGTAGAAAAGCTCATGACCAAAACAGCCGCTGCTTCGAGCAACGAAGGTTTTGATGTGTACAACGCAGCGGTTGCCGAATGGAAGTATGATGGAATGCGGTGCCAAGCGCATTATGATGGTACGAAAGTGACACTGTTTTCTCGCCATTTGCACGACAATACAGCACAATTTCCAGATGCAGCTCAGTTTCTATTAGAAGCTAGGATTGGAGAGCCAGTAAAATCTTTCATCATCGACGCCGAGATTGTTGGCGTTGTTGATGTAATCGAGGAGAAAATACGTACATCGTCAAAGGGACTACGTGCTACACAAAGCAGTCGTAGAGAAGTATCTGACCAAGCCACTATCAAACGTCGAACGCAAAGACTGCTCCCCTTTCAAGTGTTGAGTACTAGACGAGGAGCTAAGGGTACCGGAGACGGAAAGTTTGTTCAAATTCAAGTTTTTGCTTTCGATTTAATGTATCTGAATGGAGAATCCTTGCTCGACAAGTCTTTGTGGGAACGTCAGGGACTGCTGAGAAGGCACTTTCACACAACTTCGGGGTTCACATTTGCCAGTTCGTTAGAGCTGCAGAAGTTCGACGAAGATCGCATAACGAGCTACTTGCAAGAGGCTGTCGAAGGGGGAGCTGAAGGACTAATGGTAAAGCTGACTGGGGCAGACGTAGCTGAAACAGCGGATGGTTCAAACAACGCAAGCATGCCTCGCCCCTTACCGTGTCCTTACGAATCAGGAACACGAAGTCAAACTTGGTTAAAGGTCAAGCGGGATTACGTTGCAAGTTTTGCGGACACCATAGACGTAGTTCCGATCGGCGCTTGGTATGGCAATGGACGAAAAGCTGAAAAGGGGTTCCTTTCGCCGATCCTCTTTGCCATTTACGACGAGGATGATGGAGTCTTTCGGTCTATTAGTAGGTGCATGAGCTTTACTGACAATATGTATAAAGCAATACGAGAGTTCTATTTCAATGGAACGCCCTACCCGGAGGGTGTGGGACTGGGGGTTGACGCAAATGATTCCGATGAAACAAAAGCTGAAGACTTGAAAGTTGAGAGTTGCGACTCGGAGGATGACGGTACGCAACTGCAGAGGAAAAAAATCAGCATGGCAGACAGTGACATTGAAAGCGACAATGACGATACCAAATGCGGTGTCCATTGCTTTCCGAGTCGCCCGCCATCATCTGTCTACGTCACAAACGAGAATCCAAGCATTTGGTTCAAGCCGATGGAGGTCTGGGAGGTCTCTTTCGCCGACCTGACATTGTCTCGCACCCACACCGCTGCGGCCGGACTCGTCGAAGATCCGGATGATCGTGGTGTTGCCCTTCGTTTTCCCAGGTTCAAGCGACGGCGACCCGACAAGGGGATTGAACAAGCTACAAATTCTGTACAAATTGCACAGCTCTTCAACCAACAGTATAAACAAAGTTGAATGCTTTGTTTGTCCAATAGAATACTTCATAATAACAAAAGGGGGCAAATTATGATTATTTCTGTAGCCATTTTTTTTTCATAAAGATTCGTAAAAAGCTAGTGTGGAGACTACATGAATATTAGAGTAAATATTAGATATTATGATAATAGTAGGAGCAAACTAGTGGTGTGTGTGTGTATACAGAGCAAGCATAGGCACACGACCTAATA
>Ga0100402_1001424_pt1 | contig 27587 bp, 30 predicted proteins | sample CryGeyme20150102_FD_80419 | JGI IMG/M metagenome (GOLD analysis project Ga0100402, IMG submission 80419) | Groundwater microbial communities from Crystal Geyser aquifers in Utah, USA - Crystal Geyser metaG 2015-0102 | ecosystem: Environmental > Aquatic > Deep subsurface > Groundwater | place...
CCGAAAGCTGGTTAGGTGTGTTTTATTTGTCGCTATTAGCGATAGTAGGAACCGCCATAGCTGTGATCATGTTTAACCGATTGATCAAAGAAACCACGGCCGTTTTCGCAACTACCGTAACATATCTAATACCTATTGTGGCTTTAGGTTGGGGGTTTGTTGATGGCGAGCGAGTTACCATGACCCAAGTGTCTTTCATGGCGTTGATTCTGGTTGGTATTTTCCTGATCAACTCAAGTGCCCCAGGAAGGCTAGTAAACCGTTTGTTCCGATAAAAAGAAGCACTACATTCGAGCTATGAATTTCAAACACCCACTATTTTATACAGGCATCATACTATTGATTTTCGAAATTGTTTGTTTGATTTTAATGCCTTCTGCTAATGCCAGCGAAACACTGAATCAAGTGCATGCCACGCAAGATTATGTCCCGTTTATGTTCTTTGCCCTTACGGGAAGTTTTATCGCTGCTTTCTTGTTTCTATTTGGCGGCATTGTCTTTATCTTGAAAGCTTCACTCAAAGAAAACATACCCTCATTTGCAGCTTTGCTGCTGGCTTTTTTAACGCCAATGTTGGTTTATTTCACACAGATCTAAGCCTTGAGAAGCACTGTATATCAGCAATCTGAAATAAATTCGAGATAAAAACAATGAACACTGCAAACAATGTTTGTTGATAACTCAAAAAGAATTACTTTTGCGCCCCTTATTTAAGTAAATAATAAAACAAGCTATGTACGCAATTGTAGATATAGCAGGGCAACAATTCAAAGTTGAAAAAGACCAAAAGGTTTACGTTCATCGTTTGGCTACAGAAGAAGGCAAGAAGGTTACCTTCGATAAAGTTCTTCTGATTGATGACAAAGGAAAAGTAAACATTGGCGCCCCAGCTATCGAAGGTGCTGAAGTAACAGCAACCGTTCTAGAGCACCTAAAAGGTGACAAAGTAATCGTCTTCAAAAAGAAAAGAAGAAAAGGTTATAAGAAGAAAAATGGACACCGTCAATATTTGACTGAAATCCAGATCAATGAAATTAAGGCAACTGGAGCGAAAAAAGCGGCTAAGAAAGAAGCAGCTCCTGCCAAAGAAGAAACCAAAAGCGAAGAATAAGCTTTAAAAACACTTAAAACGTCATGGCACATAAAAAAGGTGTAGGTAGTTCGAAAAACGGACGCGAATCAGAAAGTAAACGCCTCGGTGTGAAAATTTTCGGTGGTCAACCAGCTATTTCTGGTAACATCATCGTTCGTCAGCGTGGCACTCAACATCACCCAGGTTTGAACGTAGGTATTGGTAAAGACCATACTTTGTTCGCTCTTACTGATGGTGTAGTAGAGTTCAGAAAAAAATCAGGTAATAAGTCGTTTGTATCGGTTGTTCCTTTCGAGGCATAATTAGAGCGATTTATCTTTTACAAAATATAAAGTCCCGGTTCGCTCTTTGCGGCCGGGATTTTTTGGTTTCAAACCATTAGTCTTTTGCCTTTTTCTAAAAGCAACCAAAGCACCGCAACATTTAAGTGGTTATTGCTTTCGAAATCAAACGCTTTTTGCGTTGTTTCGCTTTATCAATTAGCATTAGCTATTAATAACAAAACCGCCATTTTTGGCTTCAGAATAAAACAGACTTTAGCACATCACTTTATATATGTTACAACTAGCTCACATCCGCGAAAACAAAGCCGCTGTAATAGCCGCTCTTCAAAAGAGAAACATTGATGCAGAAAGCATCATTTCGCAAGTAATTGCTTTGGATGAAGAACGCAGAACCATTCAGCACACGCTAGATCAAAACTTAAGCGAAGCGAAGAAAATAGCCGCTGAAATTGGAAAGCTTTTTCAAGAAGGAAAAACTGCCGAAGCCAACGCTGCTAAAGCTAAAACGGGCGATCTTAAAACAGCAAATCAAGAACTTGATGCTAAAATGAAAGCCGCACAAGCCGAGCTTAATGCGCTTTTAGCAACCATACCAAATACGCCTCACGCTAGTGTGCCTGAGGGCAAATCTGCTGATGACAATGAAACCGTGCGCTCTTGGGGCGAAGCAAGCAACGCTGCACACGCAACACCGCATTGGGATTTAACAACCAAATACAAGCTCATTGATTTTGAACTGGGTGTAAAAATTGCCGGGGCAGGCTTTCCAGTTTACATGGGTAAAGGCGCAAAATTGCAACGCGCTTTGATTCAATTTTTCTTAGACGAAGCAGAAGCAGCCGGCTTTTCAGAAGTGATTCCACCACACTTGGTAAATGAAGATTCAGGTTTTGGAACAGGTCAGTTACCTGACAAAGACGGTCAGATGTATCACGCTACGGTTGACAATCTATTCTTGATTCCAACGGCTGAGGTGCCAATCACCAACATTTACCGCGATGTGATTTTGGATGAAGAAGAACTCCCAATAAAAAACTCAGGATACACGCCTTGTTTTAGAAGAGAAGCAGGCAGCTATGGCAAAGAAGTGCGCGGTTTAAACCGATTGCACCAATTTGATAAAGTTGAAATCGTACAAATTTCAAAACCAGAAGACTCTTACCAGCTACTAGAAGAAATGGTGGCTCATGTAGAAGGCTTATTGAAAAAACTAGAGCTTCCTTACCGTGTTTTGCGCCTTTGTGGTGGCGATATGGGCTTTACCTCTGCCCTCACGTATGATCTTGAAGTTTATAGCGCTGGCCAAGGGCGTTGGTTAGAAGTTAGCTCTGTTTCAAACTTCGAAACATACCAAGCCAACCGCATGAAGCTGCGCATTAAAGACAAGGACGGTAATAAACAAATGGCGCACACATTGAATGGAAGCGCCCTAGCTTTACCGCGCATTGTTGCAGCCTTGCTAGAAAACAACTTTGACGGTGAAAAAATTGTTTTACCAAAAGCAATCACGCCTTACACCAAATTCGAAACCATAGAGTAATGAAACAATTTGCCTTTATTTTCTCGATCATCGCTTTGGCAGCAAGCCTTGGCTCGTGCAACAACAAAGTGAAAAAAGAGCGTTCGCTACGGATTGACAGCCTTGGCATTCATTTAACCCATGTGGAAGAAGTATTGGCTCAAGTAGATACCGTTGCGCTGCGCAATTGGGCTTCAACCATTAAGCAAACCGAAATTTGGCTTTGGGACAATATCGAAGACACGCTTGAAGCTAGACCAGGAATTGTGTTGGGTGATTTTTTCCGTACCAACAAATACATCGGAAAAGTAGCTTCAAGATACAGAGACGTGCGAAAGGAAGCTGCATATGCCAAAACTCAAATTGCAACACTTCGCGAAGACGTGAAAAATAATTTTTACAGCGAAGAGGAGTTTAAAGGCTATTTCAACACCGAGTCCGATGCCATTGCAAAGCTTGTAGAAGCCGGTGACGAATTAGAAAACGCAAACAATTTGCTACAAACTCGTTACAAAACAATTTATCCAGAGGCCACCGCTGTGATTGATTCTATAAAAGCAGTAATCTATGATCCTAAGCCGCGGGCTAAATAAATTCATTCTCCTAATAGTATTGGTATTTGGCGCTGCTAATGGCATCGCTCAAAATACCGATGCTCAATTGGCCGCTTACTACTATCGCGAAGGCGATTTTGAAAAAGCTGCCATTTATTATGAGCGCTTGTATGAAAAACAGCCATCGGACGATAATTACGATTACCTGCTCCAGAGCTACATCGCACTAAAAAACTACAAGGAAGCAGAAAAACTTGCGGAAACACAAAGCAAAAACAACCCTGCCGTTTATGACTATTTGGTAGACATAGGTCAAGTGCTAAAGTTGAGTGGCGAAGACTCAAAAGCGAATAAACACTTCGACAAAATCACTAAGAATATTGGCAGCGCATCTATCAGTCAAATTATTGCTTTGGGCAATGCATTTGCTCAAATTAGTGAGAACGATCGGGCTTTAGAAGTTTATTACGCTGGTCGTAAAGTGCAAGGAAAAAACTATCCTTTCAATTTTCAAATCGCACAAATTCTTGGTGAAAAAGGCGATGTTGAAGGCATGATCAGAGAGTACATCGAGGTGCTGGATGTAAGCGCAGGCTACTTGCAATCGGTGCAAAACACGCTAAACAGAATCATCGGATTTGATACCGAAAACAAATACACCAATGCACTTCAAACACAATTACTAGAAAAGGTTCAGAAAAACCCAGAAAACAATGTGTATGCCGAAATGCTGATTTGGATGTATATGCAGCAAAACAGATTTGAAGCGGCATTGATTCAAGCAAAAGCCATTGATAAACGCAACAAAGAAGATGGCGATCGAATTATGAAATTGGCTAATTTAGCGCTCAACAACCTTAAGTATCAAGTTGCAATAAATGCTTTTGAATATGTGAAAGACAAAGGGCCACGCAGCTATTTCTACTTAGATGCAAGACAAGGTTTGCTCAGCGCACTTCAAGAGCAGATTGTTACTCGGTCTTATGACAAAATAGCCATCGACAAATTGATTGCCGAGTATCAATCGGCATTGGATGACTTGGGCTACCGCGATGGCACTTGGAAATTGATAAAAAATTACGCTCACGTAAAGGCATTTTATCAAAGTAAATTCAGCACTACGGCCGTTCAAGAAGCGATTGATATTTTGCAAAAAGGACTCAATATTCCAGGCTTGAATCCTACAGGAAATGCAACCTTAAAAATAGAATTGGCCGACATTTTTGTATTGACCAACAACATTTGGGATGCATCGCTACTTTATGGTCAAGTAGAAAAAACCTTCAAGTATGATGAAATTGGCTACGAAGCAAAACTGAAAAATGCCAAGGTATTTTACTACGCAGGCGACTTTGGTTGGGCCGAAGCACAACTAGGTGTTTTAAAAGGCTCCACTTCAAAACTAATTGCCAATGACGCCCTCGAACTTTCTGTTTTTATAACCGAAAACACAGGATTAGATACTACAACTGATGCACTTGCGCTTTTCGCGAAAAATGAACTGTTGCTTGCGCAGCACAAATACGATTCGGCACAAATGACGCTTAGCGATATTGAGCGCTTGTTTCCAAATCATGCTTTGGCTGACAATATTTTATTTCAGCGTGCAAAGATTTTTGCTGAGCTCGGTGATTATGAAAATGCCACTAAAAACTACCTGCAAGTAGCAGATGTTTATAGCAGCGACATCTTAGCGGACAATGCCCTATTTGAAGCAGGAAAACTATACGAAGGCTTTTTAAACGATCCCGAAAAGGCCATGGAATGCTACACGCGTATTTTGGAAGATTTTACCAGTTCGCTTTTTACTATTGAGGCAAGAAAACGCCTGAGAAAGCTTCGAGGAGATTCGCTCAACTAAGTCAAGCCGGCATTTCTCACTCTTAAACTCCTGTTGTTCATTATTTTCTCAAGAACAATAATCTTAACCTCTATTATATCCTAGTTTCGTTCACCGATTATGGCTAAAAAAGGCGAACAAACATTTCAAAAGCGCAGATTACGCGGCTCTTACATTTCAGTAATACTGAGTGTGGCACTGGTGCTTTTTACTCTAGGATTGCTAGGTTTAATCATGCTTTACGCTCAAAAGCTGAGCAATACAGTGAAAGAAAACATTGGCTTTACCATCTATTTGCAAGATGATGTGAAAGAAGTGGATGTAGTTCGCCTTCAAAAAGCGATAGAACTTGCGCCATACTCAAAGTCAACCGTGTTCATTTCTAAAGATGAAGCCGTTGAAATCATGAAAAAAGATCTTGGTGAAGATTTCATGAACTACTTAGACTACAATCCGCTTTCTGCTTGCATTGAAGTGAAGTTGAATGCAGAGTATGCACATCAAGACAGTTTAGCAGGAATCAAAGCTCAATTACAGCGCAGCTCCAAGATCAAAGAAGTTGATTATCAAGAGTCTTTGGTGAGCAGCGTTCAGAAAAACATCCGCAAAGTGGGCATGGTGCTTTTGGCGTTCAGTTCACTGTTGCTGATTGTAGCCATTGCTTTGATTAACAATAGCATTCGACTTTCTATTTACAGCAAACGCTTCTTAATCAAAAGTATGCAGCTGGTTGGCGCTACTCAATCTTTTATCAGAAAGCCCTTTATTATCAAGGGAATTTTCCACGGAATTTATAGCGCGCTTATTGCCATTATGCTCATCATGAGCTTGATGTACGTGTCTCAACAATACCTTCCAGATTTGATTCAAATTCAGGATATAGAAATTTTAGCATATCTATTTGTAATTGTTTTGATTTTAGGGGTTGTTATTTCGTGGGTTTCTACTAGTTTGGCCGTCCGTAAATTTTTACGAATGCGCAGCGACAAAATGTATTGATTATGAGCGAAAACAATGATTCTCACGAGTTTCCATTAGGCAAGAAAAACTTCACCTTGATTGGTGCCGGAGCTTTCACCGTAATTTTAGGCTTCTTCTTAATGAGTGGCGGTGGCGCTGACGATGTTTCGTCTTACAGCGATGCTATTTTCGATTTCCGCAGAATGTACATTTCACCTATCGTAACCTTAGTTGGCTATGGATTGGTTATGTATGGTATCATCAAAAAATAATCACTTTTGAGCATTCTCGAAGCCATCATTCTTGGCATAATTCAAGGGCTTACTGAGTTTTTGCCTGTAAGCAGTTCTGGGCATTTAGAGCTTGGTAAAGCCATTTTAGGTGACAATAGTTTACCTGAAGAAAGTCTACTTTTTACCGTTGTACTTCACTTCGCAACAGCGCTCAGCACTGTTGTAGTATTCAGAAAAGAAATAGGTGAAATCTTGAAAGGTTTATTCCAATTTCAATGGAATGAAGAAGCTCAATTTTCTGTGAAAATCATTTTGTCGATGATGCCAGCAGCTGTTATTGGTGTGCTGTTCAATGACCAAATCGAAGCTTTGTTTTCGAAACAAATTTTGCTCGTAGGCGCCATGTTGGTGATTACAGGTTTGCTTTTGTTTTTGGCAGACAAAGCAAAAAACACCGACAAAAACGTCACGTTTACCAACGCTTTTATCATCGGAATTGCGCAAGCCATTGCTATACTTCCGGGCATTAGCCGCAGTGGAGCAACCATTTCTACATCCGTTCTTTTGGGAATTGATCGTGAAAAAGCAGCACGCTTTTCATTCTTAATGGTAGTTCCACTCATTTTCGGAAAAATGGCCAAAGACTTATTAGATGGTGGCATTTCAAGTTCGACTATCGACATTATGCCGATGGCATTAGGCGCCATTGCAGCATTTGTGGCAGGGCTTTTTGCCTGCAATTGGATGATCGCCTTGGTGAAGAAAAGTCAGCTCAAGTATTTCAGCTACTACTGTTTTGCAGCTGGTATTGCTGCTGTTGGCTATTCGTTGATCTAAAAATGTGGCCTCTAAGAGTTCAGATCAAATCTTTACTCGCAAATCAAACTCATTCCTAAAACATGGAAAACCAACCGCCTTTTGGCATAACTCTTTTGGTTGACAAACCACTTACTTGGACCTCGTTTGATCTTGTCAACAAATTGCGATACACAGCAAAGCACGCCACAGGCAGAAAAAAAATAAAGGTTGGACACGCTGGCACGCTCGATCCATTGGCTACTGGTTTGATGCTTATTTGCGTTGGAAGTCACACCAAAACCATCAACGATTTGACCGGAATGGACAAAAGCTATGACGGCACATTCCTGCTCGGCTCCACTACTCCATCTTATGACTTGGAAACAGAAATTGATCAAACATTCGACTTACCAAAGCAAAATATCGAAGAACTAAAGCTTGCGGCAAGCAAGTTTTTGGGCGACCAGAATCAAGTGCCACCGATATTTTCGGCTAAAAAAATTGATGGTCAAAAAGCCTATGATCTTGCACGAAAAGGCAAAGAAGTGGTGATGAAACCAAATCCAATCCACATTTCTGAATTTGAAATAGAAGCCGATAATTTTCCTGAAATCGCCTTCAAACTCAGTTGCAGCAAAGGAACTTATGTGCGCAGCTTAGCCTTCGATTATGGTAAAGCGGTGAATTCAGGCGCGCATCTCACCAAATTGAGACGCACACGAATTGGCGAATTTTTATTGGATAATGCCTTAAGCGTAGAGCAAGCAATGGAGGCCATAAAAGATGGATTCCAGAAATACTTAGATTCAATAGCCGTTAAAAGTTGATTAATCATACATTTGCAAGCCTTATTTTAAGGCTCGTTATATCCAAACTAAAGATTGATTTATGAAGCTATCACAATTCAAATTTGACCTTCCAGACGAACTTGTTGCTGAATATCCATCTGACTTGCGTGATGAAGCAAGACTCATGGTGGTTGATTCTAAAAAAGGCACCATTGAGCACCACTTGTTTAAAGATGTGATCAATTATTTTGACGAAGGCGATGTGATGGTGTTAAACGACACTAAGGTTTTTCCTGCTCGCTTATATGGTAACAAGGAAAAAACTGGAGCAAAAATCGAAGTTTTCTTATTGAGAGAATTGAACCGCGAAAGCCGCCTTTGGGATGTTTTGGTTGATCCAGCGCGTAAAATTAGAATCGGAAACAAACTTTATTTTGGCGAAGACGACTCGTTGGTTGCTGAAGTAATTGACAATACAACTTCAAGAGGTCGCACATTGCGTTTCTTGTTTGATGGTAGCTACGAAGAATTCCGCGCTACATTGATGGGCCTTGGCAACACACCACTTCCTAAATACATCAAGCGCGATGCGGCTCCAGAAGATGAAGAGCGCTACCAAACAATTTACGCAGATAAAGAAGGCGCTGTTGCCGCACCAACTGCAGGTTTGCACTTCAGCCGCGAGCTAATGAAGCGTCTTGAAATAAAAGGTGTGGATTTCGCAAAACTTACGCTTCACGTAGGTTTGGGTACGTTCAGAAACGTAGAAGTAGAAGATCTTACCAAGCACAAAATGGATTCGGAGCAGGTAATTATTCCTCAAGAAGCTTGTGACATTGTAAACAGTGCGAAAGATCGTAAAAAGAGAATTTGTGCCGTGGGAACAACTTCAATGCGTTCCATGGAAACATCATACAGTACTGAAAAGCACTTGAATCCATATAATGGTTGGACGAATAAATTCATTTTTCCTCCTTACGATTTCAATGTTGCTGATAGCATGATTACCAATTTTCACATTCCAGAATCAACTTTGCTGATGATGGTTTGCGCATTTGGCGGTTATGACTTGATGATGGAAGCATACCACACTGCTATCAAAGAAAAATATCGTTTCTACAGCTATGGCGATGCGATGTTGATCTTGACATAATCAAACAACATTTAATTGAAAAAATACGCGGTAATAGTTGCCGGAGGAAAAGGTGCTCGCATGCAAAGCGATTTACCCAAGCAGTTTTTGACCCTTTCGGGGAAACCTGTTTTAATGCATACGATAGCACAATTTTTCAATGCAATTTCAAACTGCGAAATCATTTTAGTTTTGCCCGAAAGCCAACAAGGTTTTTGGGCAAACTTGTGTTTGGAGTTTTCCTTTAGCATTCCACACAAAGTAGTTACTGGTGGTGAAACACGTTTTCATTCTGTAAAAAACGGACTCAACGCTTGCGGAAATGAAGGCATTGTTGGCATACATGACGGAGTAAGGCCACTTGTTTCCGTAGCAATGATTCAACGCTGTTACGCTTCCGCAGAAAAGCATCAATCTGGATTACCTGTGGTGCCAATAACCCAAAGCTTAAGGAAATTAGATGGCGATAAAAATGCAGGCATGAGCCGCGAAGGTGTAGTTGCCGTTCAAACACCTCAGTGTTTTGATTTGAGCCTCTTAAAGCCCGCCTTTGAAGCCGATTACCAAGAAAGCTTTACCGATGATGCCACGGTATTTGAACACGCTGGCCACACTATCCAATTAGTGGCTGGTGAAGAAACCAATCTTAAGATTACTACTCCAGCCGACTTAGCGATTGCTGAAGCGATATTGGCCTTGAGGTAAAAACGCAAGCTTAATTTCTAATCAAATAATACGTCAAATGACGTAGTGCGTAAGGTCTTTCTCTGCTCTAATTTCACGAGGATAAAAATCGACTCGATGAAAAAGATCTTTAGCATAACCACCATACTGGTTGCCGCACTGCTGCTCCTTACCAATTGCTCAAAACAGAAAAAATTTGAGCGCGCCTTTACTGGAAAGTGGAACATAGACGCCTATGAATTCTACGAAGAAGAAACCAGCATAACCGGCACAATTACATTTACTACGAAAAGATCGGATGCTGTGCCAAGCATTACCAACACAGGCGAGAAGTATGAAGGAAGAATTGAATTTAGTAACGGAACGGCTAAAGACTTTACATATGAGTATTTTGATATTCTAAGTCATGAAGATGTAGCAGTGGTGCTCCATGGTGCAGATGGCAGTGGTTACAATAATCTGATAACCGAAATGTTAACCAAAAAAATCTGGATTTTCTATTTATTAGACCAGTATGGAGGCGTGATCTCTGAAAAATATTACCTGTCAAAATAAATATCAAGTCAGAATTATCATGAAACTTAACATCAGCATTATCGGATTTTTTATTGTCGCATTAACTATTTCAGCTTGCGATAAAACGGACGGGTTAAAGAAAAAAGTAGGCGGGAAATATGACATTTCACTTACCGAAAATGAATACCGAGCGAGATACAATTGCAGCGATTCTTCAAAAATTATTTATTCTGTGGCGAATCCTGGCCGCATGGTATTTACAAACGACAAAGTCATACAAGGTCCAGCAAATACGCTTACCTATAGGCCATATGTGGGCTATTTCGAATACGATTTTACAGTAGTAGATGGCTTAGGCGAAACTGTAAAATTTAGCGACAAGACCTATTTTCAATATGATTTTCCAACACTTGAAAATGGCGACTCAAATTTAGTAGAGCCCTACATTTATATGGATGGTCAAAGAATGCTACTCCTTATTGAAGAAGATGATAAAGGCAACCCAGTGTCATTTTCGTATAAAAACTACGATGACAACTGTTATTGGGGATATGTAACACACTATATAAAGTGATTTGTGTCAAATGTAACAATCACTTTATGTGGAATTAGTTTCGATCTACTCGTTACAGACACCAATTTCTTTTATCAGATTAGAAATTGTTACAACTTGGTTTAAAACGAGATCCAATCTCTATTAAACCAGAAACAGGATAAGATTAATTTAGGCTAAAGCTGCTCTTTTCAAGAATTATCGCTTCAATGTAACACTTCCCTTGGCATTTGGCTCTAAGTATGGCAACCCATCTTGACCAATTGCTTCAATCACAAAGAAGTACACGCCTGATGGAGATGGCTCTCCAAATCGGTTGTTACCGTTCCACTTAAAATTTATGTCAGTAGATTCAAAAACCACATTACCTGATCGATTCATGATTCGGATATTGAAGCTCTGCACACCATGTCCTTCCACTTCAAATTCATCGTGAAATCCATCGCCATTAGGCGTAAAGATTGACTCTGCTGGATGTGTAAAGTATGCGGTGGTTTTCGCTACAACAGGCTTCTCTACGGTTTTAATTTCGTTCATCACCACTTTTGGCTCTGGAGTTTTTGCCGCTTCTTTCGCAGGTAAACTAGTCTCGCTTTGTGCAATTTCAGCTGCATTATTAGTCTCGTGTTCAGCTGCTACTTCAGTGCTTTGTTGATTATTGTTCTCTGATTTTTCAGAAGGTAAAGTGTTGATTTTCATGTCAACATTAGCTTCATTAGCATCAGCTAATTCACTATTTGTGGCAATCTGTTTTTGAGAAAATGCATTCGCTTGCTCGGCTTGTTCAGTCTCGGTTGAAGTTTGCTCTGCTTGTTGATCAATGGTATTTACAGCAAAATCTTCTACTTCATATTTAGCCGATTCAGTAATTTCTGAAGAGGTAGTTGTTGCTTCGGTTTCAGTAACCGCTTTTGTAGTGTGTGAGGTAGCGTGCTCCACTTCAGAAATGGTGGCTGCAGTAATTAACGCAGTAAAGCCTATAACGGCCGCGGCTTTGCCTAAAATGGCAGAACCAGTTGCCGCACCAGCACCATTGGCAAGTGAAGATTGTACACCAGCCCAAACTTTTGGACTAACGGGCGTTTCGTGGTTTTGGAGTGCCTTGCGAAACACATCTTCTAAATGTGAATTGTCTTGTGACATTTAAATATTTTCTCGTTCAATAATTATGTTCATCAAATAATTGCGCGCCTTCTTATACTGGGTTTTCGAAGTGCTTTCTGTCACTCCTAGCTCATCGGCAATCTCTTGGTGAGAATAGCCTTCTATGGCGTAGAGGTTAAAAACAGTTCTATAACCCGTTGGCATTTTTTGCACCAGCGCCATTATTTCTTCTTCTCGCAATTTGCTTAGCGATTTTTCATTGTCGCTTGCCAAATATTCGGCTTCAGAAATGTCCGTATCAATCGGTGCATTTTTGCCTTTTCGCAAATAATCAAGAGATGTGTTGATCATAGTTCTGCGAATCCAACCTTCAAAAGAGCCTTCGTGTTTGAATTTATCTAGGTTTTTAAACACTTTAATAAATCCATCTTGAAGCACATCTTCTGCATGTTCGTAGTCGCTCACATAGCGTAAACACACGCTCATCATCTTGCGCGCAAATTTGTCAAACAACATTTTTTGCGCCCGACCATCTCCCTTCAAACACTTATCAATCAGCTCCTCATCAGTCATTTTGGGCACAAAAACTTAGGCATAGATGCGTATTGGTTGCTATTAGTTGTCTCAGCGGTTCGAATATCGAATAATTTGCTCCGCGCAAAAGGCAATTGTATACTTATTCTGTGCATACTGGCTATTCATTCTACTAAGGTCTTACTTTCGCCTTGGGTTTCTATTATGAAGATTTCAGCATCTGTTTATTCTAGCAAAGGCACCGATCTTAAAGCGTTAGTCAACGATTTAGATCAGCATGGTATCGATTATTTTCACATCGACTGCAACGATGATCCTAGTGTTTTTGAAGATATTGAACATATCAAAAAATGGAGCAATACACCCATTGATTTGCATTTGATTACCGCTAATCCTGAGCAGTATTTTGATCGCATCAATCAAGTTGGAGTAGATTTAGTAACGCTGCAGTACGAAGAACTAAACGGTTATCAATACCGTGGTGGTTTGAATGCTCGCATGGGTTTGAGCATTGTTTCAGACACTGATATTTCTGCTTTTGAAGCCGATGCCGAGTTTTATGATTTTGTATTGATGATGGCTACAGTGCCTGGACAAAGCGGAGGCAAGTTTGACAAAACCAACTTCAGAAAAATAAGAGCATTTAAAAAGGCATTTCCCGGCAAGGCAATACACGTGGATGGTGGCGTAAATGCCGAGGTGAGTTTCATTTTGAGAAACATGGGCGTTTCATCTTCGGTGGTTGGTTCATACCTTTTTAAAAATCAGCCGATTGGCGCTGCTTTGCTCAATTTAAAAACCCATGATGTAGAAAGCCATTATGTGGTGAAAGACTTCATGCGCAGCCGCGAAGAAATTCCATTGGTTGGTCCAGCGCAGCAATATTTGAAAGATGTGTTACAAAGCATTGAAGATTATAAATTGGGATTCACGATTCTTGAAAACGAAGATGAAACCTTGGTTGGCATTGTAAGTAATGCTGATTTGAGACGCGAAATGCTTAAAAATATTGAGCAGCCACAAGCTATTAGCTTGAGCAATATGATTAATAAATCGCCCATCGTGATTGAAGAAAATTCAACCGTAAAAGCGATGCTACAAAAGGTGAAACAGTTTGATTTCCCAATCAATTATTTACCTGTAGTAGATTCAAATAATAAAGTAACGGGAGTGGTTTCATTCCTCAATTTGGTAAAAGGAGAACTATGATTTTGCACACCAAAGCTGGCATCAGCGAAGCACAAGCACACGAAATAGCAAAGGCAACACAAAGTGCCATTTTTAAAAAAGACGATTATTATGTGTTAGTGACTCCTTCTAAAATGAAGGAAACTCCTACAGAATTTTCGGGTCATATTCAGGCTGAATGGCCTATGAATGATGATATTCAGTTGGCAAGCAAATCATACTTAAACACCACCCGAGAAGTAAAAGTGGGAAGTGTGACTATTGGTGGAAACACTGGAAATACGCTGATTGTTGCTGGGCCATGTTCGGTAGAATCTGAAGAGCAAATTCGCGAAAGCGCAGCCTTGCTTCAAGAGCTTAATATTACCGCTTTGCGCGGAGGTTGTTATAAGCCCAGAACTTCACCTTATTCTTTTCAAGGTTTGGGCTTAGAAGGTTTGCAGCTTTTGTCTAAAATGCGCGATGAACACGGTTTTTCGATCGTGAGTGAAGTACGCGATTCAACGCATGTTGATGAAGTGATTGAACATGCAGATGTGATTCAAATTGGTGCCAAAAGCATGTATGATCATGGCATTTTGAAAGCTTGCGCCAAAACCAACAAAACAGTACTGATCAAACGCGGATTTGGAACCACGTTGCAAGAATTTGTTCAAGCAGCTGAATTTGTGCTAAGTGGAGGAAACGAAAACGTGCTTTTGTGCGAACGCGGCATTAGAACCTTCGAAACCAAAACCCGATTCACGCTAGACTTGTGCGGTGTAGCTTGGTTAAAAGAATATACCAATTTGCCTGTGATTTTAGATCCAAGTCATGCACTTGGTTACCGATACGGCATTGCTGATTTAACCAAAGCCTGCGTAGCCATGGGCGTTGACGGTCTTTTGATTGAAGTGCATCCAAACCCAGCAGTGGCAAAAAGCGATGCAGCACAGCAGCTTTACCACGATCAGTTTAGAGATTTGATGAAAGCAATAAAACCAGTTGCTGAGGCGGTTGGGCGAAGAATCGTTTAATACAAAAACCCAAACAGCCATAGCGGAATAGCATTATTTGCTGTGTATTCCACATTGTCTTTTGCTAAATAAGCGTTTGGCAAACCTCGTATCTGCTTTGCCGTTTTGTTTTCGCCCCCAACCTCAAATGTGTATTTCTCATCAATCATGAAATCACCTTTAGGAGCCAAATTCACTTTGTGTGATACCGACAATTGGCTCACAAAAAAGGTTTCTCTTGCGGTGCCAATTTCCCAATTATGGTGACCTAAAACGTGCAATAGATTTGGGTTGTTCAGGTAAAGTTTTTCGGGTTTTGTGAGTTGTCCAATTCCCTTTCCTGGTTTGAATAATTGATGAACCATCCGCGCACGCTCCAATTGTGAAATCGCTTTGATCAACGATGGACGAGAAATACCAGTGCGCTCACAAAGCTTGGTAATATTTGGTGTAAAAGGTACACTGGTAGCAATGGCGGCAAGCAACTTCTTGGTTTTGACAATCATGTCATACGTAAGATTGTCCACCGCATTTAAGTCTACTTCAATAATCAAGTTTACCACTTGTGTTAATCGTTGCGCAAAAACATCTTTCCCTTCTAAAAAGTATGGATAAGCTCCGTATTTCAGATAATCCTGAAAAGCTGGAATAGGCTTTAGTTTTGGTAAAATTTCGAGCTCAATTTCTGCAGAATGACGGAGTATATCATCCAAACTATATGGTTTAAATACAATTTTCTGATCGAAAGCAATGAATTCTCGAAACGAAAGTTCAAATAATGTGTAGGCTATTGCTCGCCTGCTCAAATCAGATTCTCCTTGAAAAATCTCGAGTATGGACGAAGACGTGAAAACAACCTTTATTTCTTCGAAGTCATCGTAGATCAATTTCAACTCACGTGACCAATTTGGGTACTTGTGCACTTCGTCTACAAACAAATGCGTGCCACCTGTTAATGCGTGTGTTTTTGCTAATTGATACAAGGTGTTCTCTTGAAAAAACAGATCGTCCATAGAGACATAAAGCGCATTGTCGGCTTTAGAAAGCTTAATTGCAGCAGCTTGCAAAAGCAAGGTTGTTTTTCCAACTCCCCTCGCTCCTTTTAGCGCAATGAGCCGCGAAGACCAATTTATTTGATGCAGCAACTCTCTTTGAAAGCTCTTTTGAACCCTAGCAATTTTAGCCCTTGATTTAGTGATAAGCTCTTCCATAAACCATGTTTTTGTAAAACGAAGATATCATTTAAATTGTAAAAACGTAAAATGCATTTTACAATATGCTTTATGAATTGTAAAACACAATTGTGATTTATGACAAAAACAGGATGAGCACCGAACGCAATTTTTCAACTAAACTTGCACAGTGAACCAGCTGCTAAAAAACCTGCAATACCTTAAACTCAAACATCCGGAATGGATGATTGGAGTAGACGATAACCCAACGATTATGCAACTGGAGGCGCTTTGCGCACGTTCAAGTGTTTCGTTGCAAAACTTGGTGAGCTATAATTTAGAAGCTGAAGAACTGCCTTGGGAAAATATTCGGTTTATCTTTTTGGATGTGGATGGAGTAATGACCGAAGGCGGCATGTTTTATACCGAAAAAGGTGATGAGTTTAAGCGATTCGACACCAAAGATGGCATGGCCATTAAAAAAGCTATGGATGCAGGCATTCAAATAGGAATCATTTCTTCTGGTTTTAAAACAGAAGTTATCAGTCACCGAGCTTCTATGTTTGGGATTGAATATGTGCATGTTGGCCGAGAAAAGAAGGAAATGATTGCCGAAAAATGGCTTCACCAACTCAATTTAGATTGGAACCAATGTGGCTATATTGGAGATGATATCAATGACATGGAGATGATGAAACGCGTTGGTATTTCTGGTGCGCCTGCAAATGCTGTTTCGTCCATAAAATCTACGGCCAATTTTGTGTTGCAACAAAATGGTGGTTTTGGTTGCGTGCGAGAATTTATTAGCTACTTGCCTGCATTAAAAAATCAACTTTAAACATGAGCAAATTGACCTTGGTACCAACGCCAATTGGCAACTTAGATGACATTACCCTAAGGGCAATCAAGGTGCTTCAGTCGGTAGATTTGATTTTGTGCGAAGACACACGTCATAGCTCAAGATTGCTTCAGCATCATGGCATTAGCAATCAATTGCGCGCTTTTCATCAGCACAACGAGCATAAAGTGACCGAAAGTTTGGTAGAGCAAATTAAGTCGGGAACAAACATGGCGCTGATTACAGATGCTGGCACGCCTGGCATTAGTGATCCTGGTTATCTGTTGGTGCGCGCTTGCATAGATAGCGATGTGCAAGTAGAATGCTTGCCTGGCCCAACAGCAATTATTCCTGCAATTGTTGGTTCTGGTTTGCCAAGTGAGAAATATGTCTATTTAGGTTTTCCACCACAGAAAAAAGGCCGCCAAACCTTCTGGCAAGAATTGGCCGAAGAGCCACGAACCATGGTCATGTACGAATCGCCACATCGCATTTTAAAAGCATTGAAAGAAGCTGCAGAAATATTTGGCACAGAACGCAAAGCCGTTGTGGTGCGCGAGCTTACTAAGATGTTCGAAAGCTTTCATCGCCATACTTTAGGCGAGTTGATAGAGCTTGGCGAAAAACAAGCCTTCAAAGGCGAGATTGTACTCGTGATTGAAGGCTTGCAGCATTTTGAAAAACGAAATAAAGAGCAGGGTTAGACACTCGCATCAAATTGGCCCATCTTTGCGCCATGAAAGCAGTGGTACTCATAAACGAAGGCGATGCTTCAAGCGCTTTTCAAATTCAAGATCTTCCTACTCCAATAGCAAAACCAAACGAAGTACTTATACAAGTATCTCATTTTGGATTAAACTATGCTGATGTAATGTGCAGAGCGGGTTTGTATAACGATAGACCTCAATTACCATGTGTTTTAGGGTATGAAGTAGTGGGAATAGTTGCTGAAAAAGGAAAAGATGTGCTTGGGTTTGACAAAGGAGACTTTGTTTTAGCATTTACCATGTTTGGTGGCTATGCTGAGTTTGCGGTGGCAGATTTTCGTGGTATGGTAAAACTAGCTCCAGGAACAGACCCGGCTGCTGCAGCTGCTTTGGCCACACAATATTGCACTGCTTGGTATAGCGCATGCCACATGATGAATTTGTTGCCAGGAGATAGAGTGCTGGTGCACGCTGCCGCTGGTGGCGTAGGCACGGCTTTAGTTCAAATAGCGAAATGGAAAGGCTGCGAAGTGTTTGGCACAGCCAGTCAACCTCGAAAACTAGATTACCTGAAACAACAAGGAGTAGATCACGCCATTAATTACACTGCAGAACCATTTGAAGAAGCTGTAAGTAAGATTCTAGGCAACGAACGAATTGATGCCGCATTTGATCCTGTGGGCGGCACAAATTTCAAGAAAACCAAAGCTCTTTTAGGCTCTGGCGGCCGAATTGTGACATTTGGCGCAAGCGAATGGAGCAATACAAACGGGAACTTTTTCGATAAAATTAAATTGGCTTTTGGCTTCGGTTTTATGCATCCGATTGGGCTGCTCATGAAATCTCAAAGCGTTATTGGTGTAAACATGCTTCGTGTGGGTGAAAACAAGCCGCACTATCTGCAAAAAACGATCAACGAAGTTTACGAGCATTACCAAAAGGGAATCTTGAAACCTACTGTGGACAACGTTTATGAAGTAGCCAACATTGCCGAAGCGCATGCAAAACTCGAAAGCAGAGATACCATTGGTAAGGTGGTGGTGAAGTGGTAACGTCAATCCAACACCTTCTTCAGCGCTTTATTCACGTAAAAGTGATGCCCTACTAATTGCTTCTTCTCTAAAATTCCAATTTTGCTCAGCTCATTTAAATAGAGTCGAGCTGTGTTTTCGGCATAAATGCCTTGGTCTGTGAGGTGTTTTACCTTGGTATAAGGCTGCTCAAAAAGTGCGTGAATCAATTCGTCAGGTCGCCTAATGGCTTTGGCTTTACGTTCTACTTGTTCAATCTGAATTTGCTTCAACTCGGCAATTTGATTGATTTTTTCAAACGTGAGCTTGGCGGTTTCTTCCAGCGCTTTTAGCATAAAAAGCAACCAAGTAGCCCAATCACCTCGGCTCGAAACACCAGCTAAGGCAGCCGTGTATTGCTTGCGATGTTTTGAAATAAATTGACTCAAATATAAAATGGGTAAATCAATTTGTTTTGCGTGTTGAAGAACCAAGATATTCAAAAGCCGTCCTACCAAACCATTGCTTGTTTCAAAGGGATGAATCGCTTCAAATTGGTAGTGAGCAATGGCCATTTTTAACAGTGGGTCTATTTCAGAATGGTTGATGAAATAGGCTAGATTTTCTAGTTTTTTTAGGATAACAATCTTACCCGATGGAGGCGTGTAAATGGCCGCGTCAGCAATTGCACCAGCTCCTTCATTTTGTATCGATTTGTTGATCATTGCTGACCGAATACTTTCTTCAGAGTTTCTGACTTTTCTAAAAACATCTATAAAGAAAGACATAGTAATGGGTTTGCTTGCTGCCAATTGTTGGTGCGCCCACCAAAGAGCGTTCTGTGTTTGAAGTATCGCAACCGAAGGCCCTTTGGCCAAGCTGAGTCCTTTGCTCGCTTGTTTAAAAAGCGCTCCATCCAATATTTCAATACCATCAATGGCAGCCGAAGCGCGGCATTCTTGAAGCGAAATTGCCTTTAGCAGTTCTGGTTGGTTTTTTAAAACGACACTTCTCCCCTGCAGCTTTCCAACCTCCGCTTTCGCTTTTCCAAGCTGTTCTAAAATTTCAACTGTTCTGTATAATGAATTATCAATGGGAAGATCAGGTAAATCATTCCAAGGCAAATCGGGTTGATTATTAATTGGATACATCAATTAAACTTGGTTTTACGCCAAATTTAAGGCTCAATTTAAAGCAAATGACTTTTTTTGTATGAATTTAGGTTTAAAACCTATAAAACACTTTGATCCATTACAAAAATCATTTTAAACATTAATCAACCCTATAATTGTTGTTTAAAAGATCAGGTACTCCTTTTCTAAAAAGAAAATGAAGCTTTAAATGATTCTAATCTTGTTTTGAGCAAATCTGTCCCTTCCGAAACCGGAATCACATTGCCTTCGTTTGGATCTACTTGCAACTCACGTAACTTCATATTATGATTGATGAAGATCATTTCGAGTTCAGGATATAATTCTTTCACAACGCCCACAATTTCATTCACTGAAAAATTGTGTTCCACCAAGTTGTGGGTTCCTACCAATGCATTGCTTTTTAAAACGCTGTTCAGTACTTCGGCCACTTTATCAATGAAAATAAATGGTCGATGCTGATCTCCCGTGCCGTTCACGTTGATTTTGTTGTGGAAATTGGCTTCGAACATGAACTTATTGATTACCGCATCAAAGCGCATGCTCTTGTTGTAGCCATACACATTTCCACATCTAAAAATGGATGTCTCGAGTTTGTCACTAAGTCTTGAAATATGTTCTTCGCCTCGCATTTTTGAGATTCCGTAAAACGTACGCGGATTTTTTGGTGCATTAATGTCCTTTGCTTCTTCGCCTGATCCGTAAACCGACACGCTACTTAAGTACACCAATTTCTTCACATCGCTTTCTTCTACAGCATAGCTCAATTCGGCTGTTCCCCAATGATTCACTTGCTCAAAAAGGTGTGCATCTTGATCAGCAAAGGGTGTAGTAACTTTAGCCGCAAGGTGAAAAACCACATCGCTTTTACGAACCGCTTTACGCAAGTTTCTGCTATCTAAAATATCACCTTCTATGAATTGGAATCGGTTGTCAAGCTTTTGTGCACCAATCAGCAAGTTGTAATTATGTCGACTCAAATTATCGTAAATAATTACCTTTTCTACCGCTGGATTTGCCTGTAAAGCTTGGCAAAGCGCTGTGCCGATGTAGCCTGCGCCACCTGTTATTAATACGTTCATTGTTTTTACTTTGATATAAGCTCGGTGTGCAAACCACACTCGGTTTTACTTTGGCCTAACCAGCGGCCTTGACGTTCGTCACCCAAACTCGGTTTTACAGTGCATGGCTCGCAACCAATACTCACATAGCCTTGCGCATCAAGCGGATGGCGTGGCAATTCGTTTTCATTTATGTAGCGCCAAATTTCTTGTTTTGTCCAATCAAGCATTGGATGGTAGCGCAAGCCTCCTTGCGGAGTGTGTTCTATTTCGTTCAGCGATTTTCTGTTCGCATTTTGATCAGCACGCACGCCATTTATCCAAACATCATATCTGTCTAGCAACGGCTGCATAGGCTGTGTTTTGTTCAAAAAACAACAATAATCAGGATCTGATGTGAAGTAGAAATTCCCTTGACTGTTGCGCTGCTGAATCTTTGGAACTTGTGATTCAATGTTAATTACCTTCAAATTAAACGCTTCGGCCACTTCATCGCGAAAGCGCAATGTTTCTGGAAAATGAAATCCCGTTTGTATGAAGTAAACTGGCATTTGTGGCGCTATTTGCCCCAAGATGTGCAGCATTGGCAGGCTGTGTGTTTGAAAAGAGGATGACGCAAAGAACGACTTCCCCGCTGACAGGAACTCTTCAATTCGCAGCTTTGCGCGCTCTTTTCGATCCTCAAGGGTAGCATTCAAATTCATAAAAGAAAGGTCAAATGTTTTGATGGAAATTGATTTGAATATACATTAAAATAGTGCCTATTGATGTACCTACATCTATTTTGCAAAGGTTAAGGATGCGCGATCCTTACGCCAATTTTAAATTGTCAATTAATCTTATCTCTCCAGCATACGCAGCAATTACTGAATGAGCGTTTGTTGGGTTGTCATCTTCAATCGTCTCAAAATCTGACGGATTCAAAATCTCAAAATACTCCAAATCCATCCATTTGTCTTGAGAGAACATTGCCTGAACTTCTGCCTTTATTTCGCTTGGCTTCAGTCGATTGATGTTAGCTTTCGCAAATGTCAAAGCTTTATAAAGTAACACAGATGCGGTGCGGTAATCATCATTCAATCTTCGGTTTCTGGAACTCATGGCTAAGCCATCGCTTTCGCGAATAGTTGGCATTCCCACAATTTCTATATCGGCACCGATCAACTTAACAAGGCGCTTTATCACTTGCAATTGCTGAAAGTCTTTCTCACCGAAAAAGGCCGTTTTAGGATTTACGCATTCAAACAAAATGTGCACTATTTGGCCCACACCTTTAAAGTGGCCAGGGCGATAGGCTCCTTCAATGGTAGTTTCTAGCTTGCCGAAATCATGAATATACTTTTGATCGGCTTTTTCAGTTGGATATAGTTCGCTTTTGGAAGGCAAAAACACCAAATCACAACCAGCTGCTTCCAATTTTTTTAAATCAGCTTCAGTGTCAATGGGGTATTTTTCAAAATCTGCCACATTATTAAACTGCGTAGGATTCACAAAAATGCTTGCCACCGTAAACAGATTTCGGTTTACACTTTCTCGTATTAAAGAGATGTGACCATCGTGCAAAGCGCCCATGGTCGGTACAAACCCAATGTTTTTGACTTCGGCTAAATAAGTTTTAAGTTCTCTGATTGTTCGTGCTATGTACATAAGCGGTGTTCAACGTTAGTGTTTGCGGCAAGTCTTATATTCACTACCTTTGCATGTCTTTTCGCAAAAGAAGAGTTCTTTTCGTTAAATCAAGGAATTATATGAGTAATTACGAACGCGTTCTGTACGTTTCACACGAAATCAACCCCTACCTTCCAGAAAACTATCTATCATTTATGGGTCGCCAGCTTCCGCAAGAAGCGCAAGACTTTGGCAAAGAAATCAGGCTTTTTATGCCTCGTTTTGGCTGTGTAAATGAAAGACGTCATCAACTTCACGAAGTGATCAGACTTTCTGGTATGAACCTCATTGTAGACGATGCCGATCACCCATTGATCATCAAAGTAGCTTCTATTCAGCCTACAAGAATGCAGGTTTATTTCATTGATAATGAAGAATATTTCAAACGTAAAGCTGTGTTTTATGATGAAGAAGAGAACTTCTTTCCAGATAATGACGAAAGATCAATTTTCTTTTGCCGCGGTGTTTTCGAAACCGTAAAAAAATTGGGTTGGATGCCTGAAATCATTCACTGCCAAGGTTGGTTTAGTGCTTTGATGGCCGTTTACCAAAAAACCTTTTATGCTGACGATCCATTATTTGCTGATGCAAAAGTGGTTTTGTCTATTTATGACGAAGAGTTTGACGAAACTTTAGATACAAGATTCATCGAAAAACTACAGTATGATGGTATGGATCCTAAAGATCTTGAATTGATCAAGGAGCCAACCTATAACAACTTCGTGAAGTTGGCCGCTAAATACTGTGATGGCGTGGTTTATGCTTCGGAATATGTAAGCGATGAAATAAAAACATACGTTGCCACGTTAGGCATTCCTGTGCTTGATGCTCAACCGGAAGAAAATCTGATGAAAGTTTTTGATAATTTTTATTCGGAAGTAGCTGCTAGCTCAGTAATGGCTCAATAAAAATTGAAACGCATTTTGAAAATATTATCTACTCAACGGTTTGCCTTTTGGCAAGCCGTTGTTTTTTTAGGTTTATCCAGTGTTGTCTTTTCATGTAAAGATGACAATCTAGTTGGATTAGAAATTCAGCCAGAAGGCGAATTTGACGGTGTAGTAGCCTTTGACTCGTTTTTGATTAACACCACTACTCGCCAAGCAGATCCTGTTAATTCATTCCAACTGCAAAACTATTTGGGTAGAATTTCTAGTGCAGAATTTGGTGAAACAACCACAAACATCGCAGTTGATTTTGTGATTGGAACGGTTTCGCCACTCGAAAATTTTGAAAACTACACTATAGATTCTGCTGTGCTTCATTTGATGCCTACAGCCTTCTACGGTAAATTTGACGAAGGTCCAACGGTAGAGATTTATAGATTGAGCAATCCTCTAGATTCTTCTTCCTATAAGTCAGACTTTGAACCAATGTACGATATGGATCTTGTTGGTAGTTTTAGCTTAAAGCTCCCTACCGATAGTGTAGCTACTTTCCCAAAAATTGTGGTTGGCGATTCGAACAGTTTAGAGCCGTATCAGTTTCGTGTGCCACTTTCAGAAGATATAGCTAACGAACTAAGAGAATGGTTTGCAGATAGCACCGATACAAAATCATTTAATGGTTTTTACCTGAAGGTGAAAGATGAGCCAGTAACCAATAACGGCTGTCTTACACAATTTAGCTTGCTCACAGCTGAGTCTAGAATTCGATTGTATATGACAAACTACAGCGATACGGCCAATAATAACACTACTGAAGATGTAATCGTTACTTTTCCTATTGGTTCTAGTGCGCACAGAGTTAGTACTTACAGACATAATTATACTGGTTCGGACATTGAAACAGCGCTAGCGTCTACCAACATATCTGACGAAAAAGTGTACTTACAAGGCTTAGCGGGTTCAAAAGCCGAGATTAAGATTCCTGCACTTAACGACTTTACAGCTGGAAGAAACCTTGCGGTTTCGCAGGCAATCCTCACCATACCTGTAGATAGCACCCAAACGGAGCTTTTTGCACTTTATCCAGAACTCTTTTTACTAGATGATGACCCTTCGGGTGAATCGCTAACGCTTGACTATTTATATAGTCAAGGCCGTCATTACGCAAGTTATGACGAATCGATCAAAAGTTATCGTTTTGACATTACTAGAACTGTCCAAAAAATATTTGATGCATCAAATAATGGCACAGATGTAAATTATGGTTTTACTTTGAACGCGGAAGTGCCAACTATAAGTAGGAGTGGAAATCGCTGGTATCAATTGGTGCTTCTTGGATCAGAAAACGCTCAATTAAAGATATTTTATACAGACATAACCGATTAATCACATGTGTGGAATTGTTGGATACACAGGATCGAAAGACGCCTACCCTATTTTAATAAAGGGATTACAAAGACTTGAATACAGAGGCTATGATAGTGCTGGTGTGGCTCTTAGCAGCCATGGCAATACTACACTTCACAAGTGTAAAGGCAAAGTAGCCGATTTGCAGCATCATATTGCGGCTGATGATACTACAGGACATGCCGGAATTGGCCACACGCGTTGGGCTACGCATGGCGAACCTAATGATGTAAATGCGCATCCGCATCAATCTATGAGCGGTGAGTTGGTCTTGATTCACAACGGAATCATTGAAAACTACGATAGCATTAAGCGCGAGCTAAAATCTCGCGGATATATTTTTCATAGCGATACCGATACCGAAGTTTTAGTCAACTTGATTGAAGAAATCAAGAAAAATGAGAAGTGTAGCTTGGGCGAAGCGGTGCGAATGGCTTTGAATGAAGTGATTGGAGCTTATGCCATTGTGGTAATGAGTACAAAAGAACCAGGAACATTGGTTGCAGCTAAAAAAAGTAGCCCATTGGTTATTGGAATTGGTGCCGAAGGTGATTTTTATATTGCCTCTGATGCAACTCCTATTGTTGAATACACTAAGAATGTAGTTTATCTTGAAGATGGTGAAATAGCCGAATTGGTTCCAGGTAAGACCATGCAGCTTTACACTGTAAAAAAGGAGAACGTAACGCCTTACATCCAAGAACTTGAAATGCAATTGGAGCAGCTTGAAAAAAGCGGCTACGATCATTTCATGATGAAAGAAATTTATGAGCAACCACGCTCTATTCACGATTCAATGCGTGGTCGCTTAAAAGTAGGCGAAGGCTTAGTTCATCTTGGTGGAATAAGCGAATACGAGCAAAAGTTGATCAATGCAAACCGCATTATCATTGTTGCCTGCGGCACATCATGGCACGCTGGCTTGGTTGGTGAGTACTTGATTGAAGATTTAGCGAGAATACCTGTAGAAGTAGAATATGCTTCTGAATTCCGTTACCGCAACCCGATCATTAGCGAAAAGGATGTGGTTATTGCCATTTCTCAATCTGGCGAAACAGCCGATACGCTTGCGGCACTTGAGTTGGCAAAATCTAAGGGTGCTACCATTTTAGGTATTTGCAATGTAGTTGGGTCTACCATCTCACGCGTTACACATGGCGGTTCATACACGCACGCTGGGCCAGAAATTGGTGTAGCAAGTACCAAGGCATTTACTTCGCAAGTAACCGTTTTGAGCTTGTTGGCATTGATGCTTGGTCAGCGCAAAGGCACTATTGAGCGCAGCCGCTACCAACGTTTATTGCACGGTTTAAATGAGATTCCACAAAAGGTGGAGCGCGCATTGCAAACCAACACACTTACCGAAGTGATTGCGAGTAAGTTTAAAGACTCAAGAAACTTCTTGTATTTAGGTAGAGGCTATTGTTTCCCTGTTGCTTTAGAAGGCGCTTTGAAGCTTAAAGAAATTTCTTACATCCATGCAGAAGGCTATCCAGCGGCAGAAATGAAGCACGGTCCAATTGCTTTGATTGACGAAGAAATGCCCGTAGTTGTGATTGCGACAAAAGGTCCTTCTTACGAAAAGGTTGTGAGCAATATTCAAGAAGTAAAAGCCAGAAAAGGCATAATCATCGCAATTGTAACCGAAGGCGATGTTACGGTAAAAGAAATGGCAGATTATACCATCGAAATTCCAGAAATCGATGAGATTTTTACGCCTTTAGTGGCGTCTATTCCGCTGCAATTGTTGAGTTATCACATCGCAGTAATGCGCGGTTGTAACGTAGATCAGCCAAGAAATTTAGCAAAAAGCGTTACCGTAGAATAAGATTTCGAATTAATATTTAAGAAAATAGAAAAGCCTTCGAGTTCACTCGAGGGCTTTTTCGTTCTTAACAAATCATCTTTTTATCTCTGATCAATTTAATGCTGAACTGCAAACCGAACGTTTTTAACAATTCCGTCTATTTCGTATTCCAATAGATAAATACTACTAGGCAAGGCTGACACATTGATTTCTTGCTGCGAACCGGCATGATTAACAAAATCCAATTTTGCTTCTTGTCCATTGATCATTCGTATGCTTCTTAAACTGAATTCTTGCTCAGCAGTTAACAGAATTATATCACTTGATGGGTTTTGGGAAACGCCTATTTCTAGTAAGGTTGTAACCTCTTCAATACTAAATGCACAAGGCTCAACTACTACTAAATAATCTTCAGCAGTATCGCAAAAATTATATGCCATAAGATGAACTACCCACGGGCACGGAAAAGCGGTGTCGTTAGAGTCGAACCAAGGAAACTGATGTGTTGGATTTGTCAGATAATGAAGTAGAAACACTAATAGATTTTTTGCATACGCTCACTGATGAGAAATTCATCACTAACCCAATCTTTCAACCGTAGATTATTATAAATCAAAAAAACTATAGCAGTATTTTAGAACGACACGTGCATTTTCGCAAGCATTAAAATTAACTCTGATGATGAAATCAGCTTCTGTCTGGGGTGGTATTGCAATATCCTTTTTACTGGTAATAATATTTAGTCTTCTATCTCCACGCTCGCACGGTGACGGTGATCATGGTTCTGATCACGGAACAGAACATCACGAAGCAGCAGAACACGCTGAAGGTCTTAATGACCACCTCTCTTTTTAAAATTTTGAAAAGCCTCGCGTCAACGGGGCTTTTTGGTTTTCTATAAAACGTTTAAAACCAAAAAACCCTGACGCGCTATGCGCGTCAGGGTTTACTAAATACTACTTACTAATAACTAAATACTAGCAATTACTTTCCAGCAGCATATCGCTTTGAAACCTCGTCCCAATTGATCACGTTAAAAAACGCATTGATGTAATCAGGTCTGCGGTTTTGATAGTTTAAATAATAAGCGTGCTCCCAAACATC
>Ga0100402_1001425_pt1 | contig 27587 bp, 20 predicted proteins | sample CryGeyme20150102_FD_80419 | JGI IMG/M metagenome (GOLD analysis project Ga0100402, IMG submission 80419) | Groundwater microbial communities from Crystal Geyser aquifers in Utah, USA - Crystal Geyser metaG 2015-0102 | ecosystem: Environmental > Aquatic > Deep subsurface > Groundwater | place...
AAGTCGATGGGGTTCCACTTAGGTTGGAAGGGGTTCAAAACGTCTTCCACGTAAGCACTACTTAGAGGACAAAAGCAACTTCATCAACTTCCAACTTCCATACTTTTTATCCAAATCCTCCCAATCACTAAATTAGCTAGAAGACAGAATATGTGTCCTAGTAGGGCCAGAAAGCCTCCAGATGCCAACGTTTATTTAGTGATATTTATCACCAATTTCGATAGACCAGCAGTAGTGACCAACAGTGATGAACTGGTGAAAAATATTTAAGTTACACAGCATGTGCACTAATTGAAAATGTCAGAATGGTCCTGTCACAGTCATCCAGGATTAAGATTCAGCCTACCAGATACTGTACCAGGTAACGTCTACTGCGGTATGGTACCACTGTTAACCAGACACCAGTCCCTGCTTTGTTGCATCAAGGAAACAAGGAAACTGTATGAAGGATTGAGAGAATGAGCTGAATACGGAAGAGGGCGATGCAATGAATGGCGGTAAAAGACCACCTATGGTAAATAAAAGCGAGCTACGAAAGGTGCCTTGTAAATGTCTCCTTTTTTCTGTAGCCTGACCGCAATTTTTTTCAATTTCTATCTGAAGCTTATCCTTGAATTATTTTGTCACTGCTATAAAACAAACACCATGGGAGATACCGATACGGATACCGACGTCAAGCTCTCCTCTAAATTGCTTATGGAGGATACCGTAAATTTCCAAAACATAGCAAGGGACCAAGTTTGGACAGAAGGCGCTGACGGTACGGCAGATCTCAAAGAGACCAGCAGCAGCAACACCGATGGAATAGGTGGCGTTACCGATGTCGAAGGTAAGGAAGGAGTGGATAATTTGCATCTCCTCGGGACAGCGGGCTTCCAGCTCGAACGGGGGGCCACCCTGCGCCCAGCAACGACCCCGTCGAGACCCGGGGCGTACCCTGTGGACCCTCGAAATCCAGACTTGGCCGATTCTAGTATTTTGGAAGAGGATGATGTGGGAGGGACAGCCCCCTTTTCACCGATGACGACAACCCTTGAAGATAACATTCAAGCAAGGAGCGGACTGGCAGTTGCCAATCTGGTAGATACCGACGGAGAGCAACCTAACTACACTATTCCAGAGGCACGTCAATTTGATGCTCAAGTAGGGCAAAAGAATCTTGCCGACAGGAAGCGGCGAAATAACATTGTGGTTGCGAAAGTGCTGGCTTTTCTCAGCTGCTTGGTCATCATCATTGTCCTACCAGTTGTTTTGACCAAACAGCGGGACGACAGCGACAGCGACGCTGTCGATGAAGCTGCAACAATGCCCCCCACTGTACCGCCTGAATCACGTGTCAAGTCATTGCTTCCAGAGTACACACTTCAGGCTCTCAACAATCCCTCTTCACCGCAGTCCGAGGCATTTACTTGGATTCTGGGAGACCCTGGTCTTTCTGAATATGCAGATAAGCGCATCCTCCAGCGATACGTATTAGCAACCTTTTACTTCTCGACGGGTGGAGATGACTGGTCGTTCAATACAAATTGGCTTTCTTATGAGCATCATGAGTGTGATTGGCATACACGAAATAGTACAGCCGATCTCCATCAGTTTTTGAAAGTAGAAAGAAATCCTCTCACTCATTTTCAAGAAAGGCCTTGTGTGGGCTGGTGGAATCATACACAGAATGACGCCATGGACTCCCAATACGATGATCTCGAAACTGGGACCTACTTACATCTTTGGTTTTGGCTTCATGGACTTAAGGGCACTATTCCTGAAGAACTCTACATGCTGACTGATTTGAGAAGCATAGCCGTACCATTGAATAAACTTTCAGGCACCTTGAGTACGCAGGTAGGGTTGCTGACCAATTTATTTGAACTTGATATCGTCTTTCAGTCCTTTCGAGGAACCTTTCCGACAGAACTTGGGTTGTTGACAGATGCCGATACTTTTTTCCTCTTGAGAAATCAGTTTACGGGGACGATCCCAAGTGAGCTAGGTTTGCTCTCTACAAAGATGAGATTGCTTCAAGTGGACAACAATATGTTGACAGGCACCGTACCTACCAGTCTTCAGTATTTAAGCAATGTGGAATGGCTTTATTTGCACCGAAACTCTCTAACGGACGCTATTCCATCTGAGCTTGGAAAACTTTCAAACATCACCTATCTGGAAATTGAAAAGAACCCATATGGCGGTATGTATTTCTGGCTGTGGCCTTGCTTGATTCTGTTGCGTCTAAGACCAATGCCTTACCTGCTGCTATACTCCACATTCTTAGGGACAGTCCCATCTGAGCTGGGTCAGCTGAGCCTGGCTGAAAGATTGTACGTGGAGGGTTGCAACTTGACTGGAACATTGCCCACGGAACTTCAAGAGCTGACAGCTCTTGACAGAATCCAAATTTCAGACAACAAGTTTACTGGTAAGCTATTTTGATTCATATTTACTGTCGATGGATGCTTGTACCTTTGCTATTCTGAAACATTTTACTTGCAAAAAACAGGCACCATTCCAACATGGATTGGCAAACTAGCAGTCCTGACAAGAATGTTTTTGGACGGCAATTTTTTCACTGGAGGACTACCCTCTGAATTTTTGCTCCTAAATGCCACTCTAGAACGTTTAAATCTGGGCTTCAATAACATCACTGGTCCCATTTATTCTGAGCTGGGACTATTTTCTGTTTTGGAATGGCTTCTTCTTCCAAATAATCAACTCACTGGAACTCTACCAACTGAGCTTGGTAAACTGACATTTTTGCATCAAATGCATTTTGAAAACAATTTTTTATCAGGCACCATTCCAACTGAGTTTTCCCATCTGAATGCCACCGAGAGCCTGGATTTGAGTTTCAATAACATCTCTGGCGCAATTCATACTGAGTTTGGTCAAATGACTTCCATGAAGCAACTTTTATTGTCAAATATGATGCTCACTGGAAGTGTTCCATCCGAGCTAGGTCTGATGCTTCAATTGGAACTGCTCAACCTACAAGGCAATATGTTGACGGGCACATTGCCAGCGGAAATTTTTGCCCTTGAAAATAGAAGTCTTGTGGAGATGGACATCTCTGGAAATCCTGGACTCTTCGGAACTCTCCCATCAGTTATCTGCAATATTTCTGTATTGGTATTTGATTGCTCGCCTTCGACACTCTGTGGCTGCAGCTGCAATTGCTCAGGTGAACCTAAGGAGACATTGCGTGGGAACAGCACTTTCTAAGGTTGCTTTGAGTAAAAACAGTGCAATCACGAGCGGGACCGCCTTAATCCATTTCATTCTTGGGCACGAAACGAGCTGCGAAGGTGCAGGCGTACTAAAAACGAAAAAACAGAGTTGTACAGTACTAGTAGTAGTACTAGTACAAGTACTCATCAATAACGTACGTACATACTTGGTGATCAACTGATAAGATTCATGATTCATTTCAAAAAATCGCAGAAAAATTAATCAAAAGTCAAAAGTAAGATATACATAACACATACATTTACGAGCACTATCCAGTGCCTCCACACGATTGTCCAAATGAAGCTACTTTTTCAAAAAGATATGTTGGCTTCTGCTCTGGTCCTGTGGTTCTTGCTAATCGTTAGCCTCCGGGAAGGAGTTGTCTCCTCAAATACTGCAGCAGCATTTGCTCCCAATCATCAAGAATATGATCGAATCGCACAATCTGAACAGGCACAAATTGGCATCTTTTCAAAGCAGCAACGGCGCGAGAAGTATTCGCTTGCATCCACGGCACCACCTTTCGCTGATTCACCACGAAGTTCTGAATTTTCTTCAGTGAATCTTTTTTCGTTGCCGTTTACAGCTAGAACTAAGAAGAACCCCTGGAAGCAATTGGTCCCACCTCCCTCCCTTCCATTGTTGCACGACGATTCATCCTTTAATAACGGCGTGGATGTCACAATAGCGTGGCATCCGAAGGAAAACTTGGCTTCGGTTGCACGATCCATGGTATCCAACATTACAAAAGGTTCCGCTGCTTTCCATGACGTAGATGACGAAATGATCGAGTATCTTATGCAGTGTATGGAAAAATTTCAGTCATTTTGCCATGAGCATTTACAAGTGTCTACATCTTCTGTCGTTCAAGGATTTCGAGCACGCATAGTGGCTACACGAGGACGTCGTGGCACCAAATGCTCGAAATTTCATGTCGATCATGTCCCAGTTCGTTGGATTCAGAGCTTAGTGGGACCCGGTTGTGATTATATCGAAGAGGACCAGACCGATGAGAGCGATGAGGCGTCAAGTAAGCATGACTTTATGCCAGGACAGAATCATTTGAAGGCATGCCGGGCCAGGGAGCAGGAAGTAGCATTGCTGGTAGGAAACCGATGGAATGAATTCTGCAGACAAGATTCACCGTTGCTACCTCCAGTTCTTCATAAATCACCAGATATTCCTTTTTGGCAAGGCCGAGTCTTGTTGACTATAGATGTGATCGTTCCGCATCCTGACGACGAGGAGGAGGAGGATGACGATTGATTTGCTGCACAATTTGCTGTACGAATGTAATAGGGCGGGCACAGAGCAACCAAATGGGGTCAAAGTAGCATTATCTAAACGGTTTGCCGATCGAGGAGATACTAAGTATTCGTTTGTTTCATTGAATCCGACACTTTTTCGAAGTTGTACTGACTACCAGGGTGTGGGCATGCAATGACGATACGAACGAAGTTAATCAAAGAGACATAATGTGTCCGTTAAAAGTCTATAAAATAATATGAAGCATTCGAGGAATCAGTCTCCTATCATTCTTTTATCTGGCGTGATGTTTGTTCTTGCCAATTCTCGCTAAAATCTTTCAATGGACATTTGCATTAGTAGGTGTATATATTTCTTGTGTTGGCAACACAAATTGTCCTTCAGTACTGCAGATGTATGACAGGATGGCACTGTACACCATAGTGGTGCTGCAGTTTTCACCCCCTTGTAAAATATCAGTACCTATTTTGAATACCATGGATGACGTATGTCTCACTTGCCCTACCCATCATCTTCGACGGGTGTCGTTTCCACACCAAAGGTAAAAATAGGTCCCTGAGGATGAGTAGCCGTCTTGGGAGCAGCATGAACATGGTCCAATTGATCGATGGCTTCAACATTGGCATCCGCCCACAAAAGGAACTTGGACATTTGATTCTGGTGCAAAATTGACGTTAGTTGATCAGTAATGTCTTGCACACCTTGGTTGAGGAGCCATTCGTTTTCCTTCATCATGACGAGCGAAGAAAATACGGTATCTAGTGCTGTCATTTCTTCGTCGAGTCCTTTGGAATTGGCTTGCAATTGAGACTTTTGCTCATCGGTCAATCCCAAGACATCATTAAGTTCGGCAGCCATTTGGGCCATTTCAGGATCTTCCTCATCATCATCGTTTTCCCTTTTGATACCTAATCCCGCTGTGGCAGCCAAAATTTGTTGTTCGAATTGCACTTGTCGAAGCAGCTCCATTTGCTGAAGCTGCTGTTCCAGTATATCCTGGCACTGTTGAGCACGTTGTTCGCTCGAAATAACTTGCTGTCCCCGATCCATGCAGAGTGCCTCAAGCAGCGATTGGTGCGACTTTTCCGACGTAGCTGTGGCGGCAGGGCCACTTGTAGGAACGCCCCATTCGTGGGCCTTGAGTTGTTGAAGAGTCTTTTCTAAAATTCCCACTTCTGTTTCGTAAGCGTCGACCTGTCAGTTACAATTAATGAATACAAAGAAGTGAAATCGGCGCTTCGTGAGATCAACATAAAAATGAAAACTGTAGCAAAAGGAACCAATCAGTCTTACGTCGAGCACCCACAAAAAAAAACGTACCAAATTCTTCTTGCGCAATCGTCGCAATCTTGCGCTGGCTCGATTTCGTGCCAGTCGTTTTTGTCGTTTTTCTTCTTCCGCCTGTTGAGCATACGACGACATGTCGGGCATACTGACACTGCGTTGCTGCTGTTGGTGGTTGTGCTGCTGCTGTGCCGAGGAATTGGATTCCACTGTCGAAGGAGCGGTTGTCGTGGGAGCTTGAGGTGGAGGTGGTGGCATGCTGGTCAACGGATTGGGTACCGGTGCAGCTGCTACGGGAGCACCATTTGCCGCCGAAGCCACGTACGTTTGTGAATGTTGAGCATAGACGAGCGCTCCTGGATGTGTCTGATGTTGTTGTTGTTGTTGTTCATGAGGAGCATGACCAGGAGGAGCTGCGTGGTTGTGGTGCAACAAATTTGGATCTGCTGTTGTCGCATACTGCGAATGATACGTTGGAGGGGGTGGAGGGGCGTGAGCGTACGCGGGAGCTGGCTGTTCTTCGCTGCGGGAAGGTTGCACCTGCTGTTGTTGCTGAGCAACTAGCGGAGGTGCTGGCGCCATTTGAAAATTAGGACACGAGACGCTAGGAGCCATGTGCGGCTGCTGGGCCGCCATGGCCGCTGCTGCTTCCGCACCACGACGATAAGCTTCCTGTAATGCCTTGGCATAGTCTTCGGAATTGTGTGGCAAACTAGCGGGAGGGGCCATCGGCTGAGATCCTGGTGCGTCGGCGAGTTGTGGCGCTGACTGCTGTAGGGGCGCCGATGTGCTGGTAGGAAAGACGGGCAATGGGGGAGTCCTCCACTGTCCTGCTAGAGCCGTTCGCTTGTTGGAATCTAAGATTTGCTGAGCGTTTGGAGCCGGGGCTAGTCCTCCTGGCTGATGATAGTGAGATTGACTAGAAGGATCAGCGGGTGGACGAGCATTTTGTTGTTGTTCAGGATTCGAGCTTTCAGCTGGAGGAGGGTTGCTCATCGTGGATGACAAATGCAATGTGGTACTGCTACGACTATACGACTGATGGATGAAATTCGTCGAAACGCTGGTTTGCTTTCGTGACTCAATTCTATTGCTTTCTGGCTTGTTTCTTTCTTGCTTCTGTGCCGCTGCTTGAGAGAGCAAACCGTGGTTGCTGGATCAATGGAGTTAAAACAGTACAGTCGTCGCCTAGTCTACTATTAGTTTGATGTGATGGATACTTTTTTGTGTCGACTTTGCTGACGAATGACAATTGATTTGGCTCCGCTGTGTTCATCTTCTCTGTTGCTTGTTCGCGCTCCTGATTCGACAAGGAATATCCAGCAATGTCGACGTGTCGTCTGGAAACGGTGTTTATGAAGATGACTAATTATTCGTTAATGAATGCAGTCGGGTTTTAGCTCTGTCTACTAGCCTGGTACTCTAGCTAGCGTACTACTGCCGGAGTGCTGGTACAACTGTACCTGGTAGTCTTCTCGGAAAGTCAAAAAAATGATCCTCGGTCTTCTACTAGACTACTACTAACTAGAGCTAGCTAGAGTAGCTAGCTACTACAGAACTACTAGCTAGCTACCACTCCGAGTGGTAGCTACTACTAGCTAGTAGACTACTAGAGCTAGCTAGCTAGTACCCGAGTAGTGGCTACTGGCTGTAGTAGTAGAGTAGACTACTAGTACTAGCTAGCTAATAGTAGCTGGTAGACCCTACTACTGTTCTTCTTCTGATGTCTAATAGTACTGTAGTAGACCAAGTAAGTAGTAGGGGGGTCTCTACTAGCTAGTACTAGTAGACTAGTACCTTGTTAAACGACTATTCGAGTACATGATAATTTTTTCTCTTTCACACTCTCTCGCTCTCTCACTCTCTCGCACAATATTCTCTGCTTTTCTCGACATCGCCAATGTTAGAAAACCAACAGTGGCTTCAGGCAGCCGCCAGCCTCAAGGCTTATGTCACGGTTGGAACTGATCATGCCACAGCCTATCAAAACCTTCCAGCAACGACAGTGGTCCTCGATTTGACGCATTCCAATTTGATTCAGCGCCATATTGAAATTAGATTTGACAAGCACCAGACACTGGATGATCTGCGGCATAAAATCTACCAAACGACCGGGACACCGCATGATGCGCAACAACTGCAAATTTATGCCGGATCGGATCTTTTAGTAGAAATTCCGCCCATTGACGACCCTTCAACCAAATTGGGATTTTATTCGCTGCAGCACGGTATGAGAGTTCACTGTGTGGACCTGAATCCCAATTCCATCAGCGCGCGCGGACAATTGGAAGATACACGGCTGGTGCAAAAGTACCAAATGAGTGAAGAAGAGTACAACAAGCGTAAAAATACATTGCGAGAATGGTCGAACCAACAAAAAGCACAAGATCCTTCCTTTAGTTTGGCCAAACATGGTCAAGAACACAATGCACTGGTCGAAGCAAAACGCCTGCACAAATTAGGACAGCCTTTGCCGACAGGGTTTGAAATTAATGACAAAGGTGCTGTTATCAAGAGTCAAACACTAGAAGAAGATGAAGATGTGGGTCCCGATTCGGTGCTACATTTAAAACTACAGGAACGATGTGAAGTACAACCTGGCGGACGTCGTGGAAGAGTCATGTACGTCGGAGAAGTTCCCGAACTAAAGCAAGATGGACACTGGGTAGGAATTTTGTTTGATGAGCCTGTCGGTAAATCTAACGGTTCCGTGAATTCCAAGATCTATTTTGAGGCACCCGACAAGTTTGGCGGATTTTGTCGCGGAAAAAATGTCACCACGGGAGACTTTCCCGAACGTGACATTTTCGACGAATTGGACGATAGCAGCGAGGATGAGCTGTAAAAAGGTAACGAGGATCGTTCCTCTTTTGCTGCAGCAACATGATACAACCATGGTAGTTACCCTCTTCAAAAGCTTCTCTGTTTTGCCCAAGGATAGATGTTACTGTTGCATTCATTCGGTGTGATCCTGCCCTGGCAGTGACCATGAAACAATAACGTGGATGCTTCTTGTGTATCGTAGTGAGTATAGACAACATTGACCCATTTATGGCCCTTGAATTCATTCATGGGAGAAAAAGGAGCACTCATAAATTAGGGGTTTTCCGTGTTGCAACTCTGCAAGTGAGGGGCAACCGGATGTCTATAGAGCATCGGGTGTAGCCAGGAAAGAGGTAGACCAAATGAACGCTAGTATTATGGATAACAAATTGACCATTGAGTCCAGTTTGTAGGCGTCTTAAAGCCATGCACGTGTGTCAATTTTTCGTTCGAGAAATGTGGAGCAAAATATGATGTACATACGACTTCGTACTAAGATTGCGTGCATTGTGTGTCAACGGCCCCTATTCACGGATTTTATACGAAGGACATCGAAAAACTCCGGGATAGTAGCCTTAAAAGAATGATTACAAGCGGAACTGACGCCACCTTTTAAAGCTAGTTAATGCGCACTATGTAGTATAAAGCCGCGGTTCATTCGCGCAGCCGCTAATATCTCCAGAAGAAAATTTCTTAGAAACTGGATCCACTACGCATGGTCTGCGCGGGTGGGAGTGGCGACACGAAGTTCATATCAGCTAATTCCTTTTGTCGCTGATCCACGGCAACTCCTCGTTTCAGAAAGAGTTTGTCGCCACCTACAAGACAAGGGAAACAATCAAAATCGAGCACAAGTACCACGAAAAGATACATCAGAGAAGCTGCCAGCCACAATAGCGAGGCAAAGGCAAAGACGCGGGCGAGGGGCAGGGACCAGGCGGAAGATGGATCAAAGTAAAAGTAGCTCAAGATGACTTCCAAAACGGCTCCGACGACGAAAAATGCAGCGGCGGTCAGCTGCAGTGGCGAAATCCACCACAACCCTGACATGAGAGAGGTATCCCGCTGTTTTTCTCCTTCACCCAACTCTTTATCACCGGCCAATTTTGCTGCTCTTCTGTGATCAATCCAAAACCAAAGCAGATAAATACCTTCCACAAAATACAAGTGAACGCTGATCAAACTGCAAGCTGCGCTAGCTGTTCGATTGCTCTCCATGAGCATTGCAGCCACCATGCCCCAGAGACCCGCCAAGATCATGAGACTGTACACCCAATGGCGGCCGCGGCACCAGTCTAACACTCCCATTAAGCAAAAAGAGAATGCAGCGGAAAAATAAATTATTTGGTACCGCGACACCCAATAGTTGGCAGAGGGTACCAGAAAGACAATATCGTCATTCTCGCCGGCAAAGGCACTACTCTCTTGTGCAACCGTGGTAGGTTCATTGTCCCACGAGCTTTCATCAAATCCCAGAACTGTAGCAGCCACTTGCTGTTCCGGGCTTAGATCTGCCCAAGCCATATCATCGGTGACTGCGGATCCAGAATTATCCCAAAGCTCTTGCGACCAACCAAGAGTAGTAAAAGCAACTTGTATGTCGGGGGGGAGTTCCGCCCAATACGAATCATAGTATTCTGTGCCCAAAGAAGTGTCCGCTGGAGCTTTCGTGGAAGCTTCTCCTGTGGAAGTAGGAGCCTCACTAGGCCCATCCCAAAGTTCCTGGGTATATCCAATGGTCATGGCGGCTTCGCGCTGGGCCCATTTCAATTCATCCCAAGACAAACCTTCCGTGGGAGCGCTCCCACCTTGGGTCCAAATAGTCTCTTCGTAACCTAGCTCGATGTAAGCAGCTTGGATTTCTTCAGGCAGCTCCTCCCAGTCATATTCTTCCCAGGACGCAGGGCCTTTCTCAACTACTACGAGCCCATCCCACATTCCTTGCGAATAACCTAAAACATCTACCGCCTGTTGCTGTTCTGGTGTGAGTTCATCCCAAAATGATGCGACTGTTGACTCCGGCGACTCATTGCTTTTCCATAATTCTTCCGTCCAACCTAGGGTCGTGTAGGCCTGCTGGACTTCTTCCGGCAATTCATCCCAATCGTATTGCTCCCATTCCAATGTGGGAGCTACCGTTGCTGTTAGTATTGGCTCTTCAAACGTTTGGATACTCTGATTAATATGCCACCACGTATTGGCACTGTAACCCAAAACACTGGCTGCTTGCTTTTGTTTCGTGGTGAGATCGTCCCAAGTTGAATTTGATTCCGTCACCAGACGAGGGGGCAAACCATTGTTCCACAGCCATTCATTGTAGCCGAGAACTTGAGCTGCAAATTGTACAGCATTGGGCAAATCTTTCCAATTAACTTTGGCTGGGTCGTAACGTAGATTCAATTCTTCTCTTGTTTCTGTCGCTACCGTTTGGCCAGACGAGACCGTCTCGGTAGGTGGGCTGGGAGCACTAGTAGTAGCAGTTGCAGTTGCAGGTGGGGGTGCAGTGATTTGAAGGGGGGCACTTGTTGTGCTTGCAGTCGGGGCCATTGTAGTACCATCCCAGGAAAGTTGGTCGTATCCAAAGAGAGTGGCCGCTGCTTGCTGTTCTGGAGTTAACTCGGACCAAAGCAATTCTGCTATTTCAACTGGAATGTCATTGTTCCAGCTATCTGGTGTGTATCCTAGCTTTTCTCCCGCCACTTGGATATCAAGTGGCAATTCACTCCAATAGAAATCATCATATTTCCCTTGCAATCGACGATAACGACGATTATTGTCATTAGATATACTTTTTTCAGCCGTCCGAAATGCCACCCAGGAGGCATCATCATCCGACAGTAAGACAGATTCTGGGATTTGATCGTCCCGTACCGTCTTGGCCCAACGCAAATCCTCCACGGACAAGACCAAGTAGAGGGAACTACCCAATACAAAGAAGAGACAACTCGCTAAGTGCAACCAATGGTGGTTCGGAGGTGCTGCACCTGTTCTACTGCGAGCACCCCAGGCAGGTCTTGATTCCACCGAGGCATCATCTTGAACTCCGCAATCCAAACTCACCTCAATGGTAGGATGTTTGTACGACTGAGTCTCTTCCAAGTCATCCTCAAATTTTGAGTTAGAAATCCCTTGCATATCCTTATCAGAGCTCGGAGAAAAATACTCATTCCGGTGCAAATTATTTTCGACATCAGGATCTTGCTGTTGTAAAAGACTGGACAATGGCTGAGACTTGTCTTGCGGTGCTTCCCCCTTGACATTCTTGGTTACGTCGGTAAGGCAGCGGCCCATGGTAGTTGAAATGTGTGTCAAGAGTGAGGGTGAAATTGTTACTTGCTTCTGTTCTCAAAGATGTATCGCTTTCGTTTTGCGGATGCCAACAAAATTGGCCATGGCTAAAAATTATTCAAGCCAGAAAGAGAGATAATTAGCCGTCATTGGCTGCAATCACACGAATTGAATTTGTTTGATGATGTCGTATCCATGAATGAAAACGACCAGATTGAAATTTTTCTTCGTTTCCTCCCTTTCAAACAAAAAGAGGCGTTGTCCCCAAACCCGGGATATCCTAACCCCGGGATTTCCAAAATTATCCCGGGATGTAAAAAAAAAATGCTGGGGTTATTTCTGGAAATAGCATTTGTTGGGCTTATGTATTATGAACCATTATTTTAAACACCATGTGATCTAATTACTATCTCAGTGCGAGGATTTTATTAAATAATGGTCCATTGTTGGCTGTCAATAAAAATAAAAAAAAATGGCCAAGCCCTTTTAAGCTAGTATTTAACAGGTAGCTGCTGAACCACTTTAATTTAATTCATTATTCGAATAAACGCATTCATTTGTGTATTAAAATAAAATGGTCAAGCCCTTTTAAGCTAGTATTTAACAGGTAGCTGCTGAACCACTTTAATTTAATTCATTCTTATTCAAAGAATAAGCATAAAATATTATACGATCTCAAAAAATGTCATTATAGGAATAAACGTATTTGTCTATTTGTGTATTAAAATAAAATGGTTTAACAGGTAGGTGCTGAACCACTTTAATTTAATTCATTATTCGTCTAAAATAAACGTATTCGTCTATTTGTGTATTAAAATAAAATGGTCAAGCACTTTTAAGCTAGCATTTAACAGGTACGTGCTGAACCACTTTAATTTAATTCATCTATAGAACTTAGCTGTACAATATTAGAATAGATTGGACAATGCTAATCTAAATACAATGTAACATTAAACTATTCATTCCGAATATAAGTATAAAACATATCCCGTGATTTTTCAATATCCCGGAATTGGTGATCACTAAGTCGTCAAACAAGCCCGGGATTTCCATATCCCGGAAAATTGGATACACAGTCCCGGGGTCTCTCCATATCCCGGGAATGGTGGTAACAGAGGAGTGGTAGTCTCTACTAGTAGTAGTGTCTAGTAGTAGCAACTTGAGTAGTCTACTAGTAGAAATACTAGTCTACTCCAGTAGTAAAAATTTGAAATTACATGTTTTGCATTATTCATACTCAAAACTCAGCAGTTGATTTTTAGTACCCAGCAGCATGCAAACATTCCATAAACACATTGACATTCACCGAACCATCTTCCGAGCCCTGTTTGGCCATTTCAGCAACCATCAACAATTGCTTGATACCAATAGGCTTCTTGATTTGCCGAGCAATCGCTTTCGCGTCCTCGCGGCCCATGTGCGCGGCCGATCGCAAGACTTCGTAAAAATCTTTTCCCTCGCAAATCAGCGGAACTGTTTGAGTTACGGAAAAAGCTGATACTAGACCCAAATCTTCCAATAAATGAGCACTACTCGTGGTTCCGATAATGAGCAATTTACGGCCTTCTTCTGATGGAATCTTTTTCAATAAAATCATGAGCGTTTGCAAGACAGAATTGCTAAAGCGAGGACCAATTGGCACGTATTCAATCAATCGCTCTATATCGTCCAAAAAGATGAGACTCAGTGGCGATCTGTACGAATCCATAAAGACCTTGTGGATTTGCGTGCTCTTAGATACATCCGAGTATCCAATCATTTCGTCCGCACTAATCAAGCGAACAAATGGAAAGCCAGATTCCACAGCAAGTTTAGCGGCAATAGCAGTCTTTCCAGAAGCGGGCGCTCCACTGTGTTGTGTTAAAAATTACATGCGATTAAGAAAACTGTGCGCGGTGCCAAGCACAATCTCCCAAGCACCTTGCAACGAATAAAACTTACGTGAGTAGAATCGACATTAGCGGTGTCTTGTCAGAAGTGCGAACTTGCTCGACCAAACGTTCCAATGTTCCCATGAGCGAGTCGAATGAGTCTCCATATGGAACGAATCCATTGCGGTAGAAAGCTTTGAGTTCTTGACTCTTGGCTCCAAATTTGGGTTCAATATCGTTTAGGGCGCGCTCAAAATCAGAGTATTGCAATAGCAAGTTCTTGGTATCGGGTGCTTTTTTCAAGTCTTTCATATCGACACATCGAGTCAAGGCGTAAGAGGATGCAGCTTTCACCAAGCCTTCAATTTCTGCGCCAGAAAAATTCTTTGTCTTTTCGGCAATCTCTGGTAGTCTATCCAATACTTCGGGTGTGATACGCTTTGCTTCCTTCATGCTACGGGTATGAATGCCAAGAATTTGTAAACGACCCTTGACGTCCGGCAAACCAATTTCGACATGTACCTCCAAACGTCCAGGTCGTAACAAGGCATCGTCGATCATATCCTTCCTGTTGGTCATTCCAATCAAAAGAATATTGTTGAGCGAGTCCACTCCATCAATTTTGGAAAGTAGCTGATTCACCACACTATCCGATACTCCAGTTCCATCTTTCACAGAACCACGTTGTTTACAAATGGCATCCATCTCGTCTAGAATAATAATGTGCAGCATGCTTGCATCCCCAGCTTCGGCTTGCTCCTTTTCCGCTTCGGCAAAGAGTTCTCTAATTTTTTCTTCGCTTCCTCCCACGAATTTATTCAGAATTTCAGGACCGTTGACAATTTTAGGTTCACGTGCATTGAGTGCTTTACCAATTTGACGAGCAATCAATGTTTTACCACATCCAGGGGCTCCGCTGTAAGAGAACAAATTTGAAGTGAGTGCGAGTCCACCACTACCAGATGTGTCCATTCAAAAGTGGCACGAGCAAAGCCACGCCAAAATACGTAATGTACTAACTTACAACAAGAGCATTCCACGAACATGCGTAATGCCCATTTCCTTGATCACTTTGGACGGCCAGATACGACTGGCAAAAGCTCGGCGAAAAATTTGATTGAATTCGGCATCCAATCCACCAATGCCCAATTTTTCGAAATCAAAGTCACCCGTAAAAATGCTCTGGGCTTGTCCACTACCACCATCTGCCACGCGTTCTCCTGTGAGCATAATTTGTTGAGTCCCCTCGGCTCGAGCAAATAAAACCTCGGTAGGTCCCATTAATTGTCCTTCGGTAGGTTCGCCCTTTTCACCACCTTTGGATTTCTTCAGTTCCATAGCCCCTACAGACTTGACAGAACATTCGACCTTGGTACCCTCAAAATCAAGTGCCATGACTTGTCCGACTGCCAAGACTTGTCCTTCAAGGACCATCAAAACGGTTTGGGCCAATCGATCCGTATCGATTTCTTTTTGATGCTTTTTGGATCCCGGCGGAGCCTTGCTTTTGGACAAAAGATCAATGGCAAAGGTAATGCTTGCGAGTGCCGGTGGAGGATAGGGTTGATAAGGTGTCATGATGACGGGGGCTGCCAATGACAGCTGGGCATTGCGACGTTGAAGTCCGTTCAATCCTACTTCGGCTTGGTCGATATCCTTGTGACCCTCCACAGTGTAGGGTTTGTCATTAACCTTGACCAAATAAGCCGTCGCACCCTGATCGATTGGAGGCACCTTGTGCTGTGCATAGAAAGCCGCAACTTGCTCGTAGTTTTGCTGCGAAATAAAGATTTTGTTGGTCAAGGCCAACCGATTGTTGGGGAGACCTCCGACCTGGAGCTTCAATTTAAACATTGTATCTTATCTACTGTTGAGTTGCGTCGTTTGGTTGATGTTATCTTGTCTGAGGATTGCTGGCGTTGTTTTCTGGCGTGCTGAATAGGTTCGGGCTGTATTTTTTATTCTACACTGTGTTGTGAAGTCTTTTCGTTTCTTCATCATCTCGCTCGCTCTGCTGTATGTCCGCTCTGCTGTCTACCTGAACGTTGGATTTTGGTGAATGACTTTGGTCCTGTGATCAGTCCCGTAATTTCTTCTCAACCCAGGCGTAAAATATCTTTAGCCGATTTCCCGATTGAAAAAGGCCTTCGGACGATTCTTTTTAGCAACCAAAACTACCAGGTACACAAAACACCAAAACATATCATTATTAATCATCCGTAAGATCAAATTCCCGTAAATTTGATCGTAGATAAAACACTACATAATTTGTCTCACAATTATTAATTTTGCGAAACCTCGATACCCTCCCTATCCAAGTCAACCAATACTCCACCATGATGCCTGACTATGAAGAGCGTGCTAAAAATTATGACTTTGCCACCCCCCAGGCAGTCTTGAAAGCCCTTTCTCAGAAAGAAACGATCGTCCTTGATGTTCGATCAGAGGATGAAATTGCAGAGTCTGGGTCGCTCGCTTCGGAAAGTGCCGTGAAGGCTCAATGGAAACAAACGGCGTGCACGGCCACCGAATGCCCTATACTTGAATCAGATCCTTCCAAATTTGTTGGAGATAAGAACGCGACAGTCGTGATTTATTGCCGCAGTGGACGACGTGTCGTCAAGGCTCGTGAAATTTTGAAAAACTATGGCTGCAAAACAATTTTGAACGCTGGTGGCTACGATGATGTTATGAAAATGCTGAAAAAAGAATAGAAGAAATATCGAGTTTTCCGTGATTTAAGCACTGTAAATGAAATAATATGAAATGTTTGAAATTTTCTGAATCGTCGGTATCAATAAATGATATCTTGGCGACTATTTTCTATTTTGTGCCCATCCATCCAATATAATGATACTGCCTGATATTATATATTTGCAAGCCAAGCCGAGCGACTAGCTAGTAATAGTTCTGGCCGTCCAACCTGGTGCCTTTACGCCACCAAGACGGACTCCTTCTTTCTTCTTCGTTTCATCAATTTGTACTAGAAGAGCATAAGAATGAAGCAAGTCGTTGCTATTGCTGCTGTTGCCGTCCGCTAAGGTCTCATTGCTCGTTGGTGGAACTTGCGTGAACTTCCAACCAACATGTTTCCAGTCCTCCTCCGTATTAGCAGTAGTAGTAGCATCCTTGGTTGATGTGTTTTCATCACAAGACATGACCAAAGGAGCCCAGTAATATTCAGGAAACCAGGAGTCTATTGTTTGAGTCATAGGATGCGGTACTGCTTGTATTTTGCAAGCAGCTTTCTTGCCAAGATCTTTCACCAGAACCATTTGGAATTCCAACTCATTAGTGCTGATCCGTGCTGGTTGTTTCATTTTGTAGATAGGGACAGGAACGGTCAAGACTTTAACATACTTTAATTCCTGAAAGGTATCAGCCTGAATTGCCAATGGCGTGACAATTAATTGGTAGGGTTCCAACAGGTGGTCGAGCAGTGGATTATCTCCTTCTGCTTGGGAAGCCTCAAAATTCTTTGCATGAGGGTTGGATATGACTTCAATCTCTTGATCATCCGCCACAGACACGACAAAAGCTAGATTATCTTGGATGAGCAGAGTGCTGGCGCACAGCAGGGGAAAAAACGAGCATCGTAACTGCAACATTCTATTGATTCGTTAACTTTCAAGGAAATAGCTTAGCCGCGTGCAAGTAGAAGTAGCACGCTGGGTCCCTCTTGTCTTTTTAAGTCTTCAAACCACTTGGGTACAATTCTGTACGAGTATCATGTAATAAGGTTAGACTACAGACCGCGAAGCGCTTGGGAAAGTGTGCTAACGTTTTAGCTACAGGGCGTGGATGCTTCAAAGTAGTAGTAACATCAATCACGAGTGGTAGTTGACTAGTCTGGAGTAATAGGTCATTGTTACTGGCATTTTTTATTCGTATCTCATCATTGCCATGCATTCCCGACGCCAGTCCAGGATGCAAAACTTAGAGGATTTTCTGTGTAATTCCTCATTTTCATTACAGCTAAACGGGTCCATTTTGGTCTCCTCCGTTTATATAAACCCAACTCTTGTGCGAGTTTTTTGTGAAAGACAGAACCCAAATCTTGATTCCACCAATCCTCAAATTCTTCCAAACTAACGCGTCCGTCGCCATTTCTATCCAGTTCTGTGAAAGCGTCTTGCAGTTGGTCTTCCGACAGATTTATACCCAAAATTCGCGCAATCCTGGTAATTTCTTTCGGTCCTAAATATCCATTGTTCTCTGCATCAATCGCATCAAACGCAATTTTAGACGGGTCACGCAGTCTTTTGAAGGCGCGGCGGCGGAACGTGCTCCATCGAATAGGAGAAGACGCAAAGTAAATAACGTAGGCACAAAATCCAATGCCACTGAGAGCAAAGGTATTGGCAAGCCATCGCCAAGTTGGAAGGAACTTAATGGTTCCACAAGCCAATCCTTGTTGAATAAGACCCGCCAAAAATCCGAGGCCACCCCCCGCTAGAATCAGTGTTAGTTCGTCTTCTTCAAAGATAGGATGAAGTACCCTCTCAAATTGCTGTGAAGTCATTGCCTCCATCCGAGTTCGTAAAGTATTTTCAATATCGAGTGTTTCGTCAACGTAAGGATGCAAATCACTCAGACATGGGTAGAGTCGATTGGTTGCCCTTTGAGAAATAGATTGCAAGTTAATCGACTTGAATCGATCGGAATTCAAATCAATGATACCCCTGCTTCCCTCAGACACTACTTTTTCTAAATTCTGGGCCCAAATGCTGGCAAATATGGGAGCAGTGGACGGATCGTTGAGAATAGAATGCCACAGTTGCTCTGAAGATAATATTTTGGTTGCAAAAAAGTTGCTAAAGTCCGCCGATACTTCCTTCTGGCGTCTCAAGAACAATCCCTGCAGGACAAGATTCCCTACAATAGGAGTTGGATTGACTGGTTCAAATATCCATTTCAAAGCCAACCAATTCGTTGCAAGTCCTACAATAAGACCACCGAAGCTCAACGTCCACGGATTGTCCCATACAAGAGCTAATGACAATTGAATGAGCCCAAGCAAGAAACCAAACCACAGACCACTGTCTGTCAAAAAGGTCAGCTCCTTCCGACCTGCAATTTGAAATAACTTTCCTAAAAGCGAACTGGTTACAGCAGTTCAAACTTTTTAGATATGAACGATCAGGAACACACACACTCGAGTTCACAAAGCGGGACTTACCGATCTGCCAGCATCTGCTTCACCACACAATTCTTGACATTAAGCATTCTATCGACCTGTCGTTGAAAGTCTTTCGTGACGCCCAACAAGAATTGTCGGCTTAGTGTTTCTCGCCAAGGGCTGTCGGTCTTTACCGCACCACCGATCCAATTCCGCAAAGTACTGTTACTAAAGTTTTCATTGTCATTGGCAAAGTAACTATCCAACAAATCATCGACCATGGGTTCTAAAATGTGAGATGTTTGTGGCAGCAAGATATCAGCGACAACATTGGGATCCAATCGTCCGACGACTTCTTCCATTTTTAATAGTTGTGTTAAGGTTGCATTCACCATGGCCTCGCTCATCTTTCTAGTCTTCGCTGGAACAATCCCCTGCCATCCAATTCCATGCCAAGTGGGATCTCCAGGAAGCAGTGGTTCACGTTGGTTGTCGTTGAAAGCAAACTTTTTCCTCCATAATGGAAGCCCTCGCCATTTGATGGGATAAAAGACTGGAAGTCAAAAAGCGATCATGTAAGTTTGCTTGTGAACATAGAACAAAGGATGAACAGAGAAAGCAATAGTCGTGTACACCGTATGACACGCACTCATTTTGACAGCCAAATAATTTGTCACCCAGCCGACCAGGCCAGCAATAATAGGAATCAGGCAGTAGGTTCGCCATTGAGATAAGAACTTAACTGTTCCAGCCGTGGCTATTCTGTTGATTGGGCTCCAAAGAAATTGCAAGGGTAGCGATCCTGTGGCAGTGGTAGATAAGGAAGATACGGGTGATCTTCTCTTAAAGACAGCGGAGGGTGACAGTCGGTGCAAATATCGGAAATGCTGTGAATGAAAATTCGGGATTTGAGTGCTGCGTGAAGTTAGTTGAAGTTGAGGAGAAGCACCGACACGGTGCGAGTTTGTAAAGGCATCAACTGAACTAAGTTGAAAGATATGTGACAACAAAATCACGGTTGAGACCACCCAAGGTCGTCGTCGAGGGCGTTGCAAGGAAGATACTGAGCGCGGACTTGACACTTGACATATCATTGCTCTATTTCCACAGTCTGTGATCGGCTTGGTCTCTATGAAGTCGAGTGACCCTTTTCTCAAGATGCGATAGATATTGTACAGATATCTTGATCTTTTTTTTCGTCAACAACTTTTGTGATGTTTATCTTTGGTAAAAATAATAGTCTCATGATGATAACGTTTGGTACCAGTATACCGTACCTGGTAGTCTACCACTAGCTAGTAGACAACCTCTCTCAGGGCACTGACGCGAGAAAGACTCATTGTTAATACGTTAAGTCAAGCTCGTGAGTTATTACGAAAAGCTCATTTTACCCTCTTATCTAAATTCTCCGCCAGTCCTGGCCAGCTTCAAGCGTAGTACAAAGCTACAATCTAGCTCTATCAAGCTTTACTTGCAGTACTATTTAAATAATAAAGTAAATGTTTATAACTAGCTTGCTTAAAAAATATGCAGCTGCATATCAGTAGCCCTAAGTCTTGTCGCTCTCACAAGATTCAAAGGTACATTCCAGAGTGGGGCCCTCAACTCTGTCAACCCCGTCCAGGAAATCAAGAAGGTTTCCTACTGTCTGGCACCCCTGCAGTTCTTTGAGAGTTAAGTCGCGAGCTGCTGGGACTGTTGATCGCAGTGTTCCGAGTAAAGCAGTGGCGCCCAAGGAGTCTAGACCCAGGTGCTGCAAGGGCAAGTCCCTCTTCACTTCGTTGATACCAGTCAAGCCTCGAATCATAGTCTTTAACTGATGAAAGGTTTTGGAATCCTCTCCATTGACGCATTCATTCTTCATAGGAGTATTCTCATCGACATCACCGTCAAAGAACCCCTCTCCGAAAATGTATCGAGCACATGTTGAGCTTATCCTGCTGATCCAAGAACACACACGGACTCCCCATGAAATTGTATAGGGGAGACAAGGTGGGACCAGAAAAGAATTGATCAGTCCACCCAGAATAGTAGACATAATCAGGACCAAGAAGAACTCCCACCACTCAATAGGGACTGGATACTCTCCTTCTCTGCCCCACCAAAATTCTTTTTTCAGGCCTCTGGTTGCAACCCAATAGTAGCGGACAACAGAAAGATGCAGCAAGTACACAGGATATCCCAGAGGTGCCAGAAAGGTAAATAGCTTGGAAGCAAAGATACGGGATGTGTATCCTGTTCCAAATGCCATTGTAGCACACCACAGGAGGAAAATAGGAGCACTGACATGCAAATAGCCAAACGCTCCACTCCAGTTGGTTGTAAATCGCCCAAACTCAAAATGATTTGGGTCTGGCTGAATATAGTCCACAAATTCAGTGTATGTGATCTGGCAGGTCCACACATAGTCTTCCAGGCCATTTCTGAATGGAGGGCATCCGTACTCAACGGATTCATCTGGGCGCATGGTTTCAAATGTTGCACCGTAGACACAAAGACAGTTGGGCCAGAAGGCAACCATGAGCCAAGCAGCCAATAGCACTGCACTGGTTGCATCACAGATCATTCCAAAAACCTTGGTTTGGCTTGCAACTTGTTTAACGTCAATTGAACCTGGATTGTCAGCATACTCTTGCAGTTCGGAGTCCGATAACTCCTTTTCTTTCATCTTCCAGCAGAACTCAACAACGCGACGGAAGAAATAGGCTGCTAACATGGCTGCTACCAGCAGTGGAAGCCATGTGATGATAGTCCACCCAAATGGATAGAGGTAATCCCAAAAAACCTCTGAGGGAACGGTGATAAACAATATAGCCCAAAGCCCAGCTGCCAGCACCATGAATGCCACAAAATAAATCCCTTGGTACTTAAGAGTCAGGTGGCGCAGGCGGTCATCAATGAATGGAAACAGAGCCAAGAAAATGTAGAAAGTTGACTGAAACCAAGTGAACATGTTGACACTCCACTTGTGGCCCATCCCTGTGAAGGTTGCAAAGATGAACCAGACGATGTTCAATAGCCAGTCCCTTGCATCCCAAATGAGGTTGCCGTCTTCATCAAAAGCACGGAAAAGGACATACGAGGGGAAGGTGATCAATTGGGAAATCATAAAAAGACTGTGGAGGGCACCAACTTTGGTTCCCACAAAGTTGGCCCATTGTCCCTTGACAGACCTAGCAACCTGGCATGTAGTCTGTAACCCAGCAATGCTGAAGAAAATCATCATGTTAGGAAAATAGCCCTGGAGTTTGACCCAAGGTAAATTGGGAAACAATCCAACATGAACTTGGACCACAAAACAGGTCACTAGAAATCTGACCCCATTGAGGGCATCGGATGGAATCACACGCTTGTTATCTTTTTGGGTTGTCTCCAATAAAACAAGGGCCTTCTCCCAGAGAGTCTTTTCCTGTTCGATATTAGCATTTCCTTGTTCAGGAGATTTCCCAGCTTGAATTCGGCTTGCCATCACCAAAGAGCGGAGGGCTCCCATGTCCACAGCTGTGACACCAAGGTGATCTGCCATTTTGGATCGCTGGTATTTACCCTTTGTCCACAAGGAAGATCCAGCCGGAAGTTCTTCAATGCTACTCAAGTATTTGATTTGCTTAGGAATAGATATTTCATCCAGCTCATCCTTGCAGGTCTGAATGATTTCCTTTGTCAACATATCAGTATAGGCTTGGTTGGCAAGCTGGTGAGCATCTTTCAGCACTACAGCAACAGCCACTTCCTCGCCCCAGAGCTCATTTGGAACACCAAAGGTCACAGCAGTAGCCACTCCAGGCACCTTCTCCACAACATCATCAATTTCATTTGGCCAAACTTGTTCACCACCCCTCTTGATCATCTCCTTAATGCGGCCTTTGATAAACAACCTCCCCTCTTGATCAAGGTAGCCCTTGTCTCCAGTTCTCAGCCAGCCATCTGGACTATGAGTCTTAGCTGGATCTACTCCGAGGTATTCAGATATCACACCAGGGCCCTTCACGCAAATTTCACCAAACATTCTCTCATCATTACTATTGTTGGTGATGCTGTATTTCAGCACTTCATCCGAGTCAGGCTGAACTACTCTGAGATCACAGAGAGGGTATCCCACAGAATCAATGACCTGACAGGGAGGATTGGAACCTGCGTCAATAGGAGAACTGAAAGAAATAGGCATGGCTTCTGTCATGGCATACGTCGGAATGACAGGGCAGCGGAAAACATTGCTGAGTTGCAGGACCAGGTCATGGTTGATATGGGACTGAGCATTCCGAATGAAACGAAGCTGGTTCGGAAGAGGATCTTGCTTGTGACAGTTGGCATTGTACCTTGCTTCTGCCATCAAGACAATGGCCTTGTGCATGGGTGGGCCAGCATAATACCATGTTACGGTTGGTTTGGGAGAGCTACCAGTGCTGCTCTTGTCTGATACTAAATGGTCCAAAAAACTGGAGGGGTCCTTCAGTGGTCCAGACATCAGAACAGAGCCTCCACTCAAGAGGACTGCCAGCAAATTACAAGCAACTCCTCCAATGTGATACATAGGAAGAGCATTAGCACAACAGTCCTCTCGCTTCAGGCCGAGGGCGGTTGCTAAACTCAAACTCATGTAGAGAAGTCTGGCTTTAGAAATAGGCACCACCTTTGGTTTGCTTGTTGTTCCCGAGGTACGAAGAAGGAGTGCCAAATCTGAACCAGATTTGTCCGACAAAGCCAAGCCATTGCTGAGGGAGGGATCCATCAAAACCCAATCTCCGCTGCCCGTGATCTCGTCGGGACGACCGAGAATCGTCCAACCTATTCGACCACAGCCACCGCCACCGCCTGTGGCACTAACAAAACGGATCTCCTCCACTTGCCCAGAGAAAAAGGCCTTCTTGGAGGCAACGCTGTCGCCATCCTTGGCATAATTATTCATCAAAGAAATATGAGTCCGATATTCCTTTGTGTCCGTCTGCTCAAGCACATTAAACGACAACGCCCACTCTTCCGTAGTTACGAGACACGTGCATTCCATTTGTTCCATGGCATCCAAAATCCGCAATGCTGGCATACGGGGATCCAGTGGAACTACTACCCCCTCATGATTCAATATAGCCAGCAGCGCTACTGCATACTCAGCCATTTGCTCGGCAGGAATCACAATGGCCACACGCGTTTGCCGGGTCCGAAGCGCAGGGCACTTTTTCAGCTGTGCATGTAGATCGCGATAGCTCAAAGTTTCGTAGACATTGGTTCTGTCTTCGGTGGGTGCATAAAGGGCAATGGAGTCATCGCAGGGAAACCACCGCGATGGATCCGCCGATAGGTCTGTGCCGGGATCTTGTCCACCACTTGTTTGCCAATTCAAAAGAGGATCATCCTCGGACCCGAGGTACTCCCTAAACGAGGGAATATCATGCACAGGAGATTCTACCTGCTGCAATGTCGGGTGGACCTTGCCGTTAGGCTTGGGCTGAGGAGCAAAGTTGGCCGAAGGAAGTGATTCCCCGCCATTCCTGTCATTGTTTGTAGTTGTCATACTTGTTGAAAAGATTCTTCTACGTAATAATCATGTACCTGTGCTTTGTCTACTAGTACCTTCTCAAATTAATTTATGCTCAAGAAGCTGTAGGCGACCTGCTAGCTAGTCCTACCATGGTGGTGGTACTACGTAGTACTACCAGGTACGCGAACGAATGCATTTTGGAATCGTTAAATCCGTTTTTGACGACGTATGGTATGGTACCAAGGTACCAGGCTACCTGGTACTAGTACAACAGTAGCTAGAGCGAGTAGACGACCTGCTTGAAATAAATTATTTAGAAAATTCGTCGAGGAAATCTTGAAAATGCTCTAAGTGTTGAAATGTTGAATGGTTGGAGTGACACTTAAATAATCATAAATACGAATAAAGCAAATCACAGAAGAATACTCCTACTGTACCATAGTACCCTGGCTGGTACCAGGGTACTAATGACTGGTAAAATAAATCCAAATTTCGAGTACCAGGTACAATATTGCGACACCCAAACGATTTTTCCTAAGTAAGTACTCTAATAAGCATTGGCCGAAAAAGTAAGACGAGCAAACGTTCGCTACCCGGGGCTGCTGTACAGACAACAATTTCCAATGTGACAATCAGTATTTTTTTATCATTATTTTACAAGTACAATACAGTAGTATTATGCCGTGCAGTCTTCGATCACGCACCAGTACTAGAGTCTACTACTGGTACCGGTAAATCAGAAAAGTAAAGTGGAGCTTGTAGTCTCGCGGGACCTCCAAACTTGGCCGGCTCGACTATTTATTTGGATTCAGGATGAACAATGAATGGATTGTCGTGTCCGACTATTCCATCATATCGAGCGGAAGCACTTTCGTCGAAGGCACCATCCATGAGAAATTCATCATTCCAGGCGCTGGGTGGTTTCGCATGTTGTGCTCCGGACTCGACGCCATCGTTTACAGTATACTCCGAGTACCCTTTTAATTCTGCTTCGTCGTCATGAGCAAAATCGCTACTAGCCGGCCCTTCTTTTTCGACATTTGCATGCTTCGCTTGGTTCTGGTTCCAGCTGTATTCGTCGCTATTGTCGACCCCGGCAAGTGGATAAAGCACCGACCGAAACGTAAGCATCATCATTCCAAAAAATGAAATAAGCATGAGAGAAATGAAGCACCAGGCAACACCAGTGTGACTGTAGGTACATATAGCATCATCAACCACCTTGGAATATACATCGTATAGCCTGTGTGTCGTGAATGGCAGCTCCATTCGGTTAGAAATTTACAAATAATTTAAATACTGCAACACAGAACCACCACACTTTCTAGTCAGAGTTCATACCTTTCACAGGCAAGACCATCAAGCAAATCCTTCATGGTACCAAACATTGTCGATATCATCTCTTTGAGCTGCTTCAGCTCTTCGTCGGCGCCGCTGATATTCTTCGAGAAATCTGCTGCATTCGTTGAAATTCCGATGTCTTCAATGCGTTCTTGAAAAAGCGAAATCAAATCGGTAGCGTTTTTCAATTCCTTGGCGAAACCTTCATAAATTGCCCAAGGATTCTGATCTTCGAGTAGAACTTCGAACATACATCCATGGATAAGGTAGTCCACAGCTTTGTACTTGAGAGATCCAGGATTGATTCCCTTCGCGTCCATTGTTTGCAACAGAGTACTTTCGGGAGTTTCATCGGCACCACCCGAGCAAAAGTCGGAATTGACGGTAGCCCCGATAGACAGGCCCATGAACAGAAGAATCACAAACAAGGTCACAAATACAAAAACCGGGGTAACAAACCAAGCTGTGCAGCAATGTTTAGCTCCGTTGGTAGGTCCCTTTATTGTGGCACCCATAAGCAATATCATCAAAAGACCCATAATTGTCAAAGGAACACCAAGGCCTAATTGAACTTTTTGCATTTGAGCAATGGTTAAGCCATCTGATACGTTTTTGCAAAACTCTTCACCCTCCGTGATGACTTGCCCCAAATCTCGGATAAATTTGCCCACGAGGCTTTTCAAGGATTCAAGAAATTGGATTAGTTTTGTAGCTTCCTCTTGTAGATTGATTTCCTCTGCCGCTTCATTTACAAGGAGCAGAAGCGTATCGTTGCTGAGCAGAACAGTATTGCTGTGATTGGCAAGTGCAACTTGTCCCGATTCAAAAACCTCTTCCAGATTTTCCACGACGTCGTCTCGAAATCCGGCTGCTACCTCAGCAGAGTTGTAATACACGTTCCCAAGACCTCTGGCATATGATAAGAGTCGCTGTCCAAGCTGTCAATTGAAAATAAGAAGTTAATTAGAGCAAACCATAAAAGCGACCAGCCATAAACAGTAAACATACATGCACAAAACAAGAGAAACGACAACACGCACTGTAGCTCCTTCGGCGATGACTTCTCTTGAAGACTCTAGGTTTCCCAAGCCGGCGAACACCAGCACAAGGATAGACACGATAAACATGACGCTACTAAAGCCAAAGACGATGCGACCTCGCCTGAAGCGTGGATTGGGCTGGCCATTTATCTGGGCTTCGTAGGGTGCTCCGCTCAAAAAGCCCACGCGATTTTTGCCCGTGCATTTTAACAATAAAAGAAAGAGACCCCAACACAGAAAAACAATAGCTATAATGATTGCTATGCAGAGAATCCCAACCACATAGCCTTTGGTTTTATCTTCTTGAAAGATATCGGATAATTGGTTGGTGTTGCCTAAGCGAGGTGTTTCGTGAAAAATTCCTTCTGCGATCTGAAGCAGAATGATAGTGAAGCGTTAGTCAGTGGTCAGAGGACGATTTGAGTGAGAGATAGTCATGGCCGATGAAAAACAAAGACATAAGCCGGCAGTTAATGTATCTGCGGGAAGGCGAGGACATAACATACCAGCGCTCGATGAGTTGCAATCATGTCCGCGGTTGCAGCGAGAAATAAATAGCAGAGCACTCGAACGAGGGTTTATGTACTAGAGTGATGATGAGAGAACTTCAATCAGAGGAAAAGGGGAAAATCATGATTGTTTGGTGTTTTGTTTGTTGTTGCCGTGAACAAATAATTAATAGAGTACGTAGTAGTCTACTGCCTAACAAAAAATAATAGTTAAATACAGTGCTAGCAAATTAAGCCCAGGTGGACTACGGCAGTTTACCTTGTCTCCTATTAGGGACTATGATAGGACTCAGGAGTTAGGTCTTACTCTATTAGGTCGTGTGCCTATGCTTGCTCTGTATCCACACA